>RCNI01000784.1_pt1 | contig 19098 bp, 17 predicted proteins | sample 2041151 | NCBI WGS metagenome assembly RCNI01 (sample SAMN09708214, study PRJNA481090) | feces metagenome | isolation source: feces | place: Antarctica: Albino Rookery | reverse complement strand
CTTTTGATCCTCGAGGATCAGTTCAAGGAGCTTGGCCTTAAAGATGTATTTATTACTACTGATGATGGATCTCACGGAGAGCAAGGAGTTGTAACCCAGCCTCTCGAGCGCCTTTGCAAAGAGGGCAAGATCGATCACATCTTCTGCGTTGGACCTGTTCCAATGATGAAGTTCTGTGCTTTGACTGCTCAGAAGTACAATATCCCAATTACTGCTAGCTTGAATCCAATCATGGTTGATGGAACCGGTATGTGCGGTTGCTGCCGTGTTGAAGTTGGAGGAGAGACCAAGTTTGCTTGCGTTGATGGACCTGACTTCGATGCATCTCAGGTTGACTGGAACGATCTTGCAAACCGTCAAGCTGCTTACAGGACCGAGGAAGGTCAAGCATTGCTAGCATATGAGGAGAGGACCTGCGCATGCCACAAGTAAACGGAAAATATAAGCCAAACATTGGTGCTCCTCGTGTACATGACAACGAGGTAGATGCAGATATTCGTGCAACTAACTTTGAGCCAGTTGACCGTGGTTTTACCAAGGAAATGGCTATTGAAGAGGCAAATCGTTGTCTCGACTGCAAGAAACCACTTTGCGTTCAAGGATGCCCTGTAAACGTTGATATTCCTCGCTTCATCGAGAAGATTCGCGAAGAGAAGTTCGGCGAGGGTCTCGATGTTATTCGTGAGAGCTCTATGCTTCCTGCAATCTGTGGCCGTGTATGTCCACAGGAGAGCCAGTGCGAGGGTAAGTGTGTTCTTGGCCGCAAGGGTCAGCCTGTAGCTATCGGCCAGCTCGAGCGCTTCTTGGGCGACCAGCCAGAGCTTGCTTCCCCTGTTGAACAGAAGCCTTCTAATGGTAAGAAGGTGGCTGTTATCGGAAGTGGTCCTTCTGGAATCGCATGTGCTGGCGATCTCGCTCGTCAGGGCTTTGAGGTTGTAGTATTTGAAGCACTCTTTAAGGGTGGAGGAGTTTTGAGCTACGGAATTCCTGAATTCCGTCTTCCGGGCTCTGTTATCGAGCGTGAGCTTAAAGCACTTGAAGAGATGGGTGTAAAGTTTGAGTACAACACTGTATTCGGACGCCTCTTTAACGCTGATGACTTGTTCGAAGATGGCTTTGAGGCAATTTATGTTGCTGTTGGAGCTGGTCTTCCTAAGCTTTTGAAGATTCCTGGAGAGAACCTCTCTAACGTATACTTCGCAAACGAGTACCTCACACGTGTAAGCCTCATGGGAGCATACAAGTTCCCTACCTACGACACTCCAGTCGCACGTGGCAAGAACGTTATGGTTCTCGGTGGTGGAAACGTAGCAATGGATGCAGCTCGTACCGCTCGTCGTTTGGGTGCTGAGAATGTATACCTTGCATACCGCCGCACCGAAGAGGAGATGCCAGCTCGTCGTGCAGAAGTTGAGCACGCTAAGGCTGAGGGCATCCAGATCCTCGAGCTCGTAAGCCCAGTTGAATTCAAGGGCACTGACGGTAAGGTATCCTCTGTTATCATGCAGCAGATGGAGCTTGGAGAGCCTGACGATGAAGGAAGGCGCCGTCCAGTTGCAGTAGAGGGAGCAACTCGCGAGATTGAATGCGATGTAGCCATCTCTGCTATTGGAACTAACGCAAATCCATTTGCGAGTCTCATGGGTGACATTGAGCTTGATAAGTGGGGCTATATCAAGACCGATGAGGATGGACGTACATCCAACTCACGCATTTGGTCTGGTGGAGACATCGTTACCGGTGCTGCAACCGTTATTTTGGCAATGGGAGCTGGAAAGAAAGCAGCTGCAAGCATTACCAAAGAACTCCTCGGAGAGTAAAACAAATATTTTAAGACCGGCGGTTTTCCGTCGGTCTTTTTTATTGGCCGCAAGCCTCATAGAGTTTCGGCATAAAAAATGCTCCCCGAAGGGAGCATTACTATTAGCTAGAATTTCTTACCAAAGACCCATGAACTTTTGGAATACCAAAGATACGGTGATGATTCCAATCCAGCAGCAGAATCCAAGTGTTAAAGGCTTGCCACCAGTCTTAATAAGCTTTACAAGATCTGTCTTAAGACCAATAGCAGTCATTGCAAGCACAATCATGAACTTTGATGCATCCTTGAAAGGAATAAATACCTGAGCGCTGACACCTGTTGATGTAAGAACAGTAGTAATGATGGATGCGAGCATAAAGAAAAGAATGAATGTTGGGAATGCCTTCTTAAGAGAAAAGGTAGACTCCCCTTCTTCCTTCTTTGCCTGCATGATGCCAAGAACCAAGGTGATAGGAATAATAGCAAGCGTACGAGTAAGCTTTACTGTTACAGCCTTATCAAGTGTCTGAGAACCAAGACCATAAAGTGTATCCCATGTAGCAGCAGCTGCAGTAACGCTTGAAGTATCATTGATAGCTGTTCCAGCAAAGATGCCGAATACATCTCCTGAGGAAGTATTGAAGCCCAAAGCAGCTCCGAGGGCTGGGAATGTCAAGGCGGCAACAAGGTTAAAGAAGAAGATAACACTCATGGCCTGAGCAACATCCTCATCATCTGCCTTGATAACCGGTGCTGTAGCTGCAATTGCACTACCGCCACAGATAGAAGAACCTACGCCTACCAATGTCGCAATATTAGCTGGAATATGCATTACCTTCTTGAGAAGATACGCAATGATAAGTGAAGTTGCGATGGTGGAGATGATGATTGGAAGCGACTGAGCACCTGTCTGCAATACTACATTGAGGTTCAATCCAAAACCAAGGAAGATAACTGCAAGTTGCAAAATTTTCTTGGATACCCACTGGATACCATCGTCAAAAACGGGATCAATCTTAAAAAACTGGGCGATGAGAGCTCCGATCACGATACCGAATACAGGGCCTCCAACAACGGGGAAGAGATGGCCCAAATATGCACACGGTATAGCGATAAGAAGACAAAGTCCTAATCCATGGGCTAATTTCTTCATATATAAATACCTTTCTGAAGTGTGGCAAGTACGAGATTGATATCGCACTCAGAACTTCAATACTAAACCTAAAGGCCCTCTAAGACATTACCATAAATATATTTTCGTAAACTATCTATATAGCCTTATGTTATAAGCAAAAAAATATCCATATAGGGACTATCTTTATAATAAAAGAAGCGGCCACTAAAGCCGCTTCTTAAGTACTAGATTTCTAATTCTTTTGTATCGCTAATTTTTTTATACCAATATGCGCTATCTTTCGGTATGCGTTCCTGAGTATCGAAATCGACATAGAACAGTCCGTAGCGTTTATTATAGCCATTGGTCCATGAAAACATGTCTTGTAGTGACCATATAAAGTATCCGTCAACCTTAGCTCCATCATCGATGGCCCTAATAATCCATTTGAAATGTTGCTTAACGTAGTCAATACGGTTTACGTCATGTACATGACCATCAACTAATACGTCTTTCTCACCCATTCCATTTTCCGTAATATAAATTGTTCCGTAATTAGGATACTGTTTTTTAATACGCATAATCAGATCATAAAGACCCTCAGGATAAATGAGCCAATCCCAATCTGTCCTTGGAATATCTACAGGCATCATGCGCTCACCTAAACCAGATAAGCAATATCTCTCGGTGCCTTTGTCTCCAGTTGAGTTGTGGTGGCACATACTTGGTCCATCATAAGAACGAATGAATCTACTTTGATAATAGTTGATACCCAAGCAATCACATGAAGGAGCTGCTTTCCTTAGATCTTCCATATCACTTTCTAGAAAAACAACCTCACCACCAGCGATATCTAAAATATCATTCATTATTTCAAGAGTCTCTTCAGAGTAATACCCTTTGTAAGTAGCATCTAATAAGAATTGATTTGCAAGTATATCACTACGCTTAGCTGCAATTTGATCAGCTGCGCTGTCTTGATCAAATGGATAGGCAGGCTCTAATGAATGAACAATGCCAATAACTCCAGGGTGTCCCATTTCATCAAAAATATTAATTGCGCGTGCATGAGCTACCATTTTGTTATGCATAGCCTGGAAACAATGATCTACTCGGAAACTTTCTCCACATGGCCATGTATTTTCAATATAGGTATTTGAGGATGCAGCCCATATTTCATTAAATGTAAACCAATATTTAACCTCAGGGTATTCCTCAAAAGCAAATCGAGCATAATTCTCAAATGCATCAATTACTGCACGATTTAAGAAGTCGCCATTCTGATAGAGCGTATTCGGGGTGTCAAAGTGATGTAATGTAACAAATGGTTCCACGCCCTGACGCTTACATTCGGCGAATAGGTCATGATAGAACTGAACGCCTTCTTCATTTATTTCTCCTATGCCATCTGGAAAAATACGTGACCAAGCTATAGATACACGAATACCATTTATACCAAATTCATTGCAAAGCTTGAGATCAATTGGATAGCGATTATAAAAGTCACTAGCGGGATCTGGACTATATAAACCTTGCTCCTCTAGATAATCATCCCATGCAACTTTTCCTTTTCCGTGAGTGCGTGATTCACCCTCACATTGATACGCAGCAGTTGCACCACCAAAAATAAAATTGTTAGGAAAAGTGTATGTACTCAACAAAATCACCTCTATTTGAGAGCTTTTGATACAAACATAAGTGAAGCATTGCCATCGTGAGTAAGATCGATATATTCCTTACCACCACATGCGGCAGTTGCAACATTGAAACGCTCAGCGTCCTTCTCTAGATCTGGCAAATAACTTGCAACTTGAGGTGCAAGAATGACAAGATCATAATCAGGCATAATGTCCATATGAGAACCATAGCCTCCAGCGGTTGCTTCTAAGTCTAAACCACGCTCTTTAGCAGCATTGTTCAGAGCATTTGCAAGTAGTCCTGATGTACCTCCGCCTGCACAGAGCACCAATACTTTCTTGCCAGCAAGAGAATCAAACTCGCCAGATGCAACGGCATTTTCTACTGCTTCAGCTTCAACCTTTTCTACATGCTTCTCTGCTTCATTGAGCTTATTTTCAATCTCATTCTTTGCTTCTTGTGCCTGCTCTTGCTCATATACCTCTTTGTCATAAATCTTGAAGAAAGGATAATAAATTACAAAATCAAGTACACAAACACAAGCGAAGAAAACTAGACTCATAACCTGTAAACCACAACCAAGGAAAATGCCTATTGGTGCTGGTGTAGGCCATGGGAGAACATATGTAAATGAGTTCATACCAAGAACTTCTACAAAGAATTTGAAAAGCCATACATTAGCAATAGGTGCAAAGATGAATGGAATGAAGAATACTGGGTTTAGAACCATTGGAGCACCAAATAAGATAGGCTCATTAACACCAAAACAAACAGGTGCAATTGCAGCTCTACCAACTGCCCTATTCTGAACAGATTTTGCCATGAAAGCAAACATAAAAGTAATAATCAGGGTAGCTCCGGTTCCACCCATGCATGCTACAAAATATTGCGTACCAGGTGTAATAATTCCTGTTGCATGAACTCCTGCTTGAGTTGCTGCAAGGTTATCTGCGACCAAGGTAAATGCAACCGCACTAATTGCAGGCTCAACAATAGATGGACCATGAACTCCAACAAACCAGAAAAATGCCATTGCACCATAAATTACTGCCGTTCCACCATATGTATCAGCTGCTGTAAATAGTGGTTGGAATGCTGCAATCATTCCTTCAGCAAAGCTCATAGAGAAGAGGCCGCGGAAGAAATAATCAAACAACCAGAATACGACAGTTGTTGCAGCAAAAGGAAGAATGTCTTTGAATGTTTGAGAGATATTAGGTGGGCACTGTTCAGGTAGTTTGAAAGTAATATTGTTCCTGATCATAAACTGATAGATATGACCAACTACAAAGGCAGTGACAAATGCACAGAGCAATCCCTTTGATCCTAGATATGCATTGTTGAATCCAACACCAGTAACAGTTTCATTTAACGTCTGAATAACATCATCGCTTGCAAGAAGAAGAAATCCTACTATAGATGCAAGCATGGTAGAAGTTGAGTTAATTTGATTTGTCTTTGGCATATCACGATTCAATGTGTCAGTGAAATGCTTTGCGGTAGTTGCTGCCACCAATAGACCCAAAATACCCATTGAGTAGCTATAAGGACGAATTAAAAAGGCACTGACATCATCAGGCCACTTATAACCCCAAATTTCAGGAATGGCAACAATCAAAAGGAATAAGGACGAAAAGACAACAACAGGCATTGCTGAAATAAAACCATCTTTAATGGCTTTAAGATATTTATTTCGAGCAACTCTATCAAAGAAAGGTTTTCCCTTTCCTATAAATGCAACAAGGGTTTCCATAAGAATCCTCCAAAGTTAGCGATAAACATCGGCAAGCGTGTCGATAATGTCTAATAACAATAGTGTTGTCATTAAATGATCTTGGGCATGAACAGAAATGATATTAAGGTTCATATCCTCGCCCTGTGCTTCAGCAGCAAGTAAAGCAAATTGTGCTTTATGGGCATCTTCGATAGTCCTTTTTGCCTGAGCAACTAATTCATCGTACCTATCCCATTCTTGTTGCTTGGCAGCCTTGACAGCATTTAATAGTGTCGATCGCGCTTCACCTGAGTATGCGACAATTTCAAAGCTGACATTAGATAGTTCTTCCTTTTCCATACTTACCCCCTTAAGCTATCTCCTTTTACTTTGATTAATGTCTCCGGCAGACAAATTCTTTGACGTAATTATGTATTTCTATGTTCGTTACGAACAATCTATAACATAAACGCACAATTGTCAATATTTTATGATAATTATTTTTTTACAACTTTCTACCTTGTATAAAATAAGAATTATGATTTTTATTTCTAATAGTCTTTAACTGATAAAAAATATTTTATAAGTAAATTTATCTTGAATTGTTCGTTTTCTTTTGATATTGTTTGTTTTAGAAAGGAGATTTAATGCTTAAGTCTGAAAGATATGATGCAATAGTTGATTTAGTAAATAAGCAAGGGACAGTTGAAGTTAATAATATTGCAGAAATACTCAATGTCTCTGATATGACAATACGCCGTGATCTTAAAGAATTGGCGGATCAGGAACGCTTGGTCAGAGTTCATGGTGGCGCTCGAAGTTTAAACTATAAGTCAACCGTTACCATCTCGCGAGAATTGACTCACTCAGAAAAGAGTCATGTACATTCAGATGAAAAGATGTGCGTAGCAGAACATGCTGCTGAACTTATAGAAGAAAATCAGACCATTTTCTTAGGACCAGGTACAACAGTTGCTGATCTTGCAGGATTAATACCAGACATTAATCTTCGCGTTATCACCAATAGCCTTCCGGTGATTGAGATTTTAAGCCCTAAACTCAATGTTGAAGTCTGCGCATTAGGAGGCACTCTTCGTCATTCGACCGGTGCTTTTGTTGGACCTATTGCTGAGGAATCAATCGCGCTATTAGGAATCGATACAGCTTTTATTGGAGCAAATGGAGTAAATAATACTGGCATCTCTACATCAACTGCTTCAGAAGGAAGTCTACAAATGAAGGTACTGGATAGAGCATGTACTCGTTGTGTGTTGGTCGATTCTTCCAAATTAAATAAACGTGATTTCTATACGTTTTATAAGCTGGATGATCTTGACTACCTCATTACGGATAGCAAAATTGATCCAGATCAAAAAGATATGATTGAGGGGTTTACCACAGTCATATGCTAAATGCTGTAGGCCTTCTATGTTCGTTATTTGCATGAGACCGGTTATCGAATGCAGAAATTACCCATTGGATAGAAGGGATTGAAATGAAAGTAGTATTAGGTGCAGATTCCAAAGGAATGAGACTTAAAGATGTCGTCAAGAAGCATCTGGGTTGTCGTAATGACATCGAGCTTGTCGATTTAAGCGAAACTCCTCACGAGGATTTTGTAGATTCTACCTTGGCAGTAACCAGCGAGGTTCTTAAATCAGAAGATGTTTTTGGAATACTCTTTGACGAATTTGGTGATGGTTCTTTTATCGCTGCTTGCAAAGTAAAAGGTTTGGTTGCAGCTGAAATCTCTGATGAGAGAAGTGCCTATATGACTCGCGAACATAACAATGCAAAGGTAATTTGCCTTGGTAGCGAAATCGTAGGTGATACACTTGCCTGTAATATCACCGATCAGTTCCTAGCTTCAAACTATGCAGCAGGACGACATCAAATTCGTGTAGACATGCTCAATCGTATGGCTTAGAGAATCCAAGGAGATAATTATGATCATTGCATTAGGAAACGACCATATCGTTACAGATACAAAGATTTGCATTTCTGATTTTCTTAAAGCGAACGGACATGAAATAATCGATTGCGGATGTCATGATTTTACTCGCACACACTACCCTATCTACGGAAAGAAGGTAGGAGAATGTGTTGCAAGCGGAAGAGCCGATTTAGGTGTTGTTTTGTGTGGAACTGGCATAGGAATTACAAATGCGGTAAATAAGGTTCCGGGCGCAAGATGTGCATTGGTGAGAGATATGACAACTGCTATACATGCAAGGGAGCATTTAGGAGCAAATGTTATAGGCTTTGGAGGCAGAATAACAGGTCAATTTCTCATACAAGATATAGCACTAGCATTTATTAATGCTGTACCTAAGACAGATGAGAAAACTCTTGAACTTATTCGAAAAATAGATGCTATCGAACATGCTGATAAAGAACAAGGAAACCCAGATTTCTTCGATGATCTACTTGAAGCATGGGATAGAGGCGAATATCACGATTAATAGCACCTACCAGGCCTATTTCTCCTCCTTAGCATAAACGTTTTATGTTAGAAATGGTCTTATTAACGTAATTCACTGTGCATTACGTTTGGTGCTTTTTATTTTCACATGGTTGGCACAAAATGACTTATGGTCGTCTTGTGCCAACTTTTTTGTGTTGCTAGATTATTGAACACTCCTTGAACAATGACTTACTGATGTTATTCGCAAATGTTTTTAATCTCTGCGAACTTACCACACACAGATGAAGTATCCTAAAGTAAGTAATTACTATCAGATAGGCAGGACTATGAACCTTCAAACTATAAAATTCACTGGTGCTTACGGAACATCCGCACAGCTTCCCGTATCTCAGAAGCCTGAGATTTCTTTTGTAGGTCGCTCTAATGTTGGTAAGTCCTCTCTTATCAATAAGATCTTCAATCGCAAAAATCTTGCTCGTGTTTCATCAAAGCCTGGAAAAACCTCTACTATTAACTTCTTCTCAGTGAAAGAGTGCGACTTCGTTGACCTTCCAGGATATGGCTATGCAAAAGTTGCAAAGTCCGAAAAGGGTCGTTGGGCTGAAATGATTAACGGATACTTCATGCAAGATCGTGAGTTTGCTCTCGTTGTATCACTCATCGATATTCGCCATGAGCCAACCGAGCTCGATAAGAATATGGTTCAGTTCTTGCTCGAGAGAAATCTTCCTTTTATCATCGTACTTACAAAGGCGGATAAGCTCTCTAAATCCCAGCAGCAGCGCCAGATTCAGGTAATTCGCAAAGCCTTAGGAGCAACTGAGGAACTTCAGCTTGTACCGGTTAGCGCACAATCAGGTCAAAACATCGACCTCTTGAGGACAACCTTCGAAGAAGTTGTAGCAGACCTATATCACTAGAAACTAAAAGAGCAGGACATGTGTCCTGCTCTTTTCTTATGGCTATTTGTCTTAGGTTAGTTAATGCGCTCTTCTGTTTCTGCATTGAATAGATGAATGCGCTCGGAGTTTACCTGTACAGAAGTAAGGTCTCCGTGGTCGAAGGTGGCTGTTGGACCAACTTTTACAACCAGCTCTTGAGCATGTTCAGGATGAGCTTTCTCTGTCGCCTTAAGGTAAATAAGCTTTTCACTACCAAGATTCTCAACGAGATCTACTTTGTATTCTTCACCCGGTGTCATAGAAATATCTTCAGAACGAACTCCGGCGATAGCATGATTAAGGGATGTGGCATGCTTCTCAAGCATCACCTCGGCGCCAAGTACATGAGCAACAAGACTATCATCTCTCTCCTCTACAGGGACGTCGAAGAGATTCATTTGAGGTGTTCCTACAAAGCCTGCAACAAAAACATTATGTGGCTTGCTATAGATTTCCTCTGGCGCACCCTTCTGCTGAATGACACCCTCTTTCATGAGAATGATAGTTGTCGCCATGGTCATAGCCTCAACTTGATCATGAGTAACGTAGACAGTAGTTGTCTTCAAACGGTTGTAGAGCTTCATGATCTCAGCACGGGTTTCAATGCGTAGCTTTGAGTCGAGATTACTCAAAGGCTCATCCATCAGAAATACCTTAGGCTCTCGAACAAGCGCACGAGCAAGAGCTACACGCTGCATCTGACCACCGGATAGCTGACGTGGCTTGCGATCGAGGTATTCCTCAATCTGTAACATAGAGGCGACTTGATGTACGCGCTTCTCAACTTCATCTTGAGGAACTTTCTTCAAGATCAGATTCATGGCAATGTTCTTATAGACAGTCATGTGAGGATAGAGTGCGTAGTCCTGAAAAACCATCGCGATGTTTCTATCTTTAGGAAGCTTATCGTTTATGAGAACATCATCAATGTAAATCTCACCTGTCTCAATCTCTTCTAGCCCCGCAAGGATACGCAGAAGAGTTGATTTGCCGCATCCAGATGGACCAAGAATGACAACGAATTCTCCCTCATGTACATCGAGATTGAAATCGTCGATGACTAAGGTTTCCCCGTCATATGATTTAGAAATATGTTTAAAGGAAATGCCGTTCATAGAGCTCCTTTGAAGCTGGACATCTGGGTATAAGAATATATAAATTTCAATAACTCTAGATTGTTGTATATATCTTACCCGATTAAAAGTTGCAAAAGTGTTTCTATGTCACAATCAGGCAAATAACCTATACAAAATTAGTCTAATTTAAGGTATGGTATTGGGTAACAATGTGAGCACAACATCACTCACATTTTTGCAGTATTCACGTCTACTTTTGTGCACCACCCGACGTGTTAAGCTTAGTGGCAAAAATGCCTAACAACAGAAAGGTAGTCTATGAAACTGACAAAGAAGATTGCTGCCTTCCTGCTCGCTTTTTGTCTCGTAGCAGGTGCTGGATTCCTCAGCGCATGCTCGAACACCCAAGGCAATGCAGGAGATGGTGACTCTCTAACGCTCTTGATTCCTGAATGGGGAGCTCCAAGCGAAGAGATGCTCAAGCAATTCAAGGACGAAACTGGCATTACAGTAACTGTCGAAGTAGCTGGCTGGGACGAGATCAAGCAGAAAGTATCTGTAGCTTCTTCTGGAAAGAATGCACCAGCAGACTTGATCGAAGTTGACTGGTCATGGGTTGGTGAGTTCACCAGCGCTGGATGGCTCGAGAAGATCAACGTTCCTGAGAGCGTAAAGAAAGATATGCCTTCTTTGACCTACTTCACCGTAGATGGTCAGGTATATGCTGTACCTTACACCAATGACATGCGTATTGCTTATCTCAACACTGATATGAGCAAGAAGGCGGGAGTTACTGAGATCCCTAATAGCTGGGAGACTCTTGAGCCTGCTTTTGCAAAGATGAAGGCAAATGGTGTTGAATACCCAATGCTCTTCCCTCTCACTGCTGAGGAGAAGACCACTACATCATTCCTCACCCTTGCATACACACGCAATAATGTTGTATTCAATGATGACAACACTCTCAACCGCGAGAGCGCTCACGATACCTTGACTCTTCTTGAGAAGATGCTCAAGGAAGGATATATCAATCCTAATAATACCTCTACCCCAGGAATTGATGTTTTCAAGGGAATTCAAAATGGAAACGGAGCATTCCTTGAGGGTCCATCATCTTACCTCACAAGCGTAAATGATGAGAAGGTATCTAAGGTAGTAGGACAGGTTCAGGCAATTGAGTTCCCAGGTAAGGATGCTCCTGCAACCAAGTCAATCTCCTTTACTGAGGCAATTGGTATTTCCTCATTCTCAAAGAACAAGGAAGGTGCTCAGAAGTTTATCGAGTGGTACTACCGTCCTGAAACCCAGGCAGAGCTCAACCGTGCAACTTCCCTTCTTCCTACCCGTACTTCCGTACTTTCTGAGATGATTCACTCTGGAGAGATTAAGGCTCCTGATTTTGTAATCACTCAGTCTCAGAACGTTGGAACTCCATTCCCTAACGGTGTTCCTAAGTACTACGCTCAGATGAGCAGTGAGATTTACAACATCGTAAATCAGCTCGGACAGGGCAAACTCACCGCAGATCAGGCAACTGATATGATGGTTGAGAAGGTAGACGCTCTTGCTAAATCACAGAGCTAAACCCGTGTGATTGAATTCCAAAAGGAGTCGACATATCGTCGGCTCCTTTTCTTGTACGCACCGAACACATTCCAATGAGCTATAATCGTTGTAACATTTATCAAAGGAGCTAACGTGTATACCACAAAACGACAAAAGCGCATTTACTTGCTGTTGCTTGTGCCTTGTGCTTTGCTGTATATCACGACCGTGTTCTTTCCTATATTTACAACCTTTAGTTATAGTCTCGAAAACTATGTATTGACCAATCCTCAAGACACACGTTTTGTTGGATGGGGCAACTATGCTGCAATCCTTAAGGATTCTCAGTTTCATACTTCGCTTATCAACAGCGCTTTGATTCTTTGCTACACTCTTATTTTGGGACTTATCATCAGTACACTAATTGCGCTTGTGCTCAATCGCAAGACTAAAATATCAGGCATCCTTACAGCCATCACCATCATTCCTTGGGCATTGCCACCCTTGGTAAATGGTGTTATGTGGAAGTTTATCTTCTTCCCAGGTAATGGCTTGGCCAACAACCTTCTTTTGGATGCGGGAATAATCTCAAGTCCAATATCATGGATAAATAACCGCTGGGCTTTCCTTTTTATTCTCTCGATAGTTGTGGCTTGGAGAACAATCCCCTTCTGTGCGATTGTTATTCTTTCCAATTTACAGGCTATCCCAAAGGAATACTACGAAGCCTTCTACCTTGACGGTGGATCTCGATTCCAGGCATTCAAGAACATTACCTTGCCTCTAATTATGCCTTCACTAGGCATTGTCTTGATTAATCTAACAACTGCAGCAGTTAATGTCTTTGACGAGGTTATTGCTATGAGCGGCTATCAGTTCCAAAACCAGACGCTTTTGGTATATAACTACACCACGACGTTTAACTACCTCAACTTTGGTATGGGAAGTGCCATCTCCTACATCACAATGATACTTACAGGTATTTTTGGCTACTTCTATGTTCGTAACATGACCGTCGAGAAAGTATATTAAGGAGCAACGATGAAAAACAAACTGGGCGCCTTATACTACATCGCCGTCATCTTCCTGATTCTCTTTTGCTTAGGACCTATTATTTGGTGTTTTGTAATCAGTATTACACCTGAAGGAGACTTGCTAGCAGATGGATCAGGCATTATCCCTCATGCAATTACGTGGGAGAACTACCGTTCTATCTTTAGCGCTGAGTCTCAAGATAGTAAAGTTATCTTACTTGGTCTTACCAACAGCATTAAGATTTCGCTGCTTACCATACTTATTGGTATTCCTCTGACAGTAGTTACGGGATATATCTTAAGTATTTCTGAGTTTAAGGGAAAGAAATTCTTCGTCAATCTCCTACTTTTGACAACGGTTATCCCTGTATTTAGCACGATTATTCCTATCTACAATATGTTTAGGAATATGGATCTTCTGAACTCAATGCTTTGGACAAGCTTCATATACGTATCCTCAGCACTCCCGCTCAATGTGTGGATTATGATGAACTACTTTAAGCAGATGCCTAAAGAGCTCTGGCAAGCAGCAGCACTTGACGGATTCAATGAACGTCAGACATTCTTCAAGGTGATCTTGCCAGTAGCATCACCTGCTGTTCTTACCTGCACTCTGATTATGTTTCTGATGGCTTGGAAGCAATATGTTATCCCAACTATTTTGCTATCAGGATTTACAAGTAGAACAATCACCATGGTTATGAGTGATTTTATTGCAAGAGACTTTATTCGCTATGGAATCATTGCAGGATGCGGAATCTTAGCTATTGTTCCACCAGCAATCGTTGCTGTTTTGTTCAGAAAGTTCCTTATCTCAAATATGTCGAGTGGAACTATAAAATAATTTAATTTTGTATTTATACTAATGCTGATGCATGCATCTGGATTTACACTAGATGATTATGTGTCAGCATTTATAATTAATGTATTAATTACCATGCCTATTAAGGAATAACTAATGGATGCTATTTTTAACGCATTTCTTAAGATGGAACCGTCATTCGAAAGAGCCGCGCGTAACAAATATATCAATGCAACTAAAGATACTTTTATAACACTTATATATCTTGTTGTAGCCGCCTCAATATTAGGCCTCACAGCAGATTTATTTGGATTTTTTAATATATGGTATGAGGCAAGAGAAGTATTGATGGCTACCGTAATGGTCATTTTCTCATCTCTTGGAATTCTTTGTGCTCTTGTAGTTCCTCGCAATCTGGCAAAACATCTGAATGAAGAGATTAAGGGTTATCACAAAATTAATACTGGTATATATACCATAACAACAGTTATATGCTTCTGCATTCTAACTAATCAACTCACGGGCCTTTTTGATATAACGTCATACGGTGTAGAGCAGATTACACTTGCATTATTGACTGCTTTTGCTGTAGGTGGAATATATAAAGCAGTAATTAAGCATTGCAACATTCCATTACCTAAACTTTATCCTGGTGTTGACGGCTATTTAAAGGAAATCATTGCCATACTATCCAGCATCTTGCTCGCAATTATGATTGATATCATCACGCTCGACATGATGAATATTACCTTTGCAACACTTGTATTTAGAGTTGTTCTTCCAATTTTTAATGCCCTCAATAGTATATGGGGTGTAATGTTTATCGCTGGCTTCATGGCACTGATATGGTTTACAGGTGTTCATGACTCTTCTGTAGTCGATCCTTTCATAATGGGAGCTGCCCTGTACTTTACCGTTCAGAATTTTATTCTGTATCACATTGGTGCAACACCAACGGGTCTTCTAACCCCTGCGACAAGATATTTCATTATGGCATTGGGAGGAACTGGTGCAACCTTTGCTCCTTGTATTCTATTTAGGTACTTCTCCCATAACAAAGGGGTACGTTCTGTAGGTGAAGATTCATGGCTTGCCGTATTGCACGGAGCTAATGAGCCAATCTTGTATGGAGGACACCTTATTCGCAATAAGAATTTTATGGTTCCATTCATTGTGGCCCCTATGATCAACGTGCTCATCTATGCTAGTTTTGCATTATGGCTTGATATGGGAGGATTTGCATACGTACTTCCATGGATGACGCCGGCTCCTATTGGAATTGTTATCTGTGCAGCATTGAATCCACTCTCATTTCTACTGCCTCCATTGCTTATTGGTGTAGATATGCTGATATATCTACCCTTCTTCAAGAAATTTGACGAGAACTACAATGATCAATCAGAGACAGACTCCATTGAACAAGGAACATCAGGTCATTTAGAGGACTTGGATAACAAGAAGGTACTTGTTCTTTGTGCTGGTGGAGGAACCTCAAGAATCATTGCAAACAAAATGCAAGCTGCAGCCGATGAAATGAATATAAGTCTCAATTTCGATTCAACAGCTTACGGATTACATTCAGATATTCTTTCTAACTACGATTTAGTGCTTCTAGCACCTCAGGTCTATTCTTATTTACCTACATTACAGAAAGAGTGTGAGAAGCAACACATAGCCTGTATGGGCCTTAATGCCGAGCAATACATGCAACTGTTAAACAATCCGCGTGAAGGCTTTAAAATTTGCTCTGAGAGCCTCAGAGGATAACTACTATATGAAAAGGACGCTACTCGTATGAGCAGCGTCCTTATTTAATACAAATAGGTTTGTATATTTATTACTCCAAGAAATCAAAATGCTCAACATGAGGATGTCCAATTGGAGGACACGTATCAGTTGGCCAGAACAGATCATTGAGATCAAATGCAAGATATACTTCCTTGTCTTGGTAAGCCCTCACATTAATCTTGGAATATGGCCACCTTGAAAGACCAGTGTTTATAGGCAAAAGCTTAAACTGTTCAGCTCCATCTACATATGGAGTTTGGAGTGTAATTGGCTTGTCAAATACGACAACGTTCACCCTGGAAGTAGTGTCATGATTTGCGTTTGGAATTCCAAACTTATCTTCTAGTTCCTGAACAGAATAGGTATGGAAAGTTCCTTTTACTACAACATCCCTTGTCTGCTTAGCCTTCTCCAAAGCTTCAGGTGTTACAAATTCTGCTGTACAAAGCTTGTAATCCCAATTAATCTCATCAGGGCTCTCCTGAATCTTGGATTCACTTTGAGGAATATTAACACCAATACGACCCGTTTCAACTTCGTCGAACTTATACTCTCCGTCATGATTGGTGAGCTTGTAGGTAGAATAATATCCCATACCCTGCATCTTGCTGTGATATAAATCACCGTTTACATCCAAGAACATCCTACCATGGCCTTGTCCAGCAGCAGGAGATCCCATGTCGCTTTGGAGGCCATCGATCTTAACATACTCTCCCTGAGATGGATCGAACTTATAGTAATCAATAACATTAAGAGTTGAATATTCTTGATCTTCAAAGCCTGGATGTGCAACCAGGAGAAGAGGATCGCCAGTACCTTCTGGATCATGCAAATAAGTGGCGTGCACTCTTGAATCAGAGCGGATCTTCTTGATGGAAGCCTCACGCTGAGCTGCCTCCTTCTCTTGCTGAGCTTTCTTCTGCTCCTCAGGAGATTGCATGCTCAGAATAGAAGCACCTTCCCCGTTCGTATCGGCATTTGAACATGCACTCATCATTGGCGTAACTAGAGCGAGTGCAACCGCTCCAAATACGATTTTTTTCTTCATCCCTACCTCATTAATGTCAGACTATAATAATTTACATTAGCTTAAAGTGAATAAAATACGCACCGTTATTCATTATAAACTTTTTGGTGTTAAATCTTATTTCTGTTTTTATATAAGCCGTAAAATAATAAGGCTACAAATATACAAAAGAAGAGTCGGACGGATCCGACTCTTAAAAGGTAAGAGAATTTTATTTGTCGCCTTCCCATTAGAGGAAAAGGAAAGGTAGCAAAACGAAGAAGTTAAGGATAAGAGATACCATAGCTACACATTTCTTTCCATGCTCTTCCTCAAGCTTGGTAAGTCCTATACCACCGTAGATAAGTCCAACGATTGCAATCCAGATGTTGGCACCAGTTACAATGTGGAAGCACTGCAAAGTTAGTGCGATGAGTGCTAAAGTCCATGCGGTGATGACATAGCCGTTAGTTGCTGGACGCATCTTTTGCTCTTCAATCTCGAATTCCTCAGACATGATAATACCTCCTCATAGTATTGAGTAATACAAAAGTAGCTCTTTTGTATGTATTCCCAATCCGAGCTTGTTTAATTCCTGATAAAGAACTGGTGAATACATAAATGCTAATAACGTAATAATCTTCTTATTCCCTCAAATACAGAAAAGAGTCGGAAAAATCCGACTCTTTAATTATTTCTAATTATTTAACAACTTATTAGACCTATAGATCCCATGACGCAGCAGTCGTACTCTTAAAACCACTAACGTAGCTTATCTTTGCCGCATCACTCTTAAAGTAGAGGGTTCCGGTTACTTTGCCACCAGGCTGCAAATCTCCTGCCTCAAGCTTATTCTCTTCAGAAATAACAAGCTCTGCACCAGACTCAACGCCCTCAGCGCTTACCGATCTCCAGTCAATTGGATTGAATGGTTGCTTTTCAGTGCCCTCATTCTTAATAGTTACTGTTGCGGCTGTAAATTTTTCCTCATGATTTTGAACGGATACACTACGCTCGACGCTATCAAGGGTTAGAACCAAGCCATTATCAAGCTTAGCTGACTCGCCGACTTTCAAGTTAAGGGTAGATACCTCTTTTGAAGCAGGCTGAGCACCTTCATTGACTGCATTGAGTGCTTCTGTATATGCCGCACCTGTGGATATGACAACAATAAGCGCAATAATATTGAGAATGATTGCCACAACGCTGAAGGCCTTGCTGCCATGCATTTTAGAAATCTGAACAATTCCAACTATACCTAGGATCAGTCCAATAACTGCCAGCACGCCTGATAGAAGATGAATTAATGGCACATATGAGAATATAATCGCAATGATTCCTAATACTAAAGAGGCAATACCGACCCCGTTTTTCGTTGGTTTAGCATCATTCATTCTTATCCCTCCGTCAATATATAGATAATGACTATGCAACAATATGGCTCGATAATTAATCTAGTATCGTGCATAGCCTCATATAGCGTTATTCCCTTACATTGGAATTGTTAAAACCTTATATATAACGAAGCGTATAAAGAATAATTTTTTTAATATCTAAAGAATAAAATTTTAATAAAAAAGAGCCCCTACCAACACTTAAGTTGATAGGGGCTCTCTATACAAAAATCCCTCACAGGTCAGCGACTTTTCCACGGACTTGCCTCCGCAGTACCTTCGGCGTTCAAGGGCTTAACTTCTGGGTTCGGAATGGAACCAGGTGTACCACCTTGGCCATTAATCGCTGACCTGTGAGAGATATTCGTTTGTCAGGGCTCAGATTGGTGTGCCCTGAGGGCCGCATAGCGTATGTATTTGAACGAGAATTATATTAGATTTGCATTCGATATTAAGTAATTAATGAAAAGAGCTCGACCTATTAGTACTGCTCGACTGAGTGAATTGCTTTACATCTACAGCCTATCAACCTCGTAGTCTACAAGGGGTCTTAGTAATCAGGAAAACTCATCTTGGGACTGGCTTCCCGCTTAGATGCTTTCAGCGGTTATCCAAACCGGACTCAGCTACTGGGCAATGCGATTGGTTCACAACCCATACACCGGCGGTCCGTCCACCCCGGTCCTCTCGTACTAGGGGCAGCCTCCCTCAATTTTCCTACGCCCACGGAGGATAGGGACCGAACTGTCTCACGACGTTCTGAACCCAGCTCGCGTACCGCTTTAAATGGCGAACAGCCATACCCTTGGGACCTGCTCCA
>RCNI01003296.1_pt1 | contig 19105 bp, 19 predicted proteins | sample 2041151 | NCBI WGS metagenome assembly RCNI01 (sample SAMN09708214, study PRJNA481090) | feces metagenome | isolation source: feces | place: Antarctica: Albino Rookery | reverse complement strand
CAGCATAAGTCCTAAACGCGACCTACGTACTTACCAGTACGTGTGTCAACCTTTACGATCTCGCCCTGTTCAAGGTACATAGGAACGCTAATTACAGCGCCAGTTTCGATGGTTGCAGGCTTGCCACCACCCTGTACGGTATCGCCCTTGAAGCCAGGCTCAGTTGAAATAACCTCAGCTTCAATGAACATTGGAGGCTCAACACCCAAAAGCTCGGTGTCAGCATACTTGAGAAGACAAGTATCGTTCTCCTTGAGCCACTTAGAGTTCTCACCAATGAAGGATGCAGGAACAGGAAGCTGCTCATAGGTCTCAGGATCCATGAAGTAATAATCCATACCATCATTGTAGAGATAGGTCATCTCACGAGTGGTAAGCATTACGCTCTCGAATTTAGAACCAGAGTTGCAGGTCTGGTCGATAGTGCGTCCATCGCGAAGGTCTTTGATGGTGTAACGTACGAAAGCTCCACCCTTACCAGGCTTTACGTGCTGGAATTCAGTGATGGTGTAGTACTTTCCGTTAATCTTAAGTCCAAGACCCTTTTTGAAGTCAGTAGTGCTTATAGAAGCCACAAGTTACCTTCTTTCAATACATAACATAGCGTTATATTCAATATATTTGTAGATAGTATAACTTATTTTAACCTTTATTCACCATGGTAAAAAGTATTTCCATAGCATGTGGAGAAAAGTATGCAAACATGTGAATGAATAAAGAATAACAGCGGAAGAAAAAGCTCTCCCGCTGTCATCAAAATTTTAATTCTTAATTATTTACGATAGTCAACTCGTGTGGTGACTGAGTAAATGCCTCGAAGCCATCCTTAGTTACCAAACCAAAGTCCTCAAGACGGATTCCAAACTTACCAGGAAGGTAAATGCCAGGCTCAATAGTAAGTACTGCGCCTTCTGGAATCTCAGTAATGCAACGAGGATTGAAGTTAGGCTGCTCATGGATCTCAACGCCAACACCATGTCCAAGACCATGACCGTAGTAGTCACCATATCCTGCATCAGAAATAATCTTTACGCTGAGGTCGTGGATGTCCTTTCCAACTACACCAGCACGAACTGCCTTAGCGCACTCCTCATGAGCTGTCTTTACGATGTTGTATACATCCACCATCTCGTCAGTAGGCTCACCAACGCAAACGGTACGAGTCATATCAGAGTGGTAGTCGCGATATCCAGCTCCGAAGTCAATAACGATGAACTCACCCTCTTGAACCTTACGATCTGAAGGCTGAGCGTGTGGGTTAGCTCCATTAGGACCAGATGCAACAATTGAGTCAAATGAAAGAGAATCTGCACCATTGGCAAACATGAATCCCTCAAGCTCATTCTTGATTTCCATCTCAGTCATACCAGGCTTGATGAAGTTGCAAATATGCTCAAATGCAGCGTCGGTAATAGACTGAGCCTTCTTCATAAGCTCAATCTCTTCCTCATCCTTAACAGCACGAAGAAGTGTTGCGATGTCGCCGTGCATACGTGGGAACTGAGCAACTACAGAAGATGCAAGCATAGATACCTGGAGCTGGTCGAAGAAGCCAAGCTGAAGAGTATCCTCAAGAGCGATAACATGAGAGTGAGTTTCAACAGCACGCTGTGCTACCCAATTGGTATGAGATACGCTCTCCATATCAACTTTCCAGATACTGTCTTCGCCAAGGCGCTCAATGAACGTGTTGTAATAGCGAGAGTCAGTGTGGAGAAATACCTTATCCATTGTGATGAATGCGGTGTGAGCGAGCTCATCGTCAAAGGTACGCTCAGCACCAGTAAGCCAACGCAAATCTGGATTGTTGCGAAGTACAACCGCATCATAGCCACGCTCTTGCATAAGCTCACGAAGACGAGCAATGCGTCCTTCCAAAATCTTCTCAGTTGCCATATATACTCCTTAATAGGTTGCTTAACGTTATTTATGATACAGAAAATGAATTAGTTATTTGACTAATTTGCCAATTAGTAACATTTAATTTGCTAGCGATGAGATTTAACCCATGCATTGCAATGAGCCTTTAGAATTTCATCTTTTATCAAAATAGGCTGCACTACTCCCACACTTACAGGTACCTGCAAGAGCATGCGATTGTGAGATGCAAAGAAACTTTTACGCATAGCCTCATACAGTTGCTCACCACTTAGTGCTGAGCCCGTATAAGATTCAAATTTAAGCTTATCCATAAAGCTATCAAGTTCTTGAATAAATGCCATATCAGCTTTCTCGTGCGCAACAGCAAGTCGTGTTGCAAAAGCAATGGTTTCGCTAATGATAGTCTGCGCATCAGCACCTTCAAGTGTATTTTCGAAAGCAGACTGAATTTGATCTCCCCAACCAATATTTTTTGAGGATGCAAACTCGTGAAGCCCCATAAGCAAAGCATTGCGCCACAGAAGATACGAATCATATTCATCGGAATCGGGATGCTCATCCGCTGTGAGCTTGTCGGCAAATTCATAAAGCCAGCGATATAAGTCATCGCCCGAAGCCAAAGAGCCCTTGAAGAGCAAGGATGCAAGATATGGATGATTTGGCCTGCCTTGATCGAGATATGACCAATCAAGAACAACTTGATCGGAGCATGGCTCAGAGGTCAAACACTGCGCATCTCTCACATATAATGCCTCCGGTGCAACAGCAACGGTATATGCAGCTAGAACATCAAGAGGATATGCAACGTAGCCTATGCCTTTTCTGAAGGTACGCACCGTATAATTTGCAAGTGAAAGTGTATCAGAGCTTCCTACTGCAACAATGATGTCATCGGCAGTACAGTGACTCTCCTCAAGAGTATCCACAAGCTTGCCAAAGGCAGAAAGGGATAGTATCTCATCACCCAAGTCTGATGCAGGTACATCAATCAGGCTGTAATCAGCATCGACTATGAAGCGACTCATACGCTCAAGAAGGTATCCGTCGCAGCTATCATCATGCAAGAGTACAACCTTACACCTCAAAGGATTGAGTCGCTTGAGTAGCTTTGCGATTTGAGAACTTAGATCTTCCCCAGAATACAAATCGCAAGGATAATTAGGTCTGACGAGGGTCTGTCTTTTGATTCCGTTCATCAGAGTAGTCCCTTATCCCAAAGCAATGCCCCAGCCTCAGATGCAACCTCATCGAAATCCTTTCCGTGGATATCGATGGTAATATCAGCAGCCTTCTCGTAAAGCGGCTTGAGTTCTGAATAGAGCTCACGTGCCTGCTTGCGCTCAGTAAATTCAGGACGTGCTTTAAAGTGAATGATTTGATTAAGCGAATCGTCAAATTCCCCATCTAGGTACACAATAGTACCCATATCTTTCATCAAAATGATATTCTCGGGCCTATCGACGATACCTCCCCCGCAGCTAACAAGGAGAGACTTTTTAGATTTAAGACGTTTGAGTGCCTCGGTTTCAGCATTCTTAAATACAGCTTCACCATCAGTGCGATAGACTTCATCAATTGGTTTTTTACAAATAGTTTCAGCGAGTCGATCAGTATCCACGTAAGACCTTCGAAACATACGACCCAGATTCTTTGCTAACGTTGTCTTTCCTGCACCTAAAAACCCAATGAAGAAGATATGATCGCATCCTGGATGGACGACATATCCTTCAGATTCCATAATTACTACCTCATACTCGACATTTGTTAGCTTAAGTTTAGCATCTTTGAGGGTTCGAATATATAAATTTTTTTAAGTTTTACGCGTACTTAAGTCGCAGTAAATAAGAAAGGTTTAGCATTAATACAGTACATATAAATAAAAAGGACGCAGCTTTGAGCTACGTCCCGATTATCTGTTATAGAAATTATTTCTCGCTATCCTTCTTGTTCTTGTAACCAAGAATTGCAAGAAGCACTCCAACGCCAGCCAAAATTGCGTAAACGATTGGATTGGAAGCATCACTTGTTGCAGGTGTATTGACAGTCTTTACCTGTACATCACTATCTTTACCAGCAACTTCCTCAGCGATAGCAGTATCAGTGTCTTTATCTGCAGCCTTATAAGCTACAGTCTCTTTCTCATCTGCCTTAGTATCTTCTGCCTCATTGGTCTGAGATGCGTCCTTAGACTCTACCTTATCAGCTGTTTCAGATGAGGTAGAAGTAACGGTAGTAGCTTTATCCTCAGCAGTTTGAGTATCAGCTGTCTTAACTGCGGTCTCCTGAGCATCCTTAGGCTTATCAGCACCCAAACGACCATGCTGAGGCTTAGTGTGAACATCTACCAAAGCAATAGCATAAGCTGAGGCATTGTGAGAAATAGTAAGGTTGTTAGAAGGTACGCCAGCATAGCTTCCCATAGCAATTCCTGAGCTAACAGCCGCAACAACACCAACGCATGTAGCAACTTGTTTGCCCTTTTCAGCAATAGAAGCCTTCTGACTCATAATGTTTTCAGAGCTCATATTAGACACAACTAACCTTTCGTATGTTTACTAATCAGACCTATTATAAAGTAATAAATTGTAAGACAAGTGCTCAAGTATTAATTTGAATATATAAAACTCTTTATATACCAAACTTATTAAGCATTAAATATTGCCTAATTATTAGACTTATACATAATACTGTATTTCATCCTTATAGGAAACGATTATAAATTACTTAAATTAAGCACCATTCATAAGATTGAATATAAAAAAGAGCCCCACAAGAGGCTCTTAGTATTATAGCTCATCATCGAAAGTGCAATCACCAAACAACCGTGCTTCTACCTTTCTAAATAATAAGGTATACCAAAGGTCGGTAAGGCTTTGAGGCTGAACTAGGATAGTTCTAATACCTGCTAGATTACCTCCAGCAACGTCTGTGAAATATTGATCTCCAATAAGAATTGTCTGCTCTTTAGGAACACCAAACCTTCTGCACGCATGGATAAGCGCAGCCGGACAAGGCTTCATAGCATGATCGATCTTCTCAATTCCAAGTTCGCTGGCAGACTTTTGCACCTGATCACTATGGAAATTATTCGAGACCATACATACGCACATATTGAGTTCTTTTGCCTTCTTAAACCACTCAACAATCGCTTCAGGACATTTACCATCTTCCCTTGATACACATGTGTTATCGCGATCGATGAGAATAAGACGAATACCGATGTCAGACAAGCGTTGCAAATCAATCTTATCTACCGAAGCAATCCTTTTATATGGTGTACAAATGCCCATGTTAGCCCTTTAATGACTTGTCGATAGCTTTGTTGTGATCTTCATAGGTCTCAGAGAACTGAGTAACCTTATCGTTAATAAAGAAGTACAAATAGTTAGTCTTGTCAGGATTCATAGCTGCCTTGATACAAGAGAGACTTGGTGAGCAGATTGGAGTTGGAGTCAATCCCTTATTGAGATATGAGTTATAAGGAGACTCAATCTTCAAATCGGCAGCAGTAACCTCTCCGCCTGTTACATACATCATAGTCGCATCAGATTGAAGAGGCATACCCTTCTTCATACGGTTATAGAATACAGATGCAACCAATCCTTGCTGCTCAGGCGTTGTAGCTTCACGCTCAACAATAGAAGCAAGAATGAGGAAGTCATACTGGTTCATATTGACGCCGTACTCATCCTTAATTCGTGCACTTGCAGAAGCAAAATCAAGAGTAGCAACTTCCTTCTTATATTGGCTCAACATAGCGCGGATAATCTCTTCAGATGTTGGCTTATCAGAAGCGAAAGTATACGTCTTTGGATAGAGGAAGCCTTCAAGAGAATCGTCATGTGCTTCCTTGAGGAACGGATACTCAGCTACATACAAAGATGCTTTGCACTTAGATTTAAATTCATCAGCGCTAATACCATATACCTCTTGTACGCGCTTAGCGGTCTTATCGACAGTGTATCCTTCAGGAATAGAAAGCTTAACTCCATACGCCTCAGGTCCCTCGCAGAGGATCTTTACAAGCTCAGGAAGTTTCAATCCACTTTTGAGAACATAAGTACCTGGCTTGAGCTTAGACCCTGCATTTTGAGCCTTAACCTCTTCGATGAAGTCAGTCTTGGAAGATATGAGGCCTGCCTTATAGAGCTCTTCTGCAAATTGAGGTGCAGAGCTTCCCTCTTTAAATGTAACCTTGATGTCTTGACCTGCAGCGACTTCCTGGTGTGACCCAAACCAATTAGAAGCATTGGAATAGATATAACTAATTCCAAAGACTGCAACAACAATTACGATAACCCAAGTAATAATCGTTTTCTTAGGTGATGGTTTTTGGGGTTGAGGCGGTGGGGTTTTAAAACGGGTTCCCTTATGAGAAGTTGTGGTATTAGTCCTCTTGGGAACTGTTCTTCTTTGTAATTGTGACATATCTAATGATCTTCTTTCTGAGAGTCGAGCCAAGTTTGCAAGAATAAAGATGCGGCAACTGAATCAATCTTGCCTCTCATCTGCTTTTCATTAAGGCCTTGCTCTCGGAGGATTCTCTTTGCTTCAGAACTAGAGAGACGCTCATCTTGAAATACAAGAGGTAAATCAAGCTTTTCTGATAACTCAACTGCAATCTTCTCGATACGCTCAGCTTGAGGTCCAAACTCCCCTTGCAGGGTCATTGGACGTCCACATACGAGTACATCTGGTTCGTAATCTTCAAGGATATAGCGAAATGAGCGAGCGATCTGTACTACTTCCTGAAATGGAAGGACAGCTACAGGACTTGCAAGGGTGCCCGTGGCATCACTTGCAGCTATTCCAACACGAACCTCTCCGATATCGAGTGCTATGGCTCTCATGAGTTCCTTTCTTACTCATAGGCATCGGATACTCAATTGTTATCCTCTCGCCCATGTTTTAAGTTAATCAATTATACCTGGTCTCACTCCACGTGCAAATTCGTGGAGAAACAGGTGGAATATCCTCATATTCAGGTCATATTATAAACAAAAACGGAGTCCCGAAGGACTCCGTCAAACTACCAAATGGTAGATAGTAATTATTAGTCACACAAAAGATTGCGAGCCTGAGCCAATGCGTTGTCAATTCCGGCAACGTTAGAACCGCCAGCTTGTGCCATGTTAGGACGACCGCCACCGCGACCATCTACAGCAGGTGCAATCTCACGAACGATGTCGCCAGCGCCAAAGCCAAGCTCAACAGCCTTATCGGTTGCAGCAGCCAAAAGAGCTACCTTACCATCAGCAGTTGCAGAAGCCAATACGCATGCACTTGCATCGCCGAGCTTATCGCGGAAGGTATCCCATACCTGACGAAGCTCCTGACCGCTCATACCATCAATACGAGCCAATACAAGCTTGTAGCCATTGATCTCAAAGGCCTTGCTCAAAGCATCTTGAATCTGAGAGGAAGAGCCTCCGGTCAAAGCTTGCTTAAGCTTGTTTTCGAGCTGCTTGTTCTTATCCTGCATTACCTCAAAACGAGTTGAAATCTCATGTGGCTGGCACTTAAGCTTAGATGCAAGCTCGGTCAAAAGCGGTCATTGAGATAGCGAATAGCATACAAAGAAGTTACAGCTTCAATACGACGAACGTTAGATCCAACAGAGCTCTCAGAGATGATCTTGAAAAGACCAAGTTCAGCAGAGTTGCTTGCATGAAGACCACCGCAAAGCTCACGGCTAAATGGCTCATCTTCACATCCAACAGAGATAACACGCACCTCATCGCCATACTTCTCGCCAAACAAAGCAACAGCTCCGCTGTTCTTTGCATCTTCAAGGCTCATAAGCCTAGATTCAACTGGCTTAGCCTCGAAGATCTCAGCATTTACGAGAGCCTCGATCTGGTGAAGCTGCTCTGGGGTCAAAGCCTCAAAGTGAGTGAAGTCAAAGCGAAGGCGCTCAGGTTCAACCAAAGATCCAGCCTGGCTTACGTGATCGCCCAATACCTCTTTCAAAGCAGCATCGAGCAAGTGAGTTGCTGTGTGGTTGCGGCGGATAAGCTCACGTCGGTGGTTGGATACGGTGCACTCAACAGTATCTCCTACCTTCAAGGTGCCCTCTTCAACCTTTACCTTATGAGCAAAGAGTCCACCTTCGCGCTTCTTTACATCCTCAACTTCCATACTGCAAGTATCAGACTCGATGATTCCGCGGTCAGCTACCTCTCCACCCATCTCAGCATAGAAAGGTGTAACGTTGAGAACTACCTCAACCTCAGCTGGTGCTGAAATCTCGTCTACAAGCTCGCCATCCTTAACAAGAGCAAGAACCTCAGCTCCCTCAACGATGGATGTCTCATAGCCCAAGAACTCGGTCTCAGGGAGCTTATCTGAAAGCTCAACCCAAACGTTTTTAGCGTTAGACCAAGCAGTATCTTTAACCTGTGAGCGTGCGCGCTCCTTCTGAGCCTCCATGCATGCCTTGAAGGTATTAAGATCAACATCAAAACCGTGGTTAGATGCAATCTCTACAGTCAAGTCAATTGGGAAACCGTAGGTATCGTGAAGCTTAAAGGCAGTCTCACCATCGATGACCTTACCCTTCTTCTCAGCCTCTACGAAAGACTCACGAAGGTAAGCCTCTCCAGTCTCGAGAGTAGAGAAGAAGTGCTGCTCTTCAGCGTTGATGATGCCCTTTACCAAAGCATCATTCTCAACGAGTTCAGGATATACATCGCCCAAAAGACGCTGTACTTCCTTAGCATAAGTCTCAACAAATCCACCTTCGATTCCAAGGAGACGTCCGTGGAATACTGCACGGCGGAGCAAACGACGAAGAATGTATCCACGACCCTCGTTAGAAGGCAAGATACCATCAGCAATCATGAAGGTAACAGCACGGGAGTGGTCAGCCAAGATGCGAAGTGAAACATCAGTAGTCTCATCCTCACCATACTTCTTGCCGCTGAGCTTCTCACCAATGGTGATGAGGGTGCGCATAACGTCTCCCTCATAGTTGGTGTGCTGGTGTTGCATGATAGATGCAATACGCTCAAGACCCATACCTGTATCGATGTTCTGGTGTGGAAGATCTACCAAAGTACCGTCTTCTTGGCGGTCATACTGGGTAAATACGAGGTTCCAGAACTCAAGGTAGCGATCGCAGTCGCATCCTGGAGCACAGTTAGGATCTCCGCAGCCATACTCCTCGCCCTGATCAAAGTAGATCTCAGAACATGGACCACAAGGGCCGGTAGGTCCTGCTGCCCAGAAGTTATCATCCTCACCCAAGCGAGAGATGTGGTCTTCAGGAACACCAAGCTTCAACCAGATATCCTTACCCTCATTGTCCTCAGTAAAGACAGTGAAGTAAAGACGATCAAGAGGAAGACCAAGGTGCTCTTCATTAGTAATAAAATCAAAAGCCCATGCACATGCCTGGTGCTTGTCGTATCCTCCAAAGGAGAAGTTACCAAGCATCTCGAAGAATGAAAGGTGACGAGCATCACCAATGTTCTCGATGTCATTGGTACGAAGGCACTTCTGGCAGCTGGTAGCACCAATTTCCTTCATAGTCTTAGTACCGAGGTAGTACTGCTTAAACTGGTTCATACCTGCATTTGCCAAAAGCAAAGAAGGATCATCTGGAACAAGTGAAGAAGAAGCTACGCGCTTGCATCCTTTGTCTGCGAAGAAAGTAAGGAAGTCTTCTCTCACCTGAGCTGTAGTCATAGTTTTGTAATCAGAACTCATATTTCTCCTTGTACGCGATACGTACGATGTAATAAATAATTCAGCAATCCCCTATTATACGGAAATTATTGCTTGTTGTCCTTGTCAGTGTCGCCTTTAGAGTTTTTCCACGTAGTCTGGAAATGCTTGAGGAATGAAGCGAGACCTTCATCTGAAACCTGAGTTTCTTCAGCCTTCTCGATAACGATATTTGGATCTTCTACCAAACGACTGTGATCGAAGAAATGGTCATCATCAAGCGCATCCATAGATGGGATTGGATTTCCCTTGGTATCAATGAATGCCGTGGATTTAAACAAGGCACCATTTTGAGATACAAGTTGTCTTCCCGTATTCTTCTCGAAGTAATAAACGAAAAGACCCTTAATAGCTGCAGATAATGGGATGGAGATTGTCATACCAATAACTCCACCCAAGCTTGCGCCAATGAAAATTGCAACCAAGGAAAGAACTGGGTGAACCTTAACTGCAGATTGCATAACAATTGGATATACCAAGTTGTCCGTAATGCTTAATACAAAGCCCACTACCAAGATTGCCTCGAGTGCCTTGAATGGACTTACAAAAATGCCAACGAGTGCTGCAAGAAGCGTTGCTACCCAAGGTCCAACAACAGGAATTGGATACAAGATGCCCATTACAGATCCCATAAGTCCAGCATAAGGAAGGCCGATGATCATGTAGCCTATGAAGCACAGAACACCATTGATAACACTCATGATGAGGATACCTTTCATGTATCCTCCCATACTGCGGCTCATGATAGCGAAGAGAAGCGTCATATCTTCTCTGCGCTCTGGTCCTGCAATAATTCCAAACTCACGAATGATAACAGGATAGTCGCGAGCAAACCAAAAACCAAGTACAAGACCAAGTACAAATACGGTCAAGAAGTTCAAAGTTCCCAACAAGTTGGAAAGAACACCAGAAGACATATTCAATACAAGATTGTCAGCTGAGGTATTGAGATGAGCTGTGATGCGACGAACAATCTCGAAGATAGTCTGTTGCAACTGCTGATCTGAGCTTCCATATGTCGTCATGAACTCAGTAAAGCGATTTTGCAATTCGGAACTGTATTCTGGAATCTTCTGCGCCAAGGCAGTCATCTGAGAGACAAACGATGGCAAGATGATGTTTCCAATCAGATACATTATGAAAAGGAGTACCAAAAGTGCAATAAGAGCTGATAGAGATCTATTCAAACCCTTAGATTGCAAGTAGTTGGTCATAGGGCTGCACATAAATCCAATGAGCAATCCGATAGCAAGCAGATCAACTGCATCTGACATCTGTCCTAAGACGTAAATGGCCAAGAAAAACAAAACAGCGCAGCCAATTATCCCCCATGTTCTGAAGGCTAATAAGCGTGCGCGCTGTAGTTTAGATTGGTCAATAAAATCATTAACGTCTACATCTTGTTCAACAGAAACATTGACGTCTTCTGTATTGTGCACGTGGCACTCCTTTAGTGTAGTGCTCACCTGTGCATAATACACAAGTGAGCAAATGTAGCATAACTATATAATTGTAAGGAGCATAAGGCCAATAACCTGCTCTACTTCAATTAATCCTCGTCGTAATGAGGTTCGATTTTCGTTTGAAGTTTCTGAATCATCTTGCGAAGAAGACGAGAAACCTGAACCTGAGAAATTCCAAGCCTCTCTGCAATCTCAATCTGAGTGAGATCATCTACGAAGCGAAGTTTAATAATCTCTCGTTCTCTCTCTGAGAAGTCTTTCAGACCGTCCTGGAGATCCAAACGATCATCAGCCAACATAAGATCCTTGTCGTATGAAGGCATCTTATCAATCTGAGCAAGACCGCTTCCCTCATCGTCATCTGGAGTTGACTCCAAACTTACTGCATTATATGCAGCTGATGATTCCATAGCCTCAAGTACCTCTTCAGGAGTTACATTGAGTCTCTCAGCAATCTCTTCGACTGATGGATTTCTTTGAAGTTCTAAGACAAGGTCTTCGGTAGTGTGGTTGATCTTTGCGGAAAGCTCTTGGAGCCTTCGAGGAACACGCACACTCCATCCCTTATCTCTGAAGTAACGTTTAATTTCACCAATGATTGTTGGTGTTGCATAGGTCGTAAACTCATGACCCAATTCCGGATCATAGCGATCAACTGCTTTAATAAGCGCAAGGTTACCGACTTGGATTAGATCCTCAATTGACTCTCCACGGTTTTTGAACTTATTGGCCAAGAATCGTACGAGATTCAAATGGTTTTCGATAATCTGATTACGAGCCTCGAGATCTCCCTCTTCTTTGTAGCGACGGAATAATTGCTTGTTGTAAGTAGTATTTTTAGATCCGGTCTTGCGAGAAGAAGATCTAGTCACCATACATTACATCCTCAAGCTTAACGATCTTTACAGTTACAGACTTTTCGTCTCGTGTATATTCCTGACACAAAGACTGAAGGAGCATATCTGCATACATAAACTCTTCGAAGTCTTCGATGTTGTCATCGCCAAGCGTAAACTTCATTACCAAGGCAGATGGCTCAACTTCGAAAGTAATTGTGCAGGCGTCAATTCCAGACAAGCAAGAAAGAATAAAACCTTCTTCTGCCGCCATCTTGACGTCTTCTACCTCTTCAACACTCATCTGGTTTACAACAGCAATACTTGCCGCAGTCATACGGACTGAGTGAGCATAAACCGTATGGGTTGGAAGGCTCAAAGAAATTGTCTCAACACTCATTGATAACCTCGTCTAATTAATTAGTTCTCTTCACCTTGCTGAGGCTCATTCTTATCTGCTGGATAAGTGAAATAATCAGCTTCCTCAGACTTTACTTCTTGCTCTTCATTTGGCTCGATCTGTGCAGACTCTTCGAGAACAGCCTTATCATCTTCCTTAGATGCACCAAGACCAAACTTATTCTCTACAGTCTTTGCAGCCTTGCCAATAAGATTAGTAGCAGCACTTACTGCAGCTCCAGTTGCCTTGGTTACGGTGTTGGTAACTCCAGATGCAGCACCTGTCATGGTAGATACATCTGAGAGGATGTTATCAACCTGAAGAAGGTCAACAGTGAGAGCATCAGCTGCGTTGGATGCCTTATCCATAAGAATAGGAAGCTCCTTTGCTGCTGGCTCAAACTCATCTACAACGCCGTCAATCTTAGAGATGATTGGTTTAATCTCATCGATAGTCTCCTCTACGCTCTGAGCAACATCGTTGATCTTTTTGCGTGAGGACTTCAAAATCAAGGCAAGCTCTACGAGAGCCCAAATACCTGCAATGATCAAGATGATCAAGCCGATTTGAATAGGTGAGATGGAATTCATAGCTTCCTCCATTTAACTTAATGGTTATAGTCTGTCTTTATGATACCCCAATAGGGTTCATGTCACCCTCTTAATTGGATATCCATATCGACTCTACTCTCTATTATACATCTTGTATACAGTTTTTAATCATTGCAACTATGATATAGCTTCATGATTTACTACTGTTGTTTGCGATCAGCCTCAACACTTTCGAGCCTCCAACGCTCCCATCCTCGCTCGCTTGGAGCATAGAAGTGAGAGCCTTTAAGCTCATCTGGCATATATTGCTGAGCAACCCATCCAGATGGATACTCATGAGGATAGAGATATGGTTGATATTCATCAGCTCCTGGTCTATGCCTATCTCTTAAGGCAGATGGAACGGCCAAATTTCCAGATCTTTTAACTTCACTCATAGCCTGATTGATGGCAACATAGCTTGCATTAGACTTAGGAGCCAATGCCATATATACCGCAGCCTGGGCAAGATTAATCCTACATTCTGGCATTCCGATAACTTCAACAGCTTTAAAGGCAGCTTGAGCTACAAGTAATGCTTGAGGATCGGCATTGCCTATATCTTCTGAAGCAAGAACGTATATACGTCGAGCAATGAACTTTGGATCTTCGCCTGCAGAAAGCATACGTGCAAGCCAATAGACTGCAGCATCTGGGTCTCCACCGCGCATAGACTTAATGAATGCAGAGATGATGTCATAGTGCATGTCACCATTCTTATCGTAGGCAAGATGAGGTGATGGGCTTGCCTCTTCTACATCGTCAAGCGTAATGGTAAAGATCTCATCATCACTAACCTGCTCATCTTTAAGAGGAGTAGCCATCTGACTCGCAAGCTCAAGCATGGTTAAAGCACTTCTTGCATCTCCTCCACTCATGCGAATGAGCGCTGCCATAGCATCATCGGTAAGCTTAAATTTGCCCTTTAATCCTTGTGGTGCATCAAGAGCACGTTCAATTACTTCCCTGATGTCATCGTCATTGAGATTCTTAAGCTCAACAACGCGTGAGCGTGATAAAAGAGCCTGATTAACTTCAAAGAAAGGATTTTCCGTTGTAGCACCAATGAGGATAACTACCCTATCTTCAACCGCATGCAATAGAGCATCTTGCTGACTTTTACTGAAGCGATGAATCTCATCTACAAAGAGGATTGTCTTGCGGCCTTCAGTCAGGAGCCTAGATTCAGCTCTAGAAATTTCCTGTCTTAAATCTTTAACAGTGCCGCTGACGGCAGATACCTCAACGAATTCACTTTCAGTAGTATGCGCAATGATGCGTGAGAGGGTTGTCTTTCCAGTTCCAGCTGGTCCGTAGAAGATGACACTGGAGAGAACATCGTGTTCGATTGCTTTCTTGAGCCATGAACCTTCACCTACAGCTTGCTTCTGACCTGCAAACTCATGAAGATAGCGAGGCCTCATGCGTACGGCAAGAGGAGCATTGTCGAGTTTAGTTTTAGCTTCAATAGTACTAAAAAGATCATTCATACTGACACACTTCTTAATTTGAAATGGAATATATTAAGTACTTGAATATACATCAATCTGAATAAGATAAATAAAAGATATATCTATCCCTATATGTCGATGTAAGAATATTGTTTTTAACCTGCATTCTATTATAATATACGGCGTTTCTGTACCTTATACCAAAAGGATGCGCAATCGATGTCTACACAACATGGTCGCTTCCCTTCTTTGACCATTCGCTCGGTCATTCTAGGAATTATAGGAAGCATAATCTTGAGTGCAAGCTCACTATTCATAGCATTGAAGATGGGAGCGCTGCCGTGGCCTATTGTATTTGCTGTCTTAGTTAGTTCACTTTCACTCAAAGCATTAGGTTCTAAAGACATCCATGAGGTTAATGTAACACATGCAGCTATGAGTGCGGGAGCTATGGTTGCAGGTGGATTAGCTTTTACAATACCTGCGCTATGGATTTCAGATCCATCACAAACCATCACTATAGAGCAAATATTATTCGTAGCACTTACAGGAACCACTTTGGGTCTTAGTGCTTGTGCGCTATTTCAAGCATACTTTATCAGACGCAAAAAACTTACTTATCCTATTGGTATATCTGCTGCAGATACACTCAAAGCAACTCAAGACAATGCTGGAAAATCTGGAAAGGCTCTCTTTGGAGGCATGGGATTTGCAGCTGTTTGGGCTACGTTGCGTGACATCTTTGGCTGGATGCCTCAAGTATTCATTGCTCCTCATATCCTTCCAGGCATTGGTTTTGGCGTCTTCAACTCCCCTATGATCTGCTCATTAGGTTTCATTATAGGAACCACCATGGCATTTGTTTGGTTTGCAGGAGCCGTCATAGGAAATATTGGAATATCCTGTGGGCTTCCAGCGCTCGGTATTATGGATTTTGATACCGCAAACAACCTTCGCATGAGCCTTGGTCTTGGAGTTATGTTGGGAGTTGGAGCTGGAGTTATCATCTCAAATCTTCTAACTCATTTACCTTCTAAAACCGGACAGGACACAAAAGAAGATGAAGCTCATGACTCAGGCGCGATTCATTGCAAGAAATCAGCAGTAGCTATCATTTGTGCTCTTGTAGCAGCTGCTATTAGTCTGTATTTAAATCTCTCACCACTTGCAAGCATTATCTTTATTGGCGCTACATGGTTTTGCATCTGGCTTGCTGCGTACCTCACAGGAACAACAGGCATCAATCCAATGGAGATCTTCGGTGTTGTTGTTTTGCTTCTGATTCAATTACTCTTTGTACAAACCTCAACGAAGACATTATTTCTCCTTGCTGGAATTGTAGCTGTAAGCTGTGGTATCTGCGGAGATGTAATGTGTGATCTCAAGGCTGGAGATGTTCTTAAAACAAACCCGTATAGCCAGTTTGTAGGTATGGTAATCGGAGGCTATGCAGGAGCTATATGCTCAAGTATTCTGCTTGTTGTATTGTTTGAAGCCTATGGCGCACAGTCATTTGGATTTGATGCGAGCTTTGTATCGGCGCAGGCTTCCGTAGTCGCCTCGATGGCAGGAGGAATTCCTCATCAACCTGCTTTTGTTACAGGAATTGTAATCGGAATTATCCTCTCGCTTATGAAACTACCTGTTATGACATTAGGTCTCGGTATCTATCTTCCGTTCTATATTTCATCAGGTGCATTCGTTGGTGCTCTCGTAAAGCTTTATTTCGATAAGAAATATGCCAAGAAATCACCAAGTGAAACTGAGGAACTCGACGAAAGAAACCAAGCAGTTGCATCGGGCATCTTAGGTGGAGAATCGCTGATTGGAATTCTTACGGCAATCGTTGCACTTATTTCATTTAGATAAAAGTAAAGCCACTACATTGTAGTGGCTTTTTGTATGCCTAAAGTAGGACATGGGGAACCTTGTCGAAATAACCCCTGTAAGGGAATAGCTCTTCTGAATCAGAAAAGAGCTTTGAGCACATACCCATGAAGTATTTATCAGTCATGCTAGAGATGAAATCTACAACGCAAAGATCTAAATTACTTTCCCAATCATATTCCTTGTTATAGAAAGATAGTTGAGTTTCTACTGGTTGAATATGGTGTTTGAAGATTGCAGCTTTCTCATTTCCCTGCTTGAGCATTTCAAGTTGATGCTCGTAGAGCATGCCGAAGAGATTCTTAATAGAATTAGAGCAAATTCCATTCACTTCCTCACGCATATAGATCTTATCGAAGTTCTCTCGTTTAGCTCGACGAAGCTCATTGAATCCTTCTTCGCTCATCTCAATAGAATTCTTGCCTAAGCTATGTTCAATAACATCAGTTGTAAATGCTGCCAAAGCCCAAGAATTATATTGCCCACCTAAACCATCTGCAAAGGAATCTTCACTACATAAACCAGCCTTAATTGCATCTTGGCGGTCTTTTCCAACATAGGCAATGATATCTGAAATACGAACAACACAGCCCTCAAGTGTCATAGGAACAAGCTTCTTAACTTCAGGGACTCCTCCATCCCAACAAGCTTGGGTACGATTATCAAACTCTTCGAAACCTGAAAGATCACTTGTTCTAAACTTCTGCTGTTCAAACTCACCGTTGTGACAGATGATACCGTCGAGTGTTTGGAGTGTAAGATTCCTACCATACAAGACATCTAAAACACGCACACTTTGAACATTGTGCATGAAGTAGCCACCGGTAGAGTTATGGTAAATCTCATTGAGATAGCGCTCTCCCGCATGTCCAAATGGCGTATGTCCGATATCATGACCCAGTGCAATAGCTTCAATAAGATCAAGATTGAGTCCTAATGCACGTCCAATATCGCGCGCTACACGACTTACAAGTTGAACATGCAAGCCCCTTCGCGTTAAGTCATCATTATCATGAAAGGAGAAGACTTGTGTCTTTCCTGCTAGGCGATTATAAGGTGGGATGTGCATAATCTTTTCGATATCACGAAGATATGCAGGACGTCTTAGGCTATCAGAAGTGCGTCTATCAACACCTCGGCGAAGCGCCTGGGAATCTTGGCTTGCAAGAGGATTCTCTGGAAGTCCTAGCTGTTGTATAACTAAAGCCTCAGCATCTTGACTGAGCTCTAAAGGTAAATTAGGAGCGCATGCATTATGTCTCATAGGCACCTCCTTATAAGTTTTCATAAAGTAAAATTAACGAATTTATCTGTAAATCAATCAACTCATTCATATACAGATATGGTTTAAATAGCATCGTGCTATATACATATATTACATGAGAATCAAAATAGATATATCTTACGATTCTCTAACATGTCATACTTATCATAAGAATTCAATTTACGAGAAAGTGCTCTCATGCAACAGAACGATAAGAATAATCAAAATAATAAGAATAATAAGCAACTTAAGCAGCGCAGGAAACTCACACCAGAAGAGTCAGCCCTTCGTCATGTCGCCCTTTTATTCTTTGCAATCTTTGGCCTCACGGCACTTATGCTAGATGCATCTTATACTTCAGCTGCAGATATATTCGATCAAAATTATCTATATCCTTTTGACAAGAATGATCTCAATGAGCGACGTCGTGATCTTCTAGATCTTCAAAATGGCGATAAGGAGAACCTTGAGGAATACTTTGGATATGAAAAACCAAAGCAAAAGCCAGCTTCACTAGAGGACCTCATTTACAATTATCAGATTACCCCTCACGTTAAAGTCGGGGCTGATGAATACAGTGGCGTCGATAAGGAAACTTCTGGCTATGTCTGGAAGATTCTTAAGCTTGACGATACGCTTACCTCACAAATTACCAATCTTATAATCATCCTTCAAAATCAAGGCGAGCAAGATGAAGCAGAAACTCTTGCCAAGATCGATGAGCTTATCAAAAACTATAAGGATGAGATTAAAGATATCGACATACCAGATGGCCTCAAAGAGAATACAACCTACTTTTTGAAAGAGTCTCGCGAAGATCTCATTAGGCGCCATGACAATCTTCGAGAAGCCTTTGCAGTCATCGTCGAGAATCCAGATGACACAGCGGGTGTAGCTCGAAATCACATTAAAGAGATAGTAGCAGATCGCGATAGCGCTGCTGGTAATTTGGTAAAAGCTCTCAAGAGCGCAAAGAAATATTAGTGAGATGCCATGGAGACCAAGGTTATAGCTATAGCTGCAGTTGATGAGAATTGGGCTGCAGGCAGCAAGGGACATCTTCTGTTTGATAATGCTAAAGATCTTAAACGTTTTTCTGATCTAACACGCAATCACACAGTCGTAATGGGTCGAAAGACACTTGAAAGTTTGCCTGAATCCTCTCCTCTACCAAATAGATGCAATGTCGTGATGAGTGAGGATGTAAACTTCATTCCACACGGATGCACAGTCTTACACACCATAGACGAACTTAGGCATTACATTGATACCTCAAACGACGAGGTTGTCTGGATCATCGGTGGTGAGGAAATCTGGAGGTCATGTCTTCCCTTTATAGATGAGTGTCAAATTACCTCTCACTATGAAAGCAGCGAAAATGCAGACACGTTCTTTCCGAATCTTGACCAACTCAAGGAATGGACGATAGCGAGTATTGATGGTCCACATACAACAGAAGATGATATTCAATTTGAATATCGAACATATCGCAAATTGAAATAAGAAAACAGCCAGTAATTTGTAATGACCCCCAGAAGTTGGACCAAATCCAACGACTGGGGGTATTTTTATGGCGAAATATAGTTACGATTTCAAAAAGAGAATGGT
>RCNI01001848.1_pt1 | contig 19131 bp, 15 predicted proteins | sample 2041151 | NCBI WGS metagenome assembly RCNI01 (sample SAMN09708214, study PRJNA481090) | feces metagenome | isolation source: feces | place: Antarctica: Albino Rookery | reverse complement strand
TCTTTGACAGTATAATCTCCAAAACGTAAATAATTGCTTTCTACATATCCTGTTGCAGTCGTAACCAAACGTTCTAATTCACGATTTTGTTTATCAAAGATTCCATAAGTAGCACCTGCTACTTGAGTACCAGTTTTGCTATCCGTTTTTCTTAATTTTAATTTTCCTTTTACCCAATTGTTTTTTGCAGTATAGCTAACTGTTTGATTAGGTTTGATTTGAATGCTTTTTATCGTTGGATCTAATACAAGATGGCTAGGAACCTCGACTTCTTGAATATATACAGTTTTTGACTGCCAGTTATCAATCGTAACAGTTCCATCTTTACCTGTCATATAAGTCCATGTACTTCCGCTCATATCTGGATTATAAGAAGTCTTGAACTTCGTATTTGGAACATAATTTCCATCCTCGTCCTTTTTTGCAATCTTCAATGAACCTCTTTTATTTACTTTTACTTTTAAATACATGCTTACTGGATCATTTAACTTAAATTTTCCAACATCTTGTCCATTATGTTCTTTTGATTGATAAATAATTGTAGTACCTACAAATTTAGAAGGTACTTTATTTAATTTAATCGTAATGCTTTCTGCCGTATTTGCATTTGGAGTAACCAATAATTTATTACCCTCTATTCTCACATTAGCTCCTCCTGCATCTGCTGTGTGAAATTGATTTAATACTTTATTTTTGTCTGTAATACTTAAAGTTTTTCCCATATCTACTGTATAGGTTCCTTTATGAAATGATGGTTTATCTTCGTGATGATTTATTTTATCTTGCACTTTTTTCTTTAATGCAGGATATTTTCTTCCAAAATCTCCATACCATCTTGTAACTACCCCACCTATTGCTTCCCATATCATGTACTGTGTTACAGCATAATCGATATCTGTCTTTTTTGTATTATCCCATCCATGATATACAATTTTACTTAATTTTTTTCTTAATTCTCCTGGAATTGCATTTACATTTTCATAATATGTTCCGTTAAATCCGATTGTTTCTGGTTCAATGCAAAATACAATTTCCCCACTAGATTGTAATTTTGTTTTAGAAATTCCATCTTTCCAATAAGCTACCTTCCATCTTCCATCGTCATAAACACGCTTGATTTCAGATCCAGTACCACTAATAATTTTACCAATCACTGGTTTATCCGATGCTTTTGCCTGTAATGTCATAGAATTTCCAAAAATACCAGCAACAAATTGAAATAAGCACAAAAATAAAATACATATTTTTTTCTTTTTCATTATTTGTTCTCCTTTTCTACAACTGAATATTAAAAAAAAGAGCCTTTTGCTCCAATAAAATAAATATAGGAATTATATATAAACAATTGATATATTCTATATATTTATCAATTCTTATAAAACCTTTTATAAAATCGGCACCCTAGTGCCTTCGTTTCATAACTTTTAAATAATTCATATTCCAATCCTCTTTTAATACAACTTTTTTATTTATAAAAATCTACTGTATAAACACAATTACCACACTCATCTAAACATTCAACTACACTAAATCCTTCCCATCCATTTGTGACATCCCATTTACCACCATTAATATTTTCACTAGAACCCCATTCTCCTGCTTCTTGCATACTCTTAAAAATCATCTCACTGTTTCCTATCCATGCTCCTTTTGGTAATATTCCAACACGACATGTATGAGGCTTATGATTTGATTTTTGCTCTATAGAATCATCATTTGATTGATTACTTTGCATTATTGGTTTCTTTGACGGAACCTTTTCTTCAATAAGTTCATTAATATGTGATACAGATTCTTTTTGTTGATGAGTGTTCTTTTTATTTTCTACAATAACTTTGAATGTTGCAACAGTTTTATTTTTATTTTGATCATATGCAATAACCTTAATTTCATAGGTTCCTACTTTTTTCAAGTTAAGTTTGCTTTGATCAATCATATATCCATTTTCTTTTATTTGAAAATTTTTATATTTTAAATTTCCATCCACATAATCAAACACTTTTTTTATATTCTTCTTAACATCAACTTGTTCTCCTACATTAATTTTCATTACCTTTTTATCAAGCTTGATAACTGGTTTTTTCGTATCTTTTACATTTATCTCTATTTTTTTCATTATTTCTTTTTTATTATCTGTAAAGATAACTTTAATTTCTTGTTTTCCTAATTGTTGGTTATTAAATCCTTCTATTTTTTTAACCTGTATATTTTGATCTGATTTCTTTCTATCATATAGTTTTTGATATTCTAAATCTTCTCCATATTCAACACTAACTTCCTTTGGCACTGCTACATTCAATTCTTTAATTGTACATGATGAAAATAATACTATCATACTCACTACTATATATATTTTTCTCATTTATCTTCTCCATTATCCTATTTAGAATATAAAAAAATCAGCCTTTACGACTGATTTTTTTCTTTATTATTTACTTATGATGGTTTAGTACATACCACCTTGTGGCATTGATGGCATTGCTGAATCTTCTTTTTCTTTAATTGTTGCAACTCCAGCTTCTGTTGTAATAAATAAAGCTGAAATACTTGCAGCATTTAATAATGCACTTCTTGTAACTTTTGTTGGATCAATAATTCCTTCATCAAACATATTTACCCATTTACCAAGTTTTGCATCAAATCCAAAGTTTTCTTCTGCAACTTTTTGTTTTTCAACAATTTCTTCAGCATTAAATCCTGCATTTTCTGCGATTTGTTCAATTGGTGCAAGTAATGCATCCATAACTACTTTAATACCCTTTTGAACATCAACAACTTCTGATTTTAATTGATCTTTCATAGTAGAATATGCCTCAACTAATGCTGCTCCACCACCAATAACAATGCCTTCAGAAACTGCAGCACGTGTAGCATTTAATGCATCTTCAATACGTAATTTCTTTTCTTTTAATTCACTTTCAGTTGTAGCACCTACTTTAATGATTGCTACTCCATTGCTCAATTTACCTAATCTTTCAGCATAACGTTTTTTATCATAATCGCTCTTACAATTTTCCATTTGAGCTGTAATTTCAGATACTCGACTTTCGATATCTTCTTTATTTCCATTACCACCAATCATTGTTGTATTATCTTTAGTAATGACTGCTTTTTTAACACTTCCTAATTCTTCTAATGTCATATTCTTTAATTCCATATTTAAATCTTTAGAATAGAATGTAGCACCTGTTAAAATAGCAATATCTTTTAAAATGTCTTTTTGATTATCTCCAAATCCAGGAGCCTTTGTTGCTACCACATTAAATGTTCCACGTAATTTGTTAACAACTAATGTAGATGTAACCTCATTTTCAATATCATCAGCAATAATTAATAAAGGTTTATTCTTTTGAACAATTTGTTCTAATAATGGTAAAATTTCTTGAACATTGTTAATCTTTTGATCAGTCACCATAACATAAGCATTTTCCAAAACTGCTTCCATCTTTTCATGATCACTAACCATATAAGGAGATACATATCCCTTATCATATTGCATACCTTCACTTATTTCTAACTCTGTATCAAATCCATTTGATTCATCAACAGAAATCACACCATTTCTTCCAACTGTATCCATTGCTTTCGCAATAATATCTCCAATTTCTTTATTACCGCTTGATATAGCTGCAACACTTGCAATATCTGAACTTGTTTCTACTTTATGACTCTTTTCTAAAATATGCTTTGCAACTTCCTTACTTGCATATTCAATACCTTCACGCATTAAAACAGGATTTGCTCCTTTTTCTACTTGATTTAATCCATTTGAAATCATGCTTTGAGCAAGAATAGTTGCTGTTGTTGTTCCATCTCCTGCTGTATCATTTGTTTTATTCGCAACTTCATATACAAGCTTTGCACCCATATTTTCAAATTTATCTTCTAACTCTATTTCTTTTGCAATTGATACACCATCATTTGTAATTAATGGTGACCCATAATCTTTCTCTAAAACAACATTTCTTCCTTTAGGTCCAAGTGTTACACGTACAGCATCCGCTAACACATTGACTCCTGAAAGCATTGCTTTTCTAACATCTTTTGAGAAACGAACTTCTTTTGCCATATTTATAACCTCCTAATTTTTATATTAATCTAAAATAGCCAAAATATCTTTATCTTCTACAATAACATATTCATCATCATCTAATTTAATATCAGTTCCTGAATATTGTTTATAAACAACTTTATCATTTAGCTCTAAACATACTTCAGTTTCAGGTCCAATTGCTACCACTGTAGCATAACTAGGTTTGTTTTTGTTATTATCGGTAAGGATAATCCCACTAGCAGTTTTTGTTTCCTTTTCTGCTTTTTCTTTCTTTAAAATCACATTCTTGTGTAATGGTTTTAACATATAAGATTCCTCCTTTTGTTTTAGCACTCTATAGCACTGATTGCTAACACCTTATATTATACTCGCTTTTAGCACTTTGACAATAGGATTGCTAATTTTTTTATATTTATTTTTTTTGTAAATTTATCATGAAAAAAACGCATGATTTTTAAATCATACGTTCATTAACTATTTACTATATGCATCATCTTTTAAAGTTAAATTAAATTGTTTTAAAAACAATGAAATTTCATCTTTTACTTCATTTGCTTTCACATATTTAATATTTTGACGTTCCCACGTCTTTTTAACAATTTTGCTATTTGGTACCCCTAATTTTTCAGGAGTAATCTTTTCAATTGCTTTTTCAATTGCAGCTTCCTCTTTTAACGCCGTTTCATTTACAAATTTAGATGCTTCTTCTATATAAGGTTTGACTTTATCTTCACAACCTTTTTTCACAAATAAAGCAGCTTGAGGATATCCTACACTATCTGTATTATTTTTTATTTGGTATTCTTTCTGTAAATCTTTGATAATTTTAAGTTCAACACCTTTTTCTTTGGCTTTTGCAATTGTTGCAGTAACTGCTGGTTCCGCAAGCAATCCTACATTCGATTTTTTGGAAATTAATTGTTGTTGCACTTCATTAGCTGATGTGAAATATGTAATTTCAGGTTTCAGCGATTTTACATCCATACTAGATATTAGAATTTTTTGTGGAACTGATTTTTCTCCAAATGCCGCAAATGTTCCTTCTTCAGTTAATGAAGATTCATCTGTTCCAACAATGTATAAGTTTCCCCATGTTACAACACTGTCTAACACATATTGGCTTTTTCCTTTTACAATCATTCCTGCCCCTAAATTAATAGGCGCAATAATCATATCATAGTCACTGTCTTCCTTTGTTAATTCAGCGCTCAATACATTAGGTCCATCAACTGTGTCAAGCGTAACATTTTCATTTTCTACTAATCCTAATAATGAAACACTTGGTGCTCCTAATGGAGCCAATACTTTAATTGGTTCTGCTTTTTCAACTTTAGTTGCACATGCTGCTAGTGTAAAAGTCATTGCAGCAACAAGTAACCCCTTTAAAAATTTCATAGTGATTTTTCTTTAACCTCCTGATCAATTTTAGCAATAAATTCTTCAAGCGGCATTGTAACAGAATCTTTACTTTGCGCGCGACGAACTGTCACAGTACCATTTTCAACTTCTCCATCACCAATTACTAATTGATATGGAATTTTTGCTAATTGAGCCTCACGAATACGATATCCTAATTTTTCATTTCGTGTATCTGCCTTGCTACGGAATCCTAATGAAAGTAATTTTTCATTAATTTTATTAGCAGCATCTGCATGTTTTTCATAATGAACAGGAACTACCATTACTTGTGTAGGAGCTAACCATGTTGGGAAATGTCCTGCATAGTGTTCAATTAAAATTCCAATAAAACGTTCAATAGATCCAAAAATAACACGGTGTAACATAACTGGACGAGCTTTAGAACCATCTCTTTCTACATATGTTAAATCAAATCTTTCTGGTAAATTCATATCTAATTGAATTGTTCCACATTGCCATTCTCTACCTAAAGAATCTTTAATATGGAAGTCTAATTTTGGTCCGTAGAATGCTCCATCTCCAGGGTTTACTTTGTAATCTTTACCTGCATGTACACATGCATCAGCTAAAGCTTTTTCACTTTGTTCCCAAATTGCTAAATCTCCAATATATTTCTTTTCTGGACGAGTAGATAACTCAATACGGTAAGATAATCCAAATACAGAATATACACGATCAATAAAATCAATTAATTCTTTTACTTCACTTTCAATTTGATCTGGTCTCATAAAAATATGTGCATCATCTTGTGTAAATGTACGTACACGGAATAATCCATTTAAGGCACCACTAGCTTCGTGACGATGAACTTGACCTAATTCACCCATACGTAGTGGTAAATCTTTATAAGAATGTAAACCATTTTTAAATACTAATAAAGATCCTGGGCAGTTCATTGGTTTAATTGCAAATTCACGATCATCTACCATTGTAGTGTACATATTTTCTTTATAATTTGCCCAGTGTCCACTTGTTTCCCATAATTCTTTACTCATCATAATTGGAGTTTTAATAAATTGATAATTTTCTTTTGTATGTTCTTCATACCAGAAATTTTCTAATAAATTACGAACAATCATTCCATTTGGTAAGAAGAAAGGCATTCCTGGAGCATATTCACTCATCATGAATAATCCCATTTCTCTACCAATTTTTTTATGGTCACGTTTTTTTGCTTCTTCAAGTAAATTTAAATGTTCTTCTAATTCTTCTTTTGTAGGGTAGCAAACACCATAAATACGTTGTAACATTTTATTGTTTGCATCACCTTTCCAATAGGCTCCTGAATGCTTTAATAATTTGAAGTTTTTTAATAATTTTACTGATTCAACATGAGGTCCACGACATAAATCAATAAATTCCCCTTGTTGATAACAAGTAATATTTCCATCCTCTAAATCTTGAATTAAATCAATTTTATAAGGATCATCTGCAAACATTTCTAAAGCTTCTGCTTTTGAAATTTCTTTACGTACGATTCTTTTACCATCTTTTGCAATTTTTTTCATTTCTTTTTCTATTTTTGGTAAATCTTCATCTTTAATAACTTGATCACCTAAATCAATATCATAATAGAATCCTTCACTAATTACTGGTCCAACCCAAAATTTTGCTTGTGGATATAATCTTTTCACTGCTTGTGCTAACATATGGGCACAAGAGTGATTCATTGTGCTTAATTGTTCATTTTCTCTAATATCAATCATACTTTACCTCCTAATAATTAAAAAAAGACTGCATCACAAAAGGACGTCAGTCTTATACGCGGTACCACCTTTATTCCCTACATTTTGTAGGACTCTCAAAAACATTTAACGCTTGTTATACGGCACACCTTTTCAGGGGCAACTCAAAGGTAGTAAAAACAAACTTCTCTGAGGAGCTTCCACCACCCGCTCCACTCTCTATATTCAAACATTTATTTTCTTGTCCTCATCATCGTTTATATGTTATTTTATACACCATTATATGCATATTGTCAATAACAATACTCGTTTAAATATGTGATATACTCTATACTTTTTTACAATACAATTATAACACAGGACTTCGTGCATAAAACTTGCAATTTCATTGCAAATTACTTGCATTCCTTTTTTCGGTATTAAAGTAAATAATAAATACCTACATAAATTGTGTTTTCCTAAAATTAGATTTTTTAATAAAAAAAGACTGTGGTATAGGAATACACCTAAATAACACAGTCATTGTTAATTATATTATTTAACTTCAATAATTTTCATTGTATTTGTTGCACCACTACCAATAGGGTAACCAGCAACAACAATAATAATTTCTCCTGGTTTAATACCATGTTCTTTTGCGATAGCACGAGCAATTTCACATTCATTGCTTTGGTTATGTGCAGTTGCAGAAAGAACTGTTGAAACACCCCAGTTTAAAGCTAATGAACGTTGTGTAACCTCATCAAATGTTACAGCAATAACTGGTGCTTTTGAACGGAATTTTGAAATACGGCGTGCTGTAGTTCCACTTTGTGTAAACGCAATAACAGCAGCAACATCTAATGCCATAGCTGTATCAGCAACTGAGATAGCAATTGCATCATTTTTTGTTCTTTGAGAAGTTTTAATTGCATTTTTTAAACGTTCAGCATAAGGAATCATTTGTTTTTCCATTGCTAAAGCAATACGATCCATAGTTTGAACTGCTTCTAGTGGATATAAACCTGCTGCAGATTCTCCACTTAACATAATTGCATCTGTTCCATCGATGATTGCATTAGCAACATCACTTGCTTCAGCACGAGTAGGACGTGGATTTCCTTGCATACTTTCTAACATATGAGTAGCTGTAATAACTGGTTTACCCATTTCATTTGCTGTTCTAATAATTTTTTTCTGATAAATTGGAACTAATTCAAATGAAACGTCAACACCTAAGTCACCACGAGCAACCATAACACCATCTGCAACATCTAAAATTTCTCTTAAGTTGTCAAAACCTTCTTGGTTTTCGATCTTAGGTATGATTTGAATATTTGGTTTACCTTCTTCACGAAGAATTTTACGAATAGCTAATACATCTTCTTTTCTTCTTGTAAATGAAGATGCAATATAATCTACTCCCATTTTACATCCAAAACGAATATCAGCATCATCTTTTTCTGAGATGAATGGCATACTTAAGCGTACCCCTGGAATATTACATCCTTTTCTACTCTTTAATGTGTGTGGGTTTTCAACACGACATTTTAACTCTCCATCTTTTTTCTCAATAATAGTTAAACGGCATTTTCCATCATCAACTAAAATTGTTCCATTTACTTCAACATCATCAAACACTTCAGGACATTGTACATGGAATCTTTCATGTGTTCCTAACATTTTTTCACGAACTAATGTAACAATTTCTCCTGCTTCATATGTTTCAGATTTATTTTCAAAATCTCCTAAACGAATTTCAGGACCTTTTGTATCTAATAAAATGGCAATATTTTTCCCAGTTTCTTTTGAAATTTCACGAATTGTTTCAATACGTTTTCCGTGTTCTTCATAATCGCCATGTGAAAAGTTTAAACGGCAAATATTCATTCCGTTTTCTACTAATTTTTTCATCATTTCTTTATTTTCAGAAGCTGGCCCTATTGTACAAATAATTTTTGTTTTTCTATTTTCAATCATACCTAAATTCCTTTCCTAATAACCTATCCTTATAATTTTTTTATACCAATCGTTCAAATAAATTTTGCATTTTTTTACGAGATTCTCTTGGCATACTTAACGCTTCCTCGATAGGGACTGAAATAATCTGGTTATCTCTAATGCTAACACATTGTCCTCCAACGCCTTGCATTAATAAATCCACAGCTTTTTCTCCCATTCGACTAGCTAATACACGATCTGTAGGTGTAGGTGATCCTCCACGTTGTACGTGTCCTAAAATTGTAGCTCTTCCAGAGAATCCTGTATTTAAGCTTACTTTTTTAGCAAATTGGTGAACATCTGTAATTTTTTCAGAAATCACGACAATTGCCTGACGTTTTTTCTTAATCAAATCTAAATCGCGTAATCTTTCTAACACTTCGCCTTCCTCGAAACCTGTTGCAGATGTTATTACAATTTCAGCGCCACAAGCTATACCGGCCCATATTGCTAAGTCACCGCAACGATTCCCCATAACTTCAACAACTGAGCAACGATGATGTGAACTAGATGTATCTCTTAGTTTATCCACAGCATCAACGATTGTTGTTAAAGCTGTATCAAATCCAATTGTGAAATCAGTGCTAGTAATATCATTGTCAATTGTACCAGGTAAACCAATACAATTAATTCCCATTTCAGTTAAAGCCAAAGCTCCACGATATGAGCCATCACCACCGATTACAACAATTGCTTCAATTCCACGTTTTTTTAACTGTTGGACAGCCTTTGCACGAACTTCTGGATCTTTAAATTCCGGTAATCTTGCAGAACCTAAAATAGTTCCACCACGGTCAATAATTTCCCCTACACTGGCTTTTGTTAATGGTTCAATGTATCCTTCAACCATTCCTTTATACCCATCGTAAATACCAAAAACTTCGAGTCCACTGTTTAATGCAACTCTTGTGACGGCGCGAATTGCTGCATTCATTCCTGGTGCATCTCCACCAGAAGTTAAAACACCTATGCGTTTTACCATATAAATTCCTCCATTCACGTTAATTATAATACCATTATCTTACAATTTTTACTAGTTTTATTTTCGTCTAGAATTCCCTTTTATAAAATTTTCACAAGATAATGCAGAAATACGCTCTAAAACTCGCTCTGCAGCCATCGGTTCCATCTGTTTTCCGTTCGCAACGGCTAGTTTTTCTTTCAATTCCTGCATTCTATAGTTACTTGTAAAAAATGTTACCTTCTTTCTTTCCATTCGTTGATCTAACAATGGTAATAAAATATCATCTCGACTCCAAGCAGTTACGCTCTCTCCACCAATATCATCTAGCACCAGTACATCTACATTTGCTATTCTTCTTAATTTATCTTCCATTGCTACTGAATCGTGGAACATCATCTTTAAATCAGATATCAATTTTGGCACATTTACAAATGCAACTTTCTTATTTTTTTTAGCATAGTAATTACATATACCAGCAGAAAGATAACTTTTCCCTACACCAGGCTTTCCCCATAAGTATAACCCTTTTGTAGTATCATTATCCATGATCGTCTGTAACACTTTCATAACTACGGATTTATATTCCATACTTTCATTTGTCAAATTAAGTTTTGCTAAATCAACAAGTAAATATGATTTTGGCATATCCATTTCTCGATATTGTTTCATATGAGCATAAATCTGTTGTGATAAATATTTACAAGGTGTAATTCTATTTTGTAACATTCCATCTAAATATAATTCTAATCGATTCCCCTTCATCGGTTGCGTGCAAAACTCAATTCCTTGACACTGTTCGCATTTTTTCATTACCTCAACATAATCTTTAAATCGTCCGCTATGATCATAGATATATTGATTATCTACATGATGAATTTGTTGCCATTGTTCAATATACGGTTCTTCCAATAATTTTTTTACTAATTTTTCTTTTTCTTTTTTCTGTTCTTCACTTAATGGAAAAGAAAATTGTACCATATCCATTAATTTTCACCTCGCAATCGCTTCATCATTTCTTCTAATTCTTTTTCATCAACTGTCTTATCCTCATGTTCAACAATTTCTGGATGATCGAACCATTCCGGTAATTCTGCTTTTTTCCTTCTTGCTTGTTTAGGTTTTTCATTTTTTATATGTTCCAATGCTTTTTCACTTGTATCTATCTGTAATCTTACCCATTCACTTGCAATTTTCTCTACATATGACTTTGTGAATTTTTGATTTGTTTTATCCAATACATATTCAATCAAAACATTAACAACTTCTGGTTTCATTTTAAAATCTGTAATTAAAGTTTCAATTAAGTACTTATCACCTCTTGAAACTTCTATACCATGTTGTTTTTGTTTCATAAATACTACTGGTGGCAATCCGTATGGATTTTCATTTTCCATAGATACCTCTATGCTGCGCCTTGCAGAACGTACTTTTCGTTTTAAAGTTTGAGCATTCAAAGTCATATCCTTTAAATTCATACTTTGCGATACATATTTACGCATATCTGATTCAGATATACCATGAATTGTAGCAAGTTCTCCAATTAATTGTAAATTTTTCTGTGTCCTACAAGAATTAGGAAACAGTGTTTTTGAATATCCTGTTAAAAATTTATCAAAATTAAAACTCAACGGAATTTCTGAACTTCCTGTAATATCTTCTTCACTTGGCTTTAATTTTTGGAATTTTTCTTCTTCTTTATCTTCCCAAGACTCCTTTAATATATTTTCAAAAGGCATTGTAATTTCTTGATAATTTTCTTTATTATCAATTTCATGTGCAAATCCTAATTTTGTAAATTCATAAACCTGTTTTCCCATACTTTTTAGATATAGTCTTCCAAAAACTTCATGTCTTAAAAATTCACTTCCTAATTTTGGCATATAGATTTGATAAATATAACTATTTTCAATACAATTATAAAATGTTTTTACCAACAAATATTGTTCTAAAATATTTCTGCTCTTTACAATTACTTCACTACTTAATCCACTTATTTTTTCAATCAGAAGATGATTTCGTATTTTTTGATTTCTTGTACCAATTGCTAAAAATGTTTGATATAAGACAAATGCATCTATACCAATTAAAGGATAATATAACATAGTAAGAGATGCTAAACGCTCTTGTGTCATTTCTCCAATAATTTCTATTTTACATTTTTCAGAGTTTTGCAAATAATCACCCCCTGTATAATTTTAGTATATCACAAATATTATTTCTAAGATTTTCTTTATTAAAATTATTATAAAAAACAACATCTGCTCTTGCTTCTTTTTCTTTTAATGGAATTTGATATTCTAATCTTCTTTTTGCTTCTGCTTTAGATATCTTTCGATATTTCTCTAATCTTTCTAATAAAAGTTCTTCTTTACAACTTACTACCCACACTTCATCAAAAAATGCTTCCCAATGCACTTCAAAAAGTAATGGTACTTCCACAACAACAAGATCTTCATTTTCATGTCTTGCTACCTCTAAAAGAATTCGTTGTTTAATTAGTGGATGAAGAATAGCCTCTGCCATTTCTTTTTTCTTAGGATTAGAAAATATAAGCTGGCTCATTTTGTTTTTATCAATGCCTTTATTTTCATCTAAAATTATTTCTCCAAATTTACAAACTAATTGACTATAACCTTCTTCACCTTGTTGTAATAATTGAGCATTTATTCGATCACAGTCCAATACCGTAATCCCTTCTTCTTTTAAAATTTCAATAGCAGTTGATTTTCCTGCTCCCATAATTCCTGTTAATCCAATTCTTTTCATTTCTTTCGTTGACATGTAGGGCAATAATAAGTTCCTCGAGTAGCAACTGTTATTTTCTTTATTTCATTCCCACATACAGAACATTTCTCTCCTTTTTTCATATGAACTTTTAATTTTAATTGAAATCTTCCATCAACACCTAGACTTGATGTATAAGAGCGAATAGTGGTTCCACCACTTGCAATCGCTCCTTTCATAATTCTTCTAGTTTCACACAATAACCGTGTAAAATCTTTTTTTCTTAAATGATATATTTTCGTTTCCGGATGCATTCTCATCGCAAAACAAATTTCATCTGCATATATATTACCAATACCTGCAATTACCCTTTGATTGAGTAATGCCTGCTTTAATGTTATTTTTCGTAAATGAAGCATATGATATAAGTAGTTCTCATCTAATCTTTCATCAAATACATCCAATCCAATATTTTTAAAGCATGGATACTGATGAATATCCTCTTGTTTTTTATAAAGATACATTTTTCCAAACTTTCTTGTATCATGATATCGTAGTTGACGTCCATCACTTAAATTAAAAATCACATGAACGTGTTTATCGTAGGTATCCTCTGGATTTTGAATATAAAATTTTCCTTCCATACGTAAATGAGCAATCCATACATAATCACCCAAATCGAAAATAAGATATTTCCCATATCTTTGGTAATCAATGATTTCTTTATGTTTTATTATCTCAATAAATTCTTCTTTGCTTGGATTTGCGATAATACGATCCCAATACACATGACAATCTTCTATAGTGATTCTTTTTAATTGATGTTCTAGCGTTCTTACAACTGTTTCTACTTCTGGTAATTCTGGCATACGTTAACTCCTACTTCGCATCATACCATGTTTTTCCAATACAAGCATCCGCAATTAATGGTACTTGTAATTCAACAACATGTTCCATACCTTCTTTTACAATTTGCATCATTTCATCAATTTCATCATTACATACATCAAAAATTAATTCATCATGTATTTGTAAAATCATTTTTGATTTCATTTGTTTATTTTTCATACTTTCTTGTATACGAATCATAGCAAGCTTAATTAAATCTGCTGCACTTCCTTGAATAGGAGCATTCATCGCAGCTCGTTTTCCAAATTCTCTAATTGAATAATTCTTATTTTTGATTTCAGTAATATATCTTCTACGATTATATAATGTTTTAACATATCCATGTTCTTCACAAAATTGAATAGTAGAATCCATAAACGTTTTAATATTTGGATATGATTCAAAGTACTTTTCTATAAAATTATGAGCTTCTTTTCTAGTAATTCCTAACTGTTCACTTAATCCAAAATCACTTTGTCCATAAACAATTCCAAAATTTACTGTTTTTGCACTTCTTCTCATATTTGCATCTACATCATCATGTTCAACATCAAATATTTGCATTGCGGTTTTAGTATGAATATCAATTCCATGATTAAATGCATCAATCATTTGCTTTTCATTTGCCATATGTGCTAACATACGCAACTCAATCTGTGAATAATCTGCAGATAACAATACATGATCAGGGCTTGCCACAAATGCTTTACGAATTTCTTTTCCTTCTTCATTACGAACAGATATATTTTGTAAATTTGGCTCTGATGAAGAAAGTCTTCCTGTTTGTGTTTGAATTTGATTAAAAATTGTATGTATTTTTCCATCAGAATGAATATGTTTTGCTAATCCAACTGCATACGTACTATAAATTTTTTGATATTTTCGTTGTTCTAATAATAAAGGAATAATTGGATGTACATGCACCAATTTTTCTAAAACATCTGCTGCTGTTGAACGTTTTTTTCCGGCTTTTAATCCTAATTCATCATATAATACAGTCGCTAATTGTTTTGGTGAATTAATATTAAATTCCATTCCTGCTAACTCATATATTTGCTGACTCAGTGCGCTAATTTTAGCTTCTGTTTCATCAGCAATTATCTTTAACATTTTAGCATCGCAACATACTCCTTCAAGTTCCATAGCATATAGAACTTTTGCCAATGGCATTTCAATGGTATTAAATAAATCAAACATATCATTATTCTTTAATTCATCTTTTAATGTTGTTACAATCGTCGATAAGCTTTCTGCTTGCAACATTGCATATTGTGTTTGAAGTTCCTCTTCAACTAATTTAGGTCTTCCTCTTTTACCATATACATCTTCTTTCGTAATTCGTTGATCAAAATGATATTTTTCTACTAATTGATCATAATCAGAAATCGTACCATCAATCAAAAATGCTGCTAACATAATATCAAAAGTTACATCTGCAAAAGGAATATTATATTTATGACAAATATGATAAAAATTCTTAGTATCATAGACAGCTTTTTGATTTTCATTAGCTAAAAATGCTAAAAAACCTTCATCTTTTTTTGCATCTTCTAAACGAATATATTCTGTTACAAATTGTTTTGATAATGCAAATCCATATAGAGTAGCATCATAATAATTTTCATTATCATAATCTGCATACACAACAACGTCTCCATCCAATAAATTTTTTGATACTTTTTCTACAACTGTATAAGTTCCTTTATGTTCAACTTCTTCCTGTTTTTTTGTACTTTTCGCAAATTTACTCATTTCATATTTTACAAAGAATTCATGTAATTCAGCATTCGGTTCCACTAATTTTAAATCTTCTATATTTACAGGTATTTTTTCATCCGTTTTTATCGTTGCTAAATATTTTGATAAAAATGCTTTGTCTCGATCAGTTTCTAATTTTTCTTTTAATTTTCCTTTAATTTCATCTATATGTGTATAAACATTATCTACTGTCTGATATTTTTCTAATAGTTTTAGAGCAGTCTTTTCTCCAATTCCTTTTACCCCTGGAATATTATCAGCAGTATCTCCCATCAATGATTTCAAATCAATAATTTGTGATGGAACAATTCCCATTGTTTCTTTTAATTTTTCTTGATCCATTACTTCAATTTCACTAATTCCTTTTTTCATTAGATAAACATCTGTTGTAGGATCTATTAATTGTAGTAAATCACGATCACTAGATAAAATATGTATTTCTAATTCTGGATGTTGCTTTGCTACTGATCCAATAATATCATCAGCTTCAATTCCATCACATTCATATCGAACAATTCCATAAGCATCTAAAAATTCTCTAGCAATTGGAAACTGTGCAATTAATTCTTGATCTAATTCTTTTCTTGTTCCTTTATATTCTTTATATGTTTCATGCCGAAAAGTTGGCTTTCCACTATCCCATGCAACTAATACTAAATCTGGTTGAACCATATCAAAGGCTTTTTGAATCATTGTAATGAACCCAAAAATCGCATTTGTTGGGATTCCATTACTAGTTTTCATCATTTTTCCACCACCATATACAGTCGCATAATATGCACGAAATAACATTGAATTTCCGTCAATTAACAATAACTTTTCCATCTATATCCTCCATCTAACTGTGTATTCTTATTTTATCATACTATTTAATATAACTTTTTCTTTATGCTCACAATAGCACAAAAAAGGTCCTTCGACCTTTTATGATGCAATAGAATTTAATGTTTCTAAATTATGGTACATTCTTGATAAATAATCATGTCCATTTTTTTCATCATCCTCACTGACACTAGATAAATTATCTAAATCAACAGGGATTAATCCAAGCTCTTGAATAAGATATTCTTGCAATTTTCGAACATCTTTAGGTAAATTGCTTTCCATTGCCATATATCGAACATGATCTTTTAAAATACGTTTTTTAATTATTTCTAAGCGTTCCTTTGATGGTAATGCACCAAATTTTGAAGTCATCACTGGATATACTTCAATTCCATAAGATTTTTGCCAATTACCGAAACTTGGCGTCATTGAAACAAAGGCAATTTTTTTATGTTGATCACTTAAGCTTTGAAACTCTGCATCTAATCTTGCTAAATCAACTTCCAATTTATCATAATTTTCATCAAAGATTCTCTTATACACCGGATACTTCATAGATAAATAATCTCGAATATCGCTTGCCATACTAGTCATCGCAACAGGATCCATCCAAAGAATTGGATCATTATCATATGTCTCTACCGCACTAAATGCTTCTCCTTCATAATATGGAGTTTCAACAATAACTTCTACATTATTTACAACAGATCTTGTATATCTTTGAAATTTATATATTGCACTTTTCGTCGCTAAATTAATCATGTCAAGTTGATCCCATAAATCATCCATATACATTTGCATATATGGTTCTAATGAATCAATGTAAAACAATGCATCCGAATCTTCAATAATCTTTTTATAGTCCTTTTTTATTTGTGCTCTTTGAATCATTGTATTTTCACTAATAATTTGACTTTGAACACTATCTCCACCTATACGCTCTACTAAATACTGTACTGGATACACAGTAGTCGCAACCTTTGGTGTCTTCTCTTCACATCCACACAACATCGTTAGACATAACAAGGAAATAATCCATAATTTACATTTCATACCCTGATGCCTCCTTGTCTCAAATTATACCATAAAACACTCCTATCGCATACCTTTGTTTTTAAAGAAGTGCGTTTCTAACCAAGTATGTTCATCTACAAAATTAAATTTTCTCAATATATTAAAACAACCTCTATATAAATCATTTTTATCATGAACATAAATTGGAGATGTTATTGGATGTTGATAGCGATAATAATAGAATTGCAAAGTTTTATTCCAAATATTTTTATATGCTAAAATTAATTGAAACATAATAAATATACATACAAACCAAATCCCTACTGTATTCATTTTAAATGCAGTTAAACATAACATTAACATTACACCACTTACTATGTACGTAAGTTTATTCGCTATAGTAAACGGCAAAAAACAATGAAAAAAAGTTTGTAAAAGTCTGCCTCCATCTAATGGATATATAGGCAAAATATTAAAAATGAAAATAGAAACATTCATTTGTAATAAATAAGATAGAAATGTATTTGATATAAATCCTTGTTGATTCCATAACTGAAGGAAATAAGGAATAAAGACATGCATCAAAGGACCAGCACAAATAATCATGACTTCTTGTATTAAATTTCCAAATCCAATATATGAGATTTGTGCCGATAAACCAAACGGATAGATGATGATTTCATCAATAGGATAATGAAATAATCTCGCAATCAAAATATGTGCCATTTCATGTATTGTTAATATTGTAAAAATATAAATAACAATTTTATATATATGAAACTTATGCATGAGTATGATATAGGGAATCCATACATATGAAATCTTAATTGGGATTTTCCAACAATGCATTTCCATATGGTATATCCTTATGATTCAACATAAAATCAATGGTTACATAATCTTCATATACACCGATTGCCTTACTTTTTAAAACTCGATCTTCTTTTTGTACTTGTACTTCATTTAAATTCCCATAAGTTGCAATAACTCCATTATCCTGTTTTAACGTGATCGAAAATTTTAAGTTTTTATGCTGTTGAATATGTAACACAATGCCATCATAAACAGCATATGATGTATTTGAACCATTCTGATATTTATTTTCACTAATTGGTATATAACTAGGAACACTACTTACTGCACGATCTTTTAAAGAAAACCATTGTTCGAATGGAATCCACTGTCCGATATTATCTAATTTTATTTGTGCCATAAAAGCAGGTAATTTTATAATATTCACTTTTTCATTTACTAATAGAGCTAATACAATAACACAAATTCCCATACCAACCATTACACAGCGATAAAAAACATTAAAAATTGAAAATTGATGTTTTCTTTTTTCTACTCCTGACCTTCTATTTTTTATGCGATTACGGATATCCTCTACATCATTCATATGATACACATCATTCATATGATACCTCCTTCTATCACAAGTTTATGCATTTTTCATACAAATAGAACAAAAAAACTCATCAACTTTGATGAGTTCCAGCTTGTTGACAAACCACCTTTTTTTAAAAACAAATAAAATCAATTTAGAAAAAGTGGTGAAAAGCTACTAAATTACAGATGATTTTAGTTTAAAATACCTAGAAATCATCTTTTTTTATATCAAAGTGTGGATTAAAAAAAGACCGAATGACAAAGTCTGCTCGACGAGCGACTTTGTCAACGGTCTGAAACTCATCAACTTTGATGAGTTCTCATTCTATGATTTCTATATCTGAATTTGTTTTTTCTTGATTATACAATTGCATACATGTCTTAATCGCAATCACTACTGGCATTGATAACACAACTCCTATAAAGCCTAG
>RCNI01000749.1_pt1 | contig 19143 bp, 16 predicted proteins | sample 2041151 | NCBI WGS metagenome assembly RCNI01 (sample SAMN09708214, study PRJNA481090) | feces metagenome | isolation source: feces | place: Antarctica: Albino Rookery | reverse complement strand
GCTTCTCTCGAAGCAGCTTATTTATTATATCTCATTGTGTTCCTTTTGTCAAGAACTTTTTTGAGATTTTTGAGCCGCTTTTGAAGCGCCGCACCCGTTTTTTGGGTGCCTGACTATAATACCACGGTATGCACCGTATGTCAACAGGTTTTTACATATTTTTTCGTTTTTCTGTATTTTCATTCAGATATGCACTTCTGCCCCGCCAGGCAAAGGGACAATAAAAGGCACCCATCCCCTGCTGCATCCGTAGTTCGGGAATGAGTGCCTTTTTCAATTCTGTTTACTGACCGCAGGCGGTGCGGAATTCAGTCCACAGGCGCACATGGGCATCCAGTGCCTCCGGAGAGATATTCTGCATCATCTCCATGTCTTCCATTTTCAGCTCTTCAGGCAGAGTGAGGAAAGGACGGTACTCTTCGTCAATCAGCTTATCCGCAGCTGCATTGGTGGAGTAATAGCCCACTTCCTGGAAGCACTCTTTGGAAACCTCCGGGCGCAGGATATAATCCATAAACTTATGTGCAGCCTCGGGGTGGGGTGCATTGACCGGGATAAACTGAGACATAATGCCAAAGCCTACACCCTCAATGGGATATACAACCTTCAGATTGGGATTGGCCAGGCAAGCCTGAGTTACCTGACTGGTATACATCAAGCCTACGCTGATTTCGCCGGACAGCAGATCATCCTGCAGGTTGTCTTCCTTAATCAGGCGGATATTGGGTGCCATATTCTTCATCTTGAAGCCGGTGTGCTCAATGGCATCCAGATCCTCGCAGTTTACACTCAGGCCATCAGCAATCAGCGACATACCGTGAATAACACGCGGATTGTTGACAATACCAATGCTGCCCTTGAGCGCAGGATCCAGCAAATCAGTGAAGCTGTTGATCGGTTTTTCCACACGCTCGGGATCATAAATGATAGTCTGCACGCCTGCGCCGTAAGGAACGCTGTAGGCATCTCCCGGATCAAAATACTGACCCTGATATACCGGGTTCACGTTGCTCAGATTGGGCAGCAGCTCCTTATTGAGCGGCATAACCAGACCTTCCTGAATGGCAGCCTCAATAATGTAATCGTCGCCGATTACCACATCATAATCTCCGCCTTTGGTCTGCTGCAGCTTAGCGAGCATGGTTTCGTTGGAATCAAATGAGGTATAGTTGACCTTAATACCGGTTTCTTTGGTGAAATTATCCAGCACTTCCTGAGGGAACATATTATCCCAGGTATACAAATTCAGTTCTCTGGTTTCTGCGCTGCTGCCGCAGCCAACCAGCAGGGTCAGCGCAAGCATCAGGCACAGAGCCATTGCGATCACTTTTTTCATGCTATATCTCCTTATTCAAATGTGGAAGCGGACGGTGTTTCCGCCTTAATATATGATTTCTCCTGTGTTGGCCTGCCTATCTTGCTCAACAACAGGGAGAGAACAACAAAAAGAATTGCCACTGACAGCATCAGCGTGCACAGTGCATTGATTTCCGGCGAAACACCGGTTCGGATCTGGGTATAGATCTTGATGGGCAGTGTATTAACGCCTACACCCGTTACAAACAAACTGATAATGACATCATCAAAGCTCATGGCAAAGCTGAGCATCATACCCGACAGGATCGCCGGAAGCAATGCAGGCAGTGTGATATCAAAAAACACGCGGAATTCTCCTGCCCCCAGATCACGGGCAGCTTCCGCTAGGCTTGGGTCCATGCCCACCAGCCGCGCTTTCACAAGCATATAGACATACGGCACACAAAAAGCGGTATGTGCCAGAATCAACGTGGTCATTCCAAAAGGCAGACCCAGCAGTGAAAAGAACGCCATAAACACCATGCCCAAAATAATTTCCGGAATCATGATTGGCATAGTTGCTGCAAATTCCACCACTGTCTTACTGCGAGCCTTCACTCTGGAAAAGCCATATGCCCCCAGCGTGCCAATGATACCGGCGCACAGGCTGGCCGCCCCCGCCAGGATCAGGCTGTTTCCCAATGCTTCAAACATCGCTGCATCCCGAAACAGTGTTTTATACCATTTCAGGGAAAAGCCTCCCCACACAGAGCTGATTTTGCTTCCATTGAAGGAATAGATCGCCACCACAAGAATGGGCAGGTACATTGCCGCTGTAACCACGCCCAGAAAAACATTGGGCAGTTTGGTCCGGTTCTTCATAGCAGGCCCTCCAATTCTGTAGTGTGTGTCACACGCTTATACAGCGCAATCAACAATGTAGTAAGAATCATCAGTACCGTGCTGAGTGCCGCCGCAAAGGGCCAGTTATGCGCCTTGTACAGCTGTTCCTGAATCAGGCTGCCCACCAGTACTACCTTGTTGCCGCCTAGAATATCCGCTACAAAGAACAGGCCCATGGACGGGATAAACGTAAGAATAATTCCCGACAGCAAACCAGGCATGGTCATTTTCAATGTAACCGTGGCAAATGCCTGAAAAGGCGTTGCCCCCAGATCGCGTGCTGCTTCAATCAGACTGCGATCCATCTTTTCTGCGCTGGAATATACTGCAAAGATCATAAATTGCAGCAGCCCGTAAATCATACCCACCACTACAGCAGGATAGGTATACAGCAGCTTGAGCGGTTCCTGCGTCAGACCTATCCCCATGAGCAGCTGATCCAGCGGGCCATTTGCTCGGAAAATAATAATCCAGCCATACAGGCGAATCAGGGAACTGGTCCAAAACGGAATAACCAAAAGCAGCAGCATGCGTTTTTTCCACTTGGGGCTGAGCTTTGCCATAAAATAGCCGAACGGATAGCCCACTGCGGCAATCAGCAGCGTGCTGGTCATTGCCAGCTTAATGGATTCCCAAAAAGTATGCAGATAGGCCGGCTCCAGAATATGCTTGTAATTTTCCAGGGTCAGCTGATAGATCACACCCCAGCCATTTCCCTGTTTCATAAAGCTGAGCATAAGCATATACAGAATTGGGCCAGCTATAAACACCAGCGTAAACAAATACAGGGGAAGCAGGGTCAGCCAGATGCTGCCGTGCTTGCCTTTTGGGGTTAAGGCCGTTTGTTTTTTCATTCCTTCTCCCCCACATCCACCAGCACTGCGCTGGATGCATCCCAGGTAGCGTGAACCTGATCTCCCACCTGAACATCCAGATCAATGCCATGTCGGCTGACCACCAGCACGGTTCCATCCGACAGTTCCAGGGAAATGCGCAGCATTCCGCCTGCGAACCGTTTTTCGCGGATGATGGCGGGAATTCCGCAGGCATTGGGATCACCGGAAAAGTTCACCATTTCACTGCGCACAGCCAGCGTTACAGTTTCACCCGGAACAAACCGATGCTCCGGGTCCTGAACCTTTGCACAGCCGCCGGCACAATCCAGCCGCAGCTGGTCATCCTGAATCTCCCGCACAATGCCGGTGAGCACATTTGCTTCGCCCACAAAGCGCGCCACATAGCTGGTACGGGGATGATCGTATACTTCGGCCGGCGTTCCGATCTGCTCAAACTGGCCCTGCTGCATTACCGCAATGCGGTCAGACATATTCAGGGCTTCCTCCTGGTCATGCGTAATATATATAAAGGTAAGGCCCAACCGTTTTTGCAGTGCCTTCAGCTCCTGCTGCATCTGACGGCGCAGCTGTAAATCCAGCGCAGCCAAGGGCTCATCCAGCAGTAAAACGCTGGGGCGATTGACCAGCGCTCTGGCCACGGCAACACGCTGCCGCTGACCGCCCGAAAGTTCCGACGGCATCCGTTTTTCATATCCGGAAAGCTGAACCATGGCAAGTGCCTCTGTTACAGCCTTCTGGATTTCTTCTTTAGGACGTTTTTTCAGGCGCAGGCTGTAGCCGATGTTGGCAGCCACCGTCATATGCGGAAACAGGGCATAGCTCTGGAACACTGTATTCACATCCCGATGATTAGGCTGCGAATCTGTCACATCTTTTCCTTCCAGAATCACTTTGCCTTCGTCCGGCGTTTCCAGCCCCGCGATAATGCGCAGCATTGTGGTCTTGCCGCATCCGGAGGGACCCAGCAGCGTGATAAATTCACCTTTTTGGATCTGGATGCTTACCCCTTTCAGGGCTTCGGTTTTATCAAAGCGCTTTGCAATATTTTGAAGTTCCAGGATCGTTTCTGCCATGGATTCCTCCCCTTTCCTATACAATACATTATATAGTACATATCCGTAAAATTTCCAAGACGCGGCAGTTAGTATACCATATCAGTATACTAACTGCAAGCCTTTCCGATGCCGCTGTGTGACTTTGTTACGCAGCTATGCAAAAACACGCCGCAGGGATCATTCCCTGCGGCGTGTTTCATAATCTTTTTAAGCCAGCAGCTTCTTTTTGATTTTTCCGGTTGCAGTGCGCGGAAAATCGGTAACGAACTCAATCAAAGTAGGAACTTTGAAGTTGGACAGCTTACTGTCGCAATAGGCTGTTACCTCTTCTGCCGTCATCTGTGCACCTTCCCGCAGCAGAATGAACGCTTTGACCGCATAATCCCGCATGGGATCAGGCACACCAATTACTGCGGCATCCGCAATACTCGGGTGCGAAGTCAGCACACATTCCACTTCCAAAGCGCTGATATTTTCTCCTGACCGCTTGATCATATCGCCATAACGGCCCAGGAAGAACAGCCATCCGTCCTCATCCAGGTAGCCGGCATCGCCAGAATGAAGCCAGCCATCACCGGGAAGCAGCTTTGCAGTTGCCTTCTCATTGTGATAGTAGCCGGAAACAATGGAGCGACCGGGTACACCGCGGACGCAGATCTCGCCCTCCTCGCCGGGGGCGCACTCACTGCCGTCGGGACGAATTACCTTAATATCATAGGACAGGGCTGCACGCCCCACCGAGGGCCAGCGCCGCTCTCCCACCAGGGGAGAGCAGGTCACGGCAGACACCGTTTCGGTCATGCCGTAAGAATTGAGCAGACGCACATTGAAACGGGATTCAAACGCGTTCAGCTCATCTTCGCTCAGGCCCATGGAAAAGTAAATCTGCTTGAGGCAGTGATCCTTTTCCCAGGGCTGCACCGGCTGCAGCAGCATGGTACGGTTCATGATGGACATCGTATCCGTAAAGTTGGCGCGATGCTCACAGACCTGACGCCAGAAGCGGCGGGCGCTGTAATGCTCCACCATGATCAACGTACCGCCCATGCAAATAACCGGCATTGCAGCCATTTCCTGAAAGTCCATATGATAACAGGGCATGGCCGACAGGAATCTGTCACCGCGGCACAGCCCAATCTGATGGGCGTGCAGCAGGCCGCCATATACCACGCAAGCGTGCGAGTACATCGCGCCCTTGGGATATCTGGTGGTACCGGAAGTAAACAGAATCACAGCCAGATCGTTCGAGTCAATATCCCGAATTTCTTTCAGCGTGTCGGGCTGATCCTCAATTTCCTTGAAAAGATCATACATTCCTTCTCCGCCGCCGTCCACACGGATGACCCGGCGCAGACCCAGTTCTTCAAAGTGTCCTGCATAGCAGTTCTCCAATGAGGCTGTTTCCACAATAATGCTGTGGATATCACACTCGGCAAGCACATAGCGGCTTTCATCGTAGCGATAATGCTCATTAAAAGGTACCGCTACCGCACCAATCTGCGCCAAAGCCAGCCAGCAAACCATGTACCGGGGCGAATTGTGCAAATGCAGAGCGATCATCTCACCCTTCTGCACACCCAGCTCCAGGAAAAAGTTTGCTGTACGCTTGACCAGCCGGTCAAACTGCGCATACGTATATTGCGTCACTTCATCCTGTACGGAGATAAACTCCATAAAAATCTGATCCGGATTGAAGTGCACGGTTTCATTCCACTGGCTTCGCAGCGTGCGATTGCCTACAATGTCTGTCATACAAGGACTCCTATCGAACCATGCTGTACAAAAGTTTAATTATGGCGTTTCGATCAGGACAGCTTCTCGATCAGAGCGGGAACGATCTTGTACATATCGCCAACCAGACCGAAATCGCAGTTCTGGAAGATCGGGGCGCCCTTGTCCTTATCGATGGAAACGATCACCTTGGACTTATTGATGCCGCCGATGTGCTGGATCTGACCAGACACACCCAGAGTGATGATCACGTCAGGCTTAACCTGAACGCCGGTGATACCCATGTAGCTGGACTTGGGCATCCACTTGTTGTTCTCGGCCACAGGACGAGAGCAGCCAACCTCGGCGCCAATAACCTCAGCCAGCTTGTGGCACATATCCAGATCCTCAACCTTAGCCAGGCCGCGGCCCACGTCAACGATGCGCTTAGCAGCAACCAGGTTTACGCCGGTTTCCTTCTTCTCTTCGCGAGCGATCAGCTTGATGCCGGTCTCGGCTTCGCCCTCGATCTGAGCGATGGTGCCAGCAGCAGCCAGGGTCTCGGGAACTTCGAACACGCCTGCGGGCAGGGTTACAACGCCGTAAGCCTTTGCAAAGCGCTCAGCACGCTGGGCAGCGCCGCCGTAAACGGTGCGGTAGCAAACAACCTCGCCGGCCTCGTCCTTGCTCATCTCGCTTACAGAGGTCAGAACAGCAGTGTCCAGAGCCACGCCGATCTTGCCGGCCAGGCAGCGGCCACGGATGGTGTTGCTTACCATAACCAGAGCGCTCTCGCTCTTCTTTACCTCAGCAGCGATAGCAGCGGAGTAATCCTCGGGAGCGTGAGTGTCATCCACGGGGCAGAACAGCAGAGTGTCAGCGCCGCAAGCTGCAACGCTGTCTGCCAGAGCCTTGTCACCGAAGACAATAGCGGTTACCTGAGAAGCCAGGCTCTTAGCGCCGGCGCACAGTTCGTTCAGAGCGGCAACGTCGTCGCTCACAACATAAATAGACTGAAATGCCATGTTAGTATTCCCTCCGTATCTTATAAGCACTCTTTCTTGAGGAACTGCACCAGAGCGTCAACGGCCTCTTCGCCGTCACCCTCGATGATCTCGCGGCGACGCTCCTGCTGCTCGGGAGCCAGCTCGGAAACGGTCTCCAGGCATGCAGCATTCTCTTCAGCCACATCCAGCTCGTTCACGGGCTTGCGGCCGGCGCGCATGATCTCACGCATTGCGGGGATGGAAGGAACGTTGATCTCAGAGGAAACGCTCAGCACAGCAGGCAGAGTAACTTCCAGAACTTCGACCTCGTTCTCCAGGGTGCGCTCCACACGCAGCACGCCATCGCCGACGGGCTGGATGTCGGAAACGTTGTTCACAGTGGGGATGCCCAGCAGAGCACCAACCTGGATACCGGTTTCCTGCAGGTACAGGTCAGCGGAACCAACGCCGCACAGTACCAGATCATATTCCATGCCCTTCAGAGCATTGGCCAGAACCTTAGCGGTTTCCAGAGAGTCGGTCATAGGACGATCGTTGATGACCAGGCTCAGATCGTCTGCGCCACGGCTCAGAATATCCTTACGGATCTTTGCAGCATCCAGAGCGGTGTGAGTACCAACGCTCAGAGCGGTCAGGGTGCCGCTGGTAGCAGCAGCAAGCTGCTTGCCGCTTTCCAGTGCGTTCAGATCATACTGGCTGATCTTCCAGGGTGTGCCTTCCATACCATCTGCGCCGGGCAGTTCGATCTCACGGCTGGCAAGAACCTTGATCTCTTCCTCTTTGGGCACGACCTTGCAACATGCTACGATTTTCATTGTACCACCTGATTCTTTCTTTTAATAATGTGTTTGGCCCTATGCTGCATCGCTTACAGCAACGAACGCCAAAAGCAGCCCCGCGCCTGCGCACGGTTGCTGCCACGTACCAAATTGTGCCGCTTCTGCGGCCTCAGCAGCACACTCTTTCAGGTGTTTTCAGCTGTCTTAACACCTGTTAAACACGGTTTCACGTTAAACTAATTTTCGCAAATAAAAATCGTGTCTGCAATAAGTGCGAACGCGATTTGTTCTCGCTCATAAGGTTACACGTTAAAGTGAAAAAAAGCAATGCTGTCGAGATAGTTAAATTATATATCTCACCTGTTTTTATGTCAACGTCAAATCGGTGTTTTTGTGACTTTGTGAATTATTTGTTAATCTTGCACAACATTACATACCCTTTTTTGACATAATGCCACTTGTCAATCGAGAATACGGTTTGTTATACTTTTTGTATTGTAGTTTAATGTTAAAGTTCTCTGTTTGCCTGCGTTTGTCGAAAAACGCTGTTTCGCGGCATATTTCACGATATTTGCGGGTTAATTTGAGGTTTTACGACTCACCTCACTTTTCTGAATGTGAGCCGCTCACTCCATAGAGATTCTATTTTGAGAAAGGAGTCAACTGTTATGAAACCGCTTCGCACCCTGAAAGTCCTGGATCTGACGGACGGTAACCCCTTCATCGGCAGTATGTTTGCCGATTACGGCGCGGAGGTGCTCAAGGTCGAGTCTCCGGTAACCGGCGATTCAATGCGCCGCCGTGGTTCTGTGGACGGTCAGTCGGAGGGTCCTTACTACGCCTTTTATGGCCGTAACAAAAAGAGCCTGACCATTGATTACACCAAACCCGAAGGCATGGAGGTCATCAAGCGTCTGCTGACTAAGGTTGACATGGTGGCCATGAACGTGGCCGAAGAGAAGATGGCCGCTTACGGTCTGAGCTACGAGGATGCAAAGGCTGTAAACCCCAAAATCGTTTACGGCGTACTGACCCCCTTTGGTGAAACCGGTCCCTGGAAGGATCTGCCCGACTACGACCTGCTGGTCATGGCCCGCAGCGGTCTGATGGAAAAGACCGGCTTCCCCGAGAAGCCCACCATGTTTGGTTTCCCTCTTGCCTATTTCTACAGCTCCTGGCATCTGGCCGCCGGTATGCTGGCCTCTTATCTGCACGCTCAGGACTGCGGCGAGGGCAACAAGGTTTCCGTCAGCAGCTGGAACACCATGATGTCCCTGGACGATACCTTTGCACAGTGCATGCAGGGCATGAATGTTCTGCCCAAGCGTCTGGGCAACGGCTTTCCCACCACCAACCCCACCGACACCTTCAAGTGCAAGAACGGCTGGTTCGCACTGTCCATCGGCAGCGACGATCAGTGGATTGCCTTTGCACAGCGCGCCGGTGTGCCGATGTGGTATGAGGATGAGCGTTACGCACACGATCCCGCCCGTTCCATGGATAACTACTTCGGTGATCTGGATCAGCAGCTGCGCGATTACTTCGCTCAGATCACCATTGAAGAAGCCGATCAGATCTGCCGCGATGCTATGGTGCCCGGCGGCCCCTGCAACACCGTTAAGGAGTTGGTTGAGGGCAACGAGCAGGTGGAAGCCCGCGGTATGCTGATTCACGTACAGGACCCCGTTCAGGGTGACACTCTGCAGTTTGGTATGCCTGCCAAGTTCCTGCGTGACGACGAGCACGACAATGACGTGGTGCCCGCTGCCGTTCTGGGTGCAAACACCGAAGAGGTCATGGCTGAGCTGGGCCTGAGCAGCGCCGAAATCAGCGCACTCAAGACCGGCAATGTGATTTGAAAGGAGCGGGACAACAATGGCTGAACAAAAGAAAAAGGGCGTTTTGAGCGGCTTGAAGGTAGTCGACTTTACCATCGCGCTGTCCGGCGCCTTCACTGCATGGCAGTTTGCGGATCTGGGCGCAGATGTTTGGAAGGTGGAGCGTTTCGGCTCCGGCGACCAGGCTCGCTACTGGGATCCCTGTGTGAAAGAATTTGGTGGACAGAGCACTCTGTTCATGTCCTATAATAAGAACAAGCAGAGCATCGAAATCGACCTGCGCAGCCAGGCCGGCAAGGACATCATTTATAATATGGTGAAGGATGCTGATGTTGTTCTGGAGAACTTCAAGAGCGGCTCCATCGACCGTCTGGGCCTGGGCTATGACAAGCTGAAGGAAATCAATCCCAAGATCGTTTTCCTGTCCCTGAGCGGTTTCGGCGGCAGCGGTCCTCTGATGAAGTACCCCTGCTATGACGCAATCGCTGCTGCGCGCAGCGGCTTTGCTGCCAGCAACGGCGAGCCCGACGGCGCTCCCATGAAGGCCGGCAATGCCAATGGCGATACCATCACCGGTACGCACGCATTTGCTGCTGCCCTGATGGCTCTGATCGAAGCCCGCAACACCGGCAAGGGCTGCCACATCGACATCGGTATGACCGACGTTGGTATGGAAAGCTGCTGCGAGACCATCATGGACTATGGCCGCACCGGTGCTACTCAGACTCGTTTCGGCAACCACGACCGCTTCACTGCCCCTTACGGTATGTTTGAGGCACGCGACGGCTGGGCCGTAATCATTGCCGACAGCCAGGAGCGCTGGTCCTCCCTGTGCGACGTTCTGGGTCTGGAAGAGCTGAAGGCTGACCCCCGTTTTGCTGACAATGCCGCCCGCATCGCTCATCGCGACGAGCTGGCTGCTCTGATTGAAAACGTAACCCGCACCATGTACCGTGCAGACATCGAAAAGAAGCTGCTGGATGCAGGTGTTCCTGCCAGCCAGGTGCTGCCTTTCATCGAGGCTTACACTTCCGACCATGCCAATGCCACTCACGTAACCGAGCTGGTTTGGCAGGAGAAGGTTGGCATGATGCGCTACTACACCAACCCCATTCTGTTCAACAACGAACAGTGCCCGATTTATTCCGGTTCTCCCCTGCTGGGCCAGCACACCCGCGAAGTGCTGCAGAGCGTGGGCTACTCCGACGAGGAGATCGACAAGCTGTATGCTGACGGCGTTGTAACCAGCACCCTGATCTGATTCTTCGACCTTGGCATTTTCAACACACCAACAGAAAGGTGGACATTATGCAACTGGCCCAGATGACTTTGGGTATGTTTCAAACCAACTGCTATATTCTCGCTCAGGATGGCCGCACGGATTGTGTCCTGATTGACCCGGCCGGCGAGCCTCAGCAGCTTTTGCCAAAGCTGGATAGTATGGCATTGGAACCGGCTGCAGTTCTTCTGACGCACAGCCACTACGACCACATTCTGGCCGTACCCGCTTTGCAGCAGCGCTGGCCGGAGCTGCCGGTGTACTGCCACCAGCTGGACTGGCCCGAGGCCCTGGAAGAAGTTGATATGGGAATGACCTTCCCAACCGTCACCTCTTTTTCCAATCTGCTGCCCATCCAGGAGGGTGACCGCCTGGATCTGGCCGGCATGACCTTCCAGGTACTGCACACCCCCGGTCACACACCAGGTTCTGTAACGTTCGCCATGGAAGATATGCTGTTCACCGGCGATACCCTGTTCCGCGGCAGCATCGGCCGTACCGATTTTGCCGGCGGCAACAGCGCACAGATCATGGAATCTCTGGTGCGTCTGGCCGGTCTTGAGGGTGACTACCGCGTTTATCCCGGTCATGAGGGTACAACCACTCTGGATCGTGAACGGCAGCACAATCTTTGGCTCCGCGCCGCTGCGCAGGGCAAGGGCTTTTAACTGATTCGATTATGTTTCCTTTCGTCCGGAAACATTGCGATAATACAAACAACAACAAATAGAGGTGAAAAACAATGGAAGAAAAGAAGGTACTGACTGAACTGCAGGACCGTGTTTTGACCATTCGTATCAACCGTGAGAGTCGTCGCAATGCGATCGACCCCGAAACCGCAAACCTGCTGGAAGCAATCCTGAACGACGCTGAAAAGAACCCTGAAGTGGGTGCTATCCTGATCACCGGCAGCGGTGACCGCAGCTTCTGCGCCGGCGAGGATCTGAAGGCTCTGGAAGAGAACGGCGGCGTGTGCATGACCGAAGTGGAGCACGGCTTTGCCGGCATCACCGAGCGTCTGTGCGCAAAGCCCATCGTATGTGCCTGCAACGGTGTTGCAGCCGGCGGCGGTCTGGAAATCGCCCTGGCCTGTGACGTGATCGTTGCTGCCGACCATGCCCGTTTCGGTCTGACCGAAGTGAAGGTTGGTCTGATGGCTACCAGCGGCGGCATCGTTCGTCTGCCCAAGCACATTCCCATCAAGGTTGCTTCTGAGATGTGCCTGACCGGTGACCTGATCAGCGCTCAGCGTGCTTACGAGCTGGGTCTGGTAAACCACGTTGTTCCCCTGGATCAGCTGATGGATAAGGCTACCGAGATTGCCAAGAAGATGGCTGCAAATGCTCCCATCCCCATGCGCCTGACCAAGCAGCTGCTGCACATGGCTCCTCACACTTCTGAGGAAGACGGCATGCGCGTTTGCCGCTACATGGCCTGGAAGTACGTGGAAGGCACCGAGGACGCTAAGGAAGGCGCAACTGCCTTTGCCGAGAAGCGTGCTCCCGTTTGGAAGGGCTGCTAAGTTCTTTCAGACCTGTTCAGCAGCCCTGTCTGCTGACACCTGATTTTGTCCCCCATTAAACCTATATAAATACAAAAATCAACGGAGGGTATTTACAATGGATTTTAAGATCACCGAAGAGCAGGAACTGATGGTTCAGGCCATCGTTGACGCAATGACTCAGGAAAACCTGGAGCCCTACTTCCAGGACTGCGACAAGAACTGCGAGCATCCCGAGAAGTTCTGGGACATCCTGAAGGACCTGGGCCTGTTCAGCATGTTCCTGCCCGAAGAGGCCGGCGGAGATAACGAGGGCGCTGTGACCATGTTCCTGGTTATGGAAGCTCTGGGCCGCTGCGGCGCTCCCATCTACCTGTTCTGGGACCACGTTAAGGCCGACGCTCTGATCGAGAACGGCACCGAAGAGCAGAAGGCTAAGTTCCTGCACCTGTTCGCTGAGGGTCACCCCGCTTACGCTCAGGGCTTCTCTGAGCCCGGCGCAGGTACCGACCTGTCCCCCGCTGCTATCCAGACCACTTACAAGCGCGATGCTGAGGGCAAGGTTCACATCAACGGCCACAAGCACTTCATCTCCGGCGCTCTGCAGAGCGATTACTGCCTGACTCTGGCTAAGAACGCTGACGATCCCGAGGTTCTGACCCTGTGGTTCGTTCCCACCAACGTTCCCGGCTGCAAGAAGGAGCCCATGGAGAAGATGGGCATCAACATGGAGAACGTAAACGACATCTGGTTCGACGATGTTGTGATCGAAGAGAAGGATATGTTCAGCTTTGAGGGCAACGGCCTGATGGCTACTTCCAAGGGCTTCGACTACGAGCGTCTGATCGATGCTTTCAACGCTTACGGCCAGGCTCTGTGCGCTTACGAGGATGCTTGCCGTTACGCTAACCAGCGCATCGTTAAGGGCCAGGAGATCGGCCGTCTGCAGCTGATCCAGAACCACATCATGGAGATGGCTATGCGCATCGAAGCTATGCGCAACATGCTGCTGCACTACGCTTGGAACAAGGACAATGGCTGCCTGAAGCGTGAGGAAGCTTCCATCGCTAAGCAGTTCTGCTCTGAGAGCGCCAACGAGGTTGTTGACCACGCTCTGCAGGTTATGGGCGGCATCGGTTTCTGCGGCAGCCGCGTAAGCCGCATCTACCGCGACCTGCGCATCACCCGCATCTCCGGTGGTACCGGCGAGATCCAGACCGTTATCGCTGCTCGTCAGATCCTGAAGCGTTATCGCTAATCTCAGTTATACTGAACGCCTTCATGCTTCCGTGTATCGAACAGCTTTACCGCTTCAGGCGGACTGCTGTTGGGTAACGGGGCATCCCCACCCGGTGCGAAGTTTTGGTGATTCACCGCTTCGTACCGGGCATGCCGGGGCGCTCCGTATCATGGCGGCATTTCAACGCACTGTTTTACCTGAGAGGGGGAATACCTGTGGGTGAAATTATTTTTTCTATCTGTGTAGGCGGCTTCCTGGTAATTTCGGGTATTGCTATGAATGTGATCCTGAGCCGAGAAGAGAAAAAGCTTGGTCTGAATCAGAAAAGCAGCAACTCTGCTAACAACTGATTTTTCTTTGCTGTTCGCTGCCGGATCCACGTGAAATAGTGAGGTTTGATTATGCACATAAATATTTTCTTTATTGGCGTAATCGTCAGCATTCTCATCTATCTGGTGGTTGGTCTGATGGCCGGTCGCTCTGTTAAGGATGTAAACGACTATTACGTCAGCGGTCGCAGTGCTCCTACCATTCTGATTGCCGGTACGCTGTTTGCTTCGATGCTGTCAGTCAATGGTTTTATGGGCGATCAGGCATTCTGCTACACTGGCAACATCACTTCGCTGGTGCTGCTGAACTCCATGTGTGCCTGTGGCTATATCTTTGGCCCTCTGGTTTTCGGTCGCTATCTGCGTCGTTCTCAGTGCACCACAATGCCTGAATACTTCGGCACCCGTTACAACGATCCCCGCAACCGGCGTGTTGCCGGCATCATCACCATCATCTCTCTGACTGCCTACCTGCTGGCCTGCATTACCGGCGTTGGCATTCTGATGGAGGAACTCACCGGTCTTTCGTATGAGGTCTGCCTGCTGCTGGCCTGGGTGTGCTTTACTGCATTCACCTTCTACTCCGGCTCCAAGGGCGTTATCCTCACCGATACCATGATGTTCCTGGTGTTCCTGTTTGCCGCAATTCTTGCCGGCCCCTACATTTTCAAGGCCCAGGGCGGTATTGGCGAGCTGCTGACCAATCTTATGGCTAACTCTGCTGCTCCCGAAGGTCTTTTGGACTTCCACGGCAATATTGCCGGCACCGGCGCTTCGGATGTCTTTGGCGCTGTCATGTACGCTGTAACGATGGGTATTATCTGGTTCATCACTGTGGCTGTCTCCCCCTGGCAGGCAGGCCGCAATCTGATGGCCAAGAGCGAGCACGTCACCTTCCGGTCTGGCGCAATCGCAGCTATCTGCACCACAGTATTTCTGCTGTACCTCAACCTGCAGTCCATCAGCGTAATCAATCTGAATCCCAATATGGAAGATCCTCAGCGCGTTCTGATCTGGGCCTCCTTCAATGTGATGCCCAAAATTGTGGGCACTCTGGTTCTTGCCGGTATTATGGCTGCCGGCCTTTCCTCTGCATCGACCTTCCTGTCTGTGGTTGGCTTCTCTGTCACCAGTGACATTATTCCGGTCAAGTTTAAGAGCGAAAAGCAGCAGCTGAATACCAGCCGCATTGTGATGCTGGTGGTTGGTATTATTTCTCTGGTTCTGGCTTACATGGGCTTGGGCGGTGTGCGAATCATCAGCTGGTTCGCTTCCACCATCATTGCTGCCAGCTGGGTTGTACCCGGCATCGGCAGTATTGTGAGCAAAAAGCTGTCTGCTACCGGCGCACGCTGGTCTATGATTGCCGGCTTCCTGGGCTTTATCATCAGCAAAAGTCTGGTAGGCTTCCATGTAGGTCCCTTCGACCATATCTTGATCAACTTCCTGGATCCCTTCTTCATTGGTCTGTACCTGAGCCTGCTGTTTGCAGTGATCGGCACAAAGCTGCATCCTGTAACTGCGGTTGAATCCAAGTACCGCGAAGATCTGATGGTGATTCCCGAAGAAGAAAAAGTTGCGGCCGATTACAAGCGCGACCGGGTGTATGGTTACATCCTGATCGCTGCCGGCGTTGCTACCAGCCTGTTCCTGCTGTTTGGCTGGGCTCTGCCGTACAATGGCCTGATTTAATCAGGTTCTCCCATGAAAGCCTGGAACTTTGGTGCTCTCTTTGCGGTGAGCATTGGGTTTTTGGGCGTTCGGCCATCGGCCGAATTCTGCGGATTGACTTGCGCTGTTTTCCAAGGCGCAATGGCAATATTTACAATATTTTTGGAGGAAATCTTTTATGGAAAACAAGATCCAAATCAGTAAGGGCAAAAAGATTACTGCCCTGATCCTGATGATGCTCTCTATGAACACCATCTACGTTCTGCCCTATCTGTCTTACCAGTTCTACACCCCCCTGCAGGAGGCTATGGGTCTGGTTGGCCGCGAAGCTGACTACGGTCGTCTGCTGAACCTGTACGGCATTGCCAACGTTATCCTGTACCTGCCCGGCGGCTGGGTTGCAGACCGTTTCGATGCTAAGAAGCTGCTGGTGTTCTCCATGGTCGCTACCGGCCTGCTGGGCATCTGGGAATCCTTCTTCCCCAGCTACGGCACTCTGGTTCTGATCTATATCCTGTTCGCTATCACCACCGTTCTGACCTACTGGTCTTCTTCCGTTAAGTGCATCAACATCATCGCCGGCGATGAGCAGGGAGGCATGTTCGGCATGCTGGAAGCTGGCCGCGGTATCGTTGGTCTGCTGGTTACCAGCCTGTTCGTATTCCTGTTCACCAAGACTCAGAGCATGTTCGGCGTTGTGTTCAGCTGCGGCGTTATCATGGTTCTGGTCGGCATCGCTCTGGCTTTCCTGATGCCCAACACCAACCAGGAAGGCGCAAGCAACACTTCTCTGGCCGCTGGTCTGAAGGCTTACGGCAAGGCATTCAAGGATCCCACCACTTACCTGCTGGCTGGCATGATCTTCACCGGCAGCATGGTTCTGGCCGCTGCTTCCTACTTTGCTCCCTACCTGGAGCGCGTTCTGAACGTTGACCAGAGCATCGTTCTGCTGTTCCAGAACTACAACCGTCTGATCTGCCAGATCATCGCTGCTGGCGTTGCTGCTTTCCTGGCTTCCAAGCTGGGTCGTTCTACCCGTCCTATCATGTACGCTGGTATCCTGCTGGTTATCACCTGCGTTGTCCTGTGGATGTTCCCCGGCAACACCGGCATGATGGTTCCCGCTCTGATCCTGATGATCCTGATCACCATGGGCCTGAGCGTATTCCGTGCTCTGTACTACGCTATTGTTGATGAAAGCGGCTGCTCCACCAACACCGTTGGTTCCATCATCGGTATCGCTTCCATCCTGGGCTTCCTACCTGACACCTTCTTCACCACCCTGTGCGGTAAGTGGCTGGATCAGTACGGCAACGGCGCTTTCAAGATGATCTTTGCCTGCTGCATCGCCGCCAGCGTTCTGGGTCTGGTTTGCGCCTTCATTTCCGATCGCCGCATCGTAAAGTACCGCGCTTCTCAGAAGAGCAACGGCTAAGTCATATCGCGTAATTTCTAAGCCACATTTAGGAGGATATTGAAATGGAATTTCATATGCCTGAATACAAGATTAACTATGAAGTTAACAAGCAGGACCCTTACACCCTGCTGAGCGAGGACATGCGCAAGGTTATCGACTACCAGGCCGAGCACTCTGCTGATGCCTTTGACACCAACTGCACCTGGGACGAGCTGCGCCGCAAGTACGTGGAAGAGCGCCGTTTCTGGAATGAGGGCGGTCCCGAACCCTTTAAGACTGTGGAAACCACGGTGGAAGGCCCCATCGGCGACGTACCCGTTCGCATCTACTATCCCGATGACAAGCCCCAGCACCACGCTGTTGTGTTCATCCACGGCGGTGGCTTCACTGTAGGCAGCATCGACACCCACGACCGCATGATGCGCTACATCATGGCCCACAGCGGCTGCGCTGTAATCGGTGTGGATTACCACCTGGCTCCCGAAGCCAAGTTCCCCATCCCCCTGTACGAGAGTGCTGCTGTTGTTCGCTGGTTCCATGAGAACGGCGCTGAGTTCGGCATTCTGCCCGACCACATGGCTATTGCCGGTGACTCCGGCGGCGGCAACCTGTCTCTGAGCGTAAACCTGTACCTGCGTGACGCTTTCGGCGGCAACGATTACATCTGCGCTCTGCTGCTGTACTACGGCTCCTTCGGTCTGATGGACGGTCCTTCTCATCGTCTGTACGGCACTCTGCTGGACGGTATGCGTAAGGAAGACCTGGACTACTACATCGGCTGCTATCTGGAAGAGGGCATGAAGGATCAGGATAATCCCTACTTCGTAAGCCTGAACAACGATCTGACCCACGGCGTGCCTGCCACTTACATGTGCGTTGGCAGCCTGGATCCCCTGCTGGATGACTCTCAGGCCCTGAACGCAATTCTGACCAACCACGGTGTACGCACCGAGCTGGAAGTTATGCCTGGCTGCCTGCATGCTTATATGCACTACAGCCGCATGATGCGCGAAGCTGAGCACTGCCTGATCCGCAGCGCAGAGTTCCTGCGTGAAGAACTGGCAAAGGACAACATTACCGAATAATGTAATTCCTTTGTACCATTGAAGGAACCTAGCCCCTGCCCCAAATGGCAGGGGCTTTATTTATGGTACTGCTTTGAAAGCAGCCGGTAAGATGCACATGATCCCTGTGCTGCCGTTTGCAGTGATCTGCTAATGGGCCAGCGTCTGAATTGCATCCGGCAAAGTTTAACTCCTGTACATTATTTCATCTAAGGGAGGTTCTACCTATGACCTACGATTTTGAAACTTATCATCCTCGTGCTAATATTGAATCCATCAAGTGGGACTCCATGGGTCCCCAGGAACCCGGTGTTGTTCCCCTGTCTGTAGCTGACATGGAGCTGGTCAGCCCGCCAGAAATCATCGAAGAGCTGAAGAAGACCGCTGATTTTGGTATGTGGGGCTACACCTGGTGGGGTGAGCGCTATGGCAAGGCTGTTCAGCACTGGATGCGCACCCGTCACGACTGGGAAATTGATCCGAAGTGGATTGAGCAGCTGAACGGTGTTGTTCAGGGCCTGTACGCTTCTGTGCGTGCCTTCAGCGAACCCGGTGACGGCGTGCTGATTCAGACGCCTGTCTACTATCCGTTCTACCGCGCCATCAACCTGAACCACCGCAAGGTGCTTGAGAATCCTCTGAAGCTCGAAAACGGCCGCTATGTCATCGACTTTGAGGACTTTGAGGAAAAGGCCAAGCAGGCTAAGGTTTTCCTGCTGTGCAACCCCCACAACCCTGTGGGTCGTGTCTGGACCGAAGAAGAGTTGCGCCGTATGGGCGACATCTGCCTGAAGCACAATGTGCTGGTTGTCAGCGATGAAATTCACTTCGACATCATCATGCCCGGCCACAGGCACACCGTTTATGCCACTCTGGGCGAGGAATACGCTAACCACTCCATCGTATGCTCTGCTGCCAGCAAGACCTTCTCTCTGGCTGCTCTGTGCGTTGCAAACGCAATCATTCCCAACCCCGAGCTGCGCGCAATCTTTGACGAGGAAGTAAACCGCTCCGGCTGCTACACCTACAGCATTTTCGGTGTCCGCGCTCTGGAAGTAGGCTACACTCAGTGCGCCCCCTGGGTAGACCAGATGGTAGACCACATCTACGGCAACTACTGCGCATTCAAGCAGTTCATGGCTGAAAAGTTCCCCGAAGTCTGGGTTGCCGACCTGGAAGGCACTTACCTGTGCTGGT
>RCNI01000859.1_pt1 | contig 19144 bp, 12 predicted proteins | sample 2041151 | NCBI WGS metagenome assembly RCNI01 (sample SAMN09708214, study PRJNA481090) | feces metagenome | isolation source: feces | place: Antarctica: Albino Rookery | reverse complement strand
ATTAGTTTACACGTTTGACGTGTTTGCGAGGAACAGAGGGCTTTGCCCGTCAAATGAAAACCACGCGTTTGACGCGTGGCTGGTTTTTTAAAGGAAAAAAGAAAATCAAATACATGGGCGAATCTTTCGGCGTAGAGTTCTTTACTGATGGAAAAGAATATCAGTAAAGAGAGAAAAGACAGATATCAGATGGGATAATTGCTGTTTTGTATATAAAACAAATTTTAAAAAAAGTATTGAACTTATGAATAATAGATGATAAGATAATACTCATAAAAGAAAGTATTCGCAAAATTAAGACAAATGCATTTTATGTTCCTTTTGCTTAAATGCAAAAGGATAAGAGGGAATCAGAAGAAACTGAGCGGTCCCGCCACTGTAATTGAGGAGTATTTCTGCACGAATAGTAACCACTGATTTAAATGCCATTGAAAAAGAATTGGGAAGGTTTGCAGAAAATGCGATGATTCATTAGCCAGGAGACCTGCATAAAATGAGTAACCCGTATGTCGGAGAAGCATTAAGGGTGAACTAGAACTATATGTATAAAGCAGTAAATACGGACTGTGGCTTGTTTGCCATAGTCTTTTTATTTTGTTTTTAGGAGAAACATATGAAAAAGAATCTGAACATAAATAAAGGCAATATAAGAATAATGTGTTTGCTACTTATTGCAGGAATAGTGTTGCTGACAGGGTGTGGTTCACTTAAAATTCCAGAGGACTTAGATAAGGTTACAGAAAATACCGCAAATGCAGTGTTAGAAGAGTCCCCTGTAATTACAAGCGGAAGTATTGGAGGAGAATTTGCACTTAAAGGTCTTATAGAAAGCGGAGTAGAATTTGATCCGGAAATAAGAGAAGACTATTACAAAACCCTTGTACAAGTCTTAAAGGTAAAGAAAGGTGTTCTTTCAGAAGACCAGTATACAGAGTATGCGAGAGCAACCATCGGCCTCCTGGCCATCGGCAGAGATCCGCAAAATGTAGAAGGCTATAACTTTATAACGCCTCTTGATGATTACAAGATTGTAAATTACCAGGGAATTAATGCAGAAAGTTATGCAGTCCTTACTGCAAGGATGGCAGGGGTTAAACTGAAAAACGAAGACAGATACGTTAAGGACATGATTAAGGATATCAAAAGAGCTCACCAAGAAAAGCTGGAAGACTATTCGGATTATGTTTCCATTGAGCTAATCGGTTTGTCCCTGATTGACCCGAAGAATAAAGAAATAGAAGAAGCTATTGAGCTTGCAAAAGAATACCTGAGTGACTGTCAGAAAGATGATGGCTCTATGGGAAATAGTGATGCAACATCTATTGCGATCATCGGGCTTATACAGGTAGGTGTAAACGTTTTCGAAGATGAACAGTTTATAAAGGACGGTAAAACCCTTGCAGATGGTCTTATGATTTACTATCTGGAAGACGGAGGGTTTGGCTATAAAGGAACTGAAGAATACAATCCCATGTCTACAGAAAGCGCACTGCTTGCCCTTGATGCCATAAGGAAAAGCATGAACAACGAGAAACTTTACCAGTAAGGAAAATATATAGTAACAATTGAATAATATTTTGAATCCAGAGGAACGCATACAGAAGAGGGCAGGCGTGGAAACCTGTTACGAGTGCACTGGCGAGGCTTTGATTTTTAAAGTTGCCAACTGTATTGTGGAGTCTTTTTCAAGATATCCATTGCTTCAGTTAAAAGACTGTTGTGAGAAGGAGAAAAAGATGATGAAGCATAGTCAGGAGACTTATTCAGAAAACTTAAAGCACAGAATGAAAAGGCTGTGCTTATAGTGATACAAAATGTATGCCGGATGCTAAACGAACCGGCATTTTTTATTTGCAGGACGAAAGAGAAGGAGGGAGAAAGAAGAAACTGCAATAACAAATTATATCAAAGGATAAAATGTTTAAAAGAAAAGAGGACGAAAAAATGAAAGAACATAAAAAAATACTGTCATTAGTTTTGTCAGCATTGATGATAGTTTCACTTATACCTTCAAGCGTATTCGCTGCAGAACAAGGAACTGAGCCTGCTCACTTTACTGAGGTAGTTTTAAACGCAGAAAATTTCCCTGATCCTAAGTTCAGGCAGTCAATAACAACACAGTTCGGGGTAGAAGAAGGTGGTACACTTAATTATGAAGCTGCAGTGAATAAACAACATGGTGAGTATACTATAGAGTTTGAAACAGACGATTTTACTGGATTTAATTATATAGCTGATATAATTAATGCTAATCGAGAAGAACCAAATATAAATTTAGTTGCAGCTAAAGGACGCCCTTTTCCTTTTGAACTAATCAAAGATGCAAAACTTGGGGTAGTAGAGTTAAAAGGATCAGGAGAAAAAAAACAGATTCTAAATTATTCTTCAGTGTATAGTTTGAACCATATGGAAGTACTATTCTTATATTATGGTAATGAAGAAGAAAATATGAGCTTTGATCCAAATAAATTTTCAGCTGAGTGCAAAAGTGAAATTTTCAGATTTAAATTCTCTAGTGCAGAGAGAAAAGCTGCTGAAAAACCTTTTATTTTAGATATAAAAGAAATAAAAGACTTTACAAAACTTAAATATATAACAATAAATGCATATCAATTTGACTTAAAGGATGGTATAAAAATAAGCAATAACCCTAAGTTACAAGATATTACCGTAAATGCTGCTACAGATAAAATTATCATTAATAATTGTCCTAAACTATATAATATATATTTGTGCGGTACATATTTAACAGATGTAGAAAATTATTACCACAGTGTTGAAGATATAAAAAACAATCCTGATAATAAATTTGCTAGATATATGCCATTAGAAAAAATAGACATTTCTGGATGTACACCGAAACGCATGGATATATACGCTAGCTTTTCCAGACTGAAAGAAGTTAAAACCGCAGAAAACCAGATTTTCTGCCTGACCTTATACGAAGGAGGAGCTTCTATTGCAAGAGACGATTATCCTTGGTTAACTACTTTATGGGTTTTTCGAAAAAGATTTTGTGAGCCGCATTACGAAGCACCTTTAAAGAGAGACAATAAAGGTAATTTGTATTTTGATATGAATGATATCGTTGGTAAAGAATATCTTGAATACGTAGACTTCAGTTCATCCATAAATGAAACAAATGGTTTTAAGTGGGATGCTACAACTGGACATTTCACTATTGGAGATTCAATTAATGGAATTAAAGGTCTGAACTATATATATATAAGTCCAAATTCAAAAATAGAGCATGCAGATGCTCCACTTGTTGTATTCTTAGAATACATTAATCAGAAACCAGAAGTTATATTAAATAAAGAAATTAAAGACAATACCATTACCATTAATAAAGGGGAAGCGTTTGATGCAACAAAGTATGCAAAGGTAAGGGATATTGAAGATACTAAAGAACCAAGAGTAATTGATAAGACAGAAGTAACAGGCAATGTTAATTCAGATGTTATTGGTGACTATACAGTTACTTATGTCGCAAAAGATAGTAAAAATCTTGAAAGTGAACCTGTAACTCTTAAAGTTAAAGTTCAGGAAGACCCTGCTGTAGCAGCACTTAACAAGGCAAAGACTGATGCTAAGGCTGACCTGACTAAGGGTATTACCGACTATGATGCATTTAAAGAAGTAGAAGAAGTAAAAGCTGCAGTAGTTGCAGGTAATAAAGCTATCGATGATGCTGCAACAGTAGAAGATGTTGCCAAAGTAGCAAAAGCTGAAAAAGCAAAGATTACAGAAGCAGTAAAAACTGCAAAAGCAGAAGCAGAAGCAAAAGAGCTTGCTGAAGCTAAAGCGGCAAAAACAGCGGAACTTGATAAAGTTACTTTAGGTGTTGATGAAGATTTATATACTGCAGAATCTCTTGAAGCTGCAAAGGCAAAGCTTACTGAATTAAAAGCAGCTGCAAAAGAAGAGGTGGAAAAAGCAAAGACCATTGACGCAGTAAATGCAGTAATCGTAAATGTCGATCAGGCAAAGAAAGACTTAATCACAAAAGAAGCTGCAGCAAATGCTAAAGTTAAAGAAGCAGAAGAAAAAGCCAAAGCAGCAAGAGCAACAGCTACAGAAAAGAGAAATTCAGCAGATGAAGCACTTGCAGAAGTAAAAGAAGCAAAAGATAATGCGAAAAATAATGAAGCAATGAAAGCCGCTCTTGAGCTGGAAAAAGTTGCATTAGATAAGCATATCGATGCATTAAATGCTGAAGTAAAAGCAGCAGAAGCAGAAGCAGAAGCTGCACAGGTAAAAGCAACAGAATTTGGAACAAAAGAAAATATTGCAGCTGCTGAAGCTTCAAAAGAAACAGCAGAAAAAGCTAAAGCTAATGCAGATAAAGCAGTAAAAGAAGCTGAAAACAGACAGGCAGAAATTGCAAAAGAAGTAAAAACTCTAAGCGATGCTATTGCTGTTGATGAGAAGATTGCAGCAATCGGAGAAGTTACTCTTAAGAATGAACAGGCAGTGAAAGATGCAAGAACTGCATACGACGCTTTGACAGAAGAAGCAGCAAAGGAAGTTACGCAACTGGATACTTTAGTTGCTGCAGAAAAGAAACTTGCCAAGTTGCAGGAAGACGCAAAGAAACCAGAAACAAAACCAGAAGTAAAACCAGAAAATAAAGGTAATGGAAAGATCGCAGGTTCAGCAACAGTAAATAAGAATGGAGCTCCTAAAACAGGGGATTCAGAAAATATATTCCTATGGACACTACTTATGCTTGCAGCAGTAGTAGCTATTTCAAAGACAAAGAAGGAGGTAAAATGCAATGAAGAAAAAAGCAATAGGTAAAAAGTTAGGAGCCGGTATACTTGCAACAGCAATGGTTATTACCGTGATGCCAGTAGATTATGCACATGCCTGCGTAGGGTTTAGACCGGGAGATGCAAACAACGGTGTTGTTACAACAAATACACCTACCACAGCAGCTAATACTGAATTAAAATGGGAAAAGGCACTGGGAAGTGGTTGGTCTGCAAATCCTACACCACCGACGGTTGTTGGAGATTATGTTTATACGGCAGCAGGAACAAAGCTATATCGACTGGATAAAGCAACCGGTGAAAAACTTGCTCCGGTTGATGGATTTACATTAGACGGTGATGTTGGTTTTACAACAAATCCTATGGCTTATGCAGATGGAAGCTTATATATTCAGATAAGTAACGGCAGAATCGAAAAAGTAGATGTAAGCAATCCTGACTCTTTCACACGTGACTGGACATGGTCAGATCCTTCGGTAAAAGGTCAGACGATTTCCCCGATTATTTATGAAAAGGGTAAGATTTATACCGGCATGTGGAACGGAGAAAACCGACCTGGAGCATATGTTTGCATTAATTCTGCAACAGGACAGGCTGAATGGATTCATCAGAACCCTGCAGCAGGTTATTACTGGGCAGGAGCATATGTAGATGATAGCGGTGCTTATTTTGGATCTGATAATGGAGAACTTATGCAGGTTAAAACGGTAGTATCCCCTTCAGGAGAAAAGAATGTCGAAAAAAGAACTATAAAACTTTCTAATTCAAAAGCAAAGAACAAAACACAGGTGCGCTCTACAATCGTGAAATACGGAGAGTATTTATATTTCACAACAAAAGACGGCTATCTGTATAAAATCAATTCATCTGAATTTGATTCAATGAGTAATGGAGGAACAAAGGGTTATGGTAAAGATAAAATAGATGTAGCGATGGTTAAAATTGGAACCATGGCAACGGGAACACCTTCTATTGCAGACAATGTAGTCTATATCGGTGCAGCTAATGGAAGCCAGTTTTCAGCCACGGCAGGTCACATGTTCAAGACTATAGATGCAGATAGCCTAAAACCAATAAAAAACCTTGTATCTCCTGGATATCCACAGGCAGCTCCACTTGTAAAAGATGGAAATAATGAGAACTATGCATACTTTACTTATAATGCATCACCTGGTGGCATGAAAGTATTTAAGGCAGATGATCTTGGAAGAATTGATGAAGCATCCTATCAGGATCTGTTTGTACCAGATGCTTCAGGACAGCAGTACTGCATTTGTCCAATTATGACAGATGATACAGGAAACTTATATTATAAGAATGATAGTGGCAAAATGTTTTGTTTAGCTAACCTGGATGTTACCGCAACTACAGGATTAACGAATATGACCGTTTCAACAGGTAATTTATCTCCTGCATTTAGCGCAACAGAAAGAAACTATAATTTAACTCTTCCAGTTGGAACATCTGCATTTGACCTGACACTTACTCTAGAAGAAGGTGCAACAGCAACTGTAGATGGAACAGCTTATTCTGGAGTAGCAAATATCAGCCTTGATACAGCACTATCAAAGGATATAAATGTTGTTGTAAGAAAGGGAGCTGCAACTACAACTTATGCAATTCATGTAACAAAGGAAGAAAATGCTGTAATCAATTCTTTAGTTATAACGGATTCAGAAGGTGTTGTACAGACACTGACACCTTCATTTGCATCTGATGTTCTTACCTATGAATCACAGTGGACTGACCCTATTAGAATATACACTAAAGCTAATGGGGATTCATATATCAATCCTAACTATGTAGAAAAATTATTTATTACAGTAGACGTACCTGCAGATGTAGATGAGATTGGTGCTAAGATTTCTAAGGGTGGTACAGCAGATGTAGAGGAGCCTGTTGCAGTAGGAAACGGAAAATATAAATTTGCTGTAACCTTTACAGGAAATACTATTATTGCAGATGCACCGGAGAATTATACTCCTATGATGCTTAAACAGATGGATAAAGTTGCTCTTGATACAGAACTTAGCATAACAGTGAATAAGCACACAGTTTATAAAATAAAATTACCTAGAAACATTCTTAACCAATAGTTTTATTTAAAAAAGGAGAATAATACGGGCAGGGAGACCTGCCCTATTTGTGAATGAAGATGAAAATAAAGAGAAGACAAATACTTGCTGTAGGGTTATCGATAGTCTTAACCCTTGGAACGGCAGTTCCTTCCTTTGCAAAAGAACTAACATGGGAGGAGAAAAAAGCTGCTGAAGAAGAACTTTTTAAACTTGAATACACGGAATATAGCAAAGAACAACCAATTCCAAAGGAGGTCATACCTGACGATTTATTTCGTGAAGCACTAAACAGAAATAATAGTAGTGATATATGGCCTCATTTGACAGAGGATGAAAACTCCCATAAAATTTTCGCTATAGATTCTGGATTTCAATTTTTTGTAGGATATCCTGATGGAATGAAGTCTATTAAAGGATACAAAAGTCTTTTAAACAAAGAATTTGTGAATGAATATTATGAGACACAACTTTCAGAAAATGCAAAGGAATATAGCAAAGGCTGGGGATATATAATGGAACTCCCTGAATCTGTAGAAGAATACCTTGATTTATCAGACACAAGGATAAAGAGCTTTTCAGCTATGGGAAAGGTAGCAGGCGTAAATCTAAAAGGATGCTACATGTTAAAAGATCTTACTTTAGGCAAATCTGTAAACAAGATAGGGGAATTGCCGGATTTGACAGATTGCAATGCACTAGAGAAGGTATGTCTTGCTTCTGATGAATATAAACCGGATTTTCTCCAGGGAAAGAATTATATTAAGCGTGTAGATTTAATTGGCAAGGTGACAAAGGACATCAACTTAAATCACCTTTCAAATCTGGAAGAAGTGACTTTGGCTACTGATGATGCAGACATCATCGATTTAAGCGAAGCTGCACAGATTAAACGTATTTATATTAAACCTTTCGGAAGAAACAGTATTTTCGGTTATGACTATTATAACAATCCGGAAGTAGCAGATAAAGTTAAGAAGGTAAAAGAGATAAAGCTTCCGAACTATGAGAATGATGGTATTAAACTAAGCCAATTAGATGTAGGAGGGAATAGCCTTGCAAAGATTGACTTAAGCCATGTCATTTTTGGTCAAAACGGAAACGAAAGTTCATTTGGTGGAGTAATTGACCCTGAAACTGGAGAATTGGTATGTGCACCAAACCTTAAGAATCAGTATCTTCAGGATCCATATGAATATTACAAACAGGATGGAAAATACGTCATTGACCTTAAGCCTGTACTTGGGGAAAAAAGATACCTTGACAAGGTAAAGGTTCAGAACCAGCATGATGGTCGCTACGGTGCGACGTATGATAAAGAAAAAGGTTTATTAATTTATGATAAACTGCCTGAACCAGGTAATGTAAATGATGATTACATGGGATATACACTTATGTGTCCAGACAAAGCACAGCATGAGTGGCCGATGAATGTAAACTTTACAAACCTTAAAGAAGGTAAACCGCCTGTTGTTTCTTCTCTTAAGGATGAAGCTACAGGTATTGAACTTAAGGGTGAAGGCCTCAGAAGTGATATGACCTTTAAGGTTATACCTAAAAAAGATATGCGTTCTGAAGAAGTCAAGGCTGCCCAGGGAGCAATAGTAAAAGGTGTTCCAAAGGGATATGGAATTTTCAATATGTATGATATTAAATTAATACAGAATGGAAAAGAAATAAAACTGAAACAGCCTGCAGAACTTACCATTCCGATTACCAGTGGTTTAAATAGTAAGGTCATTGCTGTAAAAGATTATGACAAAAATGATAATGTATATCCTTCAAAATTTATTAAAGGAGATGCAAAGCTTGGCAATTCCTCAAAGAATTACGGACATACAGTAAAAAATGGCAGTGTAACAATGACGGTAGAACGACTTGGCGTGCTGGGCCTTATAGGTTCTGAAAAAGATGTAGAAGAAGCGCAAAAAGCTGAAGAAAATAAGACTCTGCAGGCAGCAAAAGATACAAAACTTGCAGAAATAGATAAGGTTGTACTTACCGAAGCAGACAAAAAAGGAATGACAGAAAAATCCGTAAAACAGGCAGAAGAAAAACTGAATGCCCTGAAAGGAGAAGCAAAAAAAGCAGTTAATAAAGCAAAAACTGTGGAAGATGTAAAAGGTGTAAAACTTCCCGATATTGAAGAAGCAAAAAAACTGTTAAAAACTCCTGAACAGGAACTTCTGGCTCTAAAAGAAGCAAAGCTTGCAGAAATAGAAAATCTTTCTTTAGGAAAGACAGGTGCTTATACGGAAGAATCTGTAAAACAGGCTGAAGAAAAACTGAATGCCCTGAAAGAAGAGGCAAAAGAAGCAGTTAATAAAGCAGAAACTGCAGAAGATGTAAATTCTGTAGTTCTTCCTGATGTTGAAGAAGCAAAAAAACTCCTTGAAAAAAAAGTGGAGAGAAAACGCAGAATCTACGGACCAGACAGATATGCAACAGCAATTAAAGTAGCCGATGCACTGAAAGAAGAAATGGGAGCAGAAAAATTCCAGAATATGGTTGTTGCAACAGGACGCGACTACCCGGATGCATTATCAGGAAACTATCTTGCAAAAGCAAAGAATGCACCTATTCTTCTTATAGATGATCGTCAGCCAAAAGGAACTTTAGATTATATTAAGGCAAATCTTGAAGCAAAAGGAACAGTATATCTGCTTGGTGGAGAAGGCGTTATTTCCAGATCTGTAAAAACAGACCTTGAAAAGCAGGGATATAAGGTTGTAAGACTTGGAGGAAAAGACAGATACAAAACAAATCTGAACATCCTTAAGGAAGCGGGAGCAAAGAATGAAGATCTTCTTGTATGCACAGGAAAAGACTTTGCAGACAGCTTATCCGCATCTGTAGCAGAAAGACCAATACTTCTTGTTGAAAAAACATTAAATGCTGAACAGAAAGCATATCTTGGAGCAAATAGTTTCAGGAATATATACCTGATTGGTGGAACAGGAGTTGTAAATAACAGCTATAGGACGGCAATGAAACCATACAGCACTACAGGCGTTATTGAAAGAATATCTGGTTCAAACAGATATGCGACCTCTGTAGCCGTAGCTGAAAAGTTCTTTAAGAATCCTGAAAACCTTGTATTAGCATACGCTTCAGATTTCCCTGACGGACTTTCAGGAGGAACTCTTGCAATGTCACTTCAAGGTCCAATACTTCTTGTAGATAATAGAAACAAGGCAGATGCAATAAAGTACGCAGCAAAATTAAGCATCAGGAGAACTGTTACCCTTGGTGGACCAGCTCTGATTTCTGATGGTACTGTAAACAGTATTGTAAAATAAACAAAGTCTTAAATAAGAATAAATGTAAAACCTAAAGCAGATATAGCAGGCATGATAAAAGAAGCACAGAAACTCCCTGAAGAAAATCGGAACAAAGACCTGAAACTTCCGGTAATGAAGATAATCATGCAGATAAAAATGTAAGTCCAAAAGGGAAGGTTGTATAGCCGCAGACGAAAGCAGTCTGTTATCCTGGATATTCAAGGAGTTTCTTGCAGTAGCTGCCTGCACATCTGTAGTGACATTAAAGCAAAAGAAACATTGAAAGATTAAGATGATAGTTCGACACGTTATGTGCCGGACATATCATGATTTTAAAGTAGGAGAACGCAGAAGATGAAGAAGATAGGTAGAAAAAAGAAGAAAATTTTAACAGGAATCATTGCTTTTTTATTCATTCTGGCTCTTGTAATACCTGTTTTTTCCATAATTCATAATAACAACAGCGTTGAAAAGAATACGGTTGCAGAAAAGAATAAGCTTGCTTCCCAGGTCTTAATGACCGGAAATGATTATCAGCTCAACTATGACCGGGAAAAAGAACTGAAAGAAGAAATGGATGAGCGGGTTGAAGAGATTAAGAAGGAGAAAGAGAAAGCTCCTCCACAGCAGAAACCGGAAACATCCGTAGAAATTATCAAGGAAATTGGAGAAAACCAAGGGACTGGTGGCGAAGGAAGTTCTGAAAATGGTGAAGGAAAGGGCGATGCGGAAGACCATAAAAAACCACACATTGATGAAGAAGGAAAAGGCCAGGATGACGGCTGGGGCTTTGACAAAGAGGAATCTCAAGCGGAAGAGGAAAGAGTTAAGATACGGTTTACTATGAGTGATATTGAAGAAGGTGCCCATTATAACGGGGATTTTAAAACCTTCTATCTTCAGGCAAGAGACTATAATAATAATAAGATTTATCAAAATGGTGGATCAGTTTCTGTCTATGTAAATGGAACCTTGGTTGACGGATACGATACAGGATGGAGGGGGAAGTTAGACCTCCATTTTACCTTTGACCTTCAGGATGGAGCAAACAACATTTCCATCATTATGGTGGATAAAGAGGGACATAGAAGAACCCATTCTATGACAGTATATGGAGATACATCAAAGCCTTCATATGATCATTGTGGAGCATTTACCTTTATCTTTGACATGTCAAACCTTGGTATTGGAACGCCGGAACATCCGGTGATAAAGAAAGAGGTTGTTGTATATAAGGGGGAAACCGTAGGCCATTTTATCAAGAGAGCTATGGAAGAAGAAGGCTATTACGTGGAGTTTACCTCAGGAAGAAACTACATACCAAGGATATATAAAAACGGCATGCTGAACGGATGGAATATACCACCAGGGAAGAAAGCATTCTTAGAGGAACAGCAACCTTTCTGGGGCAGACCGATGATTGATGAAGCAACAGGAGAATACATATATGATAAGAGCTTAAACAGCCTTGGAGAAAAAGATTTTTTCTTTGGTTCAGGCTGGTGCATCACTGGACGCCAAGAATTAAATGAAGGCACTTTAAACGGAAATCTGCCATTCGGCGTGCAGGCTTCTTTAATGGAGCGGGCAGGTGATCTTACTTTATACTGGACTAACTGTTTAGGCTATGACTATAACGGTGAATGGAATACAGGAGGAAATTAAATGGAAAATAAAGCAGAACAGCTTTTAAAAGCGAGAAATGAAGTAAAAAAAGCAATTATCGGTAAGGATGAAGTCATCGATAAGGTACTTATGGCAATCCTCTCAGGAGGTCATGTACTCTTAGATGACATTCCGGGAGTAGGTAAGACCACACTGGCGTTAGCCTTCAGTAAAGCCTTTGGACTTTCTTTTAACCGTATTCAGTTTACCCCTGACGTGGTCCCTTCCGATGTAACCGGCTTCTATATGTACAACAAAGAAACCGGCAAGTTTGAATACAATAAAGGAGCTGCAATGTGTAACTTCTTCCTTGCAGATGAAATTAACAGAACATCAAGTAAAACACAGTCAGCACTTCTTGAAGTTATGCAGGAAGGAGGCATTACTGTAGATGGGAAAAAACACGAAGTACCACAGCCTTTTGTGGTTATGGCAACGGAAAACCCTATTGGAACAGCAGGCACGCAGATGCTGCCTGAAGCACAGGTAGACAGATTTATGATTCAGCTTGCCATGGGTTATCCGACTGTTGAAGAACAGGTGAAAATCTTAGACGACAGGGAAACAGCAGATCCTCTGGATTCCATAGAAGCTGTAGTAACAAGCGAGGAACTGAAGCAGCTGAAAGAAGATACACAGAATGTATTTGTTGATGGAAAAATCAAGAAATATATTGCTGAAATTATTGAATCCTCAAGACATCATGATTTTGTAAAACTTGGATTAAGTCCGAGAAGTGCCATTGCCCTGATGAAGATGGCAAAAGCACATGCCTTTATTGAAGGAAGAGACTATGTGGTTCCGGAAGACGTGAAGAGCATATTCTTTGATGTTGCAAGACACAGAATCATATTAAGCTCTAAGTCATTAATGTCAGACCTTTCAAAAGATGACATTCTTGAAGAAATACTTAACAGTACGGCAGAGCCTGACGTTTACGAAAAGAGGAAAAAATAAATGACATCGAAAAAGAATTTAATCCTTCTTGTAGTTGTAATCTTACTGGCAGTATTAAACTTCCTGATTATGCCATATTACTATGCAGGAGCATGCCTTTTCCTGCTTATTCTTCTATTTATTCTCTGCTTTATTCCTGCACATGTAACAGGAAAGCAGCTTGAATTTAAAGTAAAAGGTGGAGGAAACGGAACAAAGGAAGAATCTTTTCAGTTTATGGTATATATTGAGAACAAAAGCTTTCTGCCAGTTCTTTCCCTGAATTTTAATCTGGTTACAGAAAACATGGTTACAGGAGAAAGACGGGAAGAAAAAATTTCATCCACCCTGGGACCAAAAGGAAAGAAACAGATAAAAATCCAAGGAGAATCTTCCTATGCTGGCTCTATTCATGCATATATGGAAGGAATTGAGGTGTCCGACCCGCTTGGTATTCACAGCAAGAAAATGGATACTTATGCAGAAGGTAACTATGATGTTTATCCATTTGATATCGGAGTCGAACTTGCAGGAGATATTTTCTCAACATATAACATGGAGAGTTACAGATATTCACAGAAGAAGAAAGGTTCAGACCCGGGAGAGGTTCATGGCATAAGAGAATATGTAAAAGGCGACAGCCCGAAGACCATTCACTGGAAGCTTTCAAGCAAACTGGACACCGTTGTTGTAAGAGAACTGGGTTATCCTGTAGAAAACGACATTATGCTGATCCTTGATTGTAATCATCTGGATTCCTATGAACAGGCAGACAGAAAACTAAATCTCTTTACGAGTCTTGCTCACGGACTCCTTTCAAGGGGAATGTCATTTTCCGCAGGATGGTACAACAGAAAAGAAAACCGGTTTGAAGAAACCTATATACGTGACGAAGAAGAACTGATGCAGGGTTTGTCACGTATCATAAAGAACAGAATGGAAAATAGCGAGGAATCAACGATTACCGCATTCCTAGGAGAAGATGATATTGAGAAAGAACATTCTCAGTATCTGTATGTAAGTTACGACAACAGAGACATTGAAAGGTTGATGGCCTATGGACAGATTAGAATATACGGACAAAACTAAAGGAAATAAATATCTGACATTGCTGTCTCAGTTTATCATCAGTGTTATTCTTACCTCCGGTTTTGTAGGAGCAATAGCGGATATGGGAGGCTATGTCAGAACAGGAAAATTATTTGAAGGCGGATATGGAGCAAGTATCGTCCACTTCTGGAATTCAATAGCGGATATTTTGGGAAATAAGTATTTTATCCTTTTAGGCAAAAAAATGGGAGAAGGTGTTAGCAGTACCACGTTTCTTACCGTAACTTTCCTCATTATACTTGCTCTTACTTTCACTATTATTTTACTTAGAAATGTATGGCTCTTTGTCTTTTACGCAGTACCGTTCTTTACCGTACCGTTCCTTCTTGGGCAGGGACCTAATGTGATTCATTTATTGCTGTTTATTACAGGAATTCTTCTTGCAGCAATCAATAAAAGATTTCAGGGAGATATTTCCCTTTGGAATGTGGTGGCAATGCTGCTTATCTTTTTAATCGCAATAAATATTTCCAATATGAATATGATAAAGCAGAAACTTACCCCGCCGGCCTCAGCAAGAGAATTTAACGAAGATGTAATTGAAAAAATCCATCATTACAGATTCGGCGAAACTCCACTTGGTGAAGGCGATATGATAAGAGGAAAGCGAAAGGTTCCAAAAGGAACGGCCATGGAAATTACCATGGATAAACCCCAGTCCATGTATATACGTGGATTTGTCGGTGATGCAAGGACAAAGAACGGATGGGGAGAACTTCCATGTTCCAACTATTACGGAAGCCTTGAAACCCTGGCAAAAATCAAGAATACAGGACTTGATCCACATTCACAGCTATCAAAAGTGGATACACTGGTAAACGGTGAAAGCAAAGAGACTAATACCGTTAAGATTGTAAATAAGGATGCATCCAGAAGATATATTTACATGCCTTACGAATTCAGGCAGGGCATAATTGAAAAGTCAAAAGACTGGGGAGGAAGTTTTGTTACAGGAACAGGCTTCAGAGGAACAAAAGAATATGAATATGAAGTAAGTACACCTATTGCTGAAAAGTGGACCGAGCTGTACGGTAAGTTCTTTACTAAAGACATCAACGATGAAATAAAGACCTACTTTTTTGCCGAAAGTGAACTTAATGCAAACCTGTATAAAAAGTACACAAAAATGGAAGCAGGAGATGTCATTGTTCTTCAGCATAAAGTCGGAGAACCTGGAAATCAGGAAAAAGGACATATTGGATATAGTGATGCAATTAAAAAGGTACTGAATTATTTTGAAAACGAAGTCATTTATCAGGAAGCCTTTAAGACCGGTAAAGGTGAAGATACTTCTGTATCTCCATTTACCTCTGGAAATGGATATGACATCCAGTATGCAGCAGGAGCAACCCTGATGTTCAGATATTACGGAATCCCTGCAAGATATGTGGAAGGCTATGTACTTACACCAGTTGATGTAAAACATATGGAAGCAGGAAAAGCATATAACCTTCCTCTTTCAAACGCCCATGCGTGGACGGAAATCTATATTGACGGCTTTGGCTGGGTTCCTGTAGAAACCGTACCGGAATACAAGAAGCTGATGAAACAGCCTGATTATACAAAAGGTCTGCAAAACGATACAAATCTTAATCCTTTTGACCAGCAGATGGAAAACAACAATAACGGCGGTAAAAGCAATAAAAAAGATCAACAGCAGCAGATTGAACAGGAGCAATTAAACGTTCTCCTTATCATTATCCTTGTAATAAGTATTCTGTTACTGTTACTCCTTCTGTATCTGTTCTTAAGATGGTTCTTAAACAAGAGAAGATGGGAAAAAGTCTTTAAGGGAGAAGACAGGAAACTTGCGGTTTGTGCACTTCTTCAGTATATGAGAATCAAAAATCTGAATATATCAGAAGACGTTCTGTATCTTGGAGAAAAAGCTGCATACAGCAGATATGTTCCTACAGAAGAAGAACAGCAGTATATGTATGAGCAGAAAAAACTTGCAGAAAAAGAACTAAAAAAACTAAAAAAACAGAGACGCAAAGAAAAACGTCACAATCTGATAGGAAAGGGTAAAAAATGTTTAATCCGAAGAAAAAAACAAAAGCAGTCATAGTAAGTTTACTGATTATGGTCTTACTTTTTACAACCGGATGTGGTAAATCTCTTCCGGAAAAAGTACCGGATTTAAGAGACAGCTCTACAGAATATGTTTTGAATGAGATTGCAGCAGAGCCGGTAGCAGGAGAAGATGATATGGCAGTCTTTAACCTGTTAAAAAGCAAGTCGGAGCCTGATAAAGCATATCGTAAAGACTATCTTAAAAGTGCAGAAAAGTTTGCATCAGAACTTAAAGAGCAAAAGGACATCAGTTACAGGAACGTTGCATTTACAGCAATGACCGTAAAGGAAGCTGGTGGTGATCCTCGTGATGTAAAAGGTGTAAACCTTATGGAATATCTGAATGATTTTGATAGGGTAAGAGGTGCAGGTCCTGAAGCCGAGTGCTACGCAATTATTGGCATGAAGTATTGCGGTGAAGAAACAGAAAGTCTTTATAAATATGACGAAGATATTCTGAATATCATGATATCAGGAAATGAATATAAAGGTAAGCTTAATGAAGCAGAATTCAGAGGACTTACTTTAATCGCAATGTCATATTATCAGACACTTCCAGAAGTGGCAGTTGGCATTGATGGAACCCTTAACAGGTTGAGAGAACTGCAGAAAGAAGATGGCGGTTTTGGAAACTGTAAAGTTGATGCAACAGTAGCGGCAGGACTTGCAGCAATAAGCGTAGATTCTTATGAATTTAAACAGAATGAGGAATCAGGAGACCTTCTGACTTCACTTATGTCATACAGGGAAAAAGATGGATTTAAAAATAAAAAAGATAGGGGAATTAATGAAGATGCAACAGTAAGAGCTTTAACCGTTCTTAATATGTATACATATAAAGTTGTAGATGAGAAGAATTTCCTTGTTCCAGAAGAATAGAAATATAACCAGATCTGACTAGTTTTAAACTATACAGGAGAGGCTGATATCAAACGATATCAGCCTATTTCTTTGAGAGATGGGCAGGTGAAAATGAGGTGGATTTTCCGGGTAGTAAATATTAGAGGTATATAGATAATCTTAAATATATAAGAACCTATTTATATGTGTGACAATCAAGTTATTCTTATATATCTGAAAAAAATTATTCATGTCAAGATACTTCATATCTGGTTACTGCGTTTTTTTCCTTTTTAAATCATAGGCAGAAGCAGGTCTTAATAGATGGGTAAACACCATAATTAGCATTACAGATAAAGTGAGTAAAAGGGAGACGTACAGATTTTGATAGTGAATCCGAGGTCGATGACAAGGACAACATAATTGATTTTTTTACCTTTTTTATTTTGAGTATTTTCTTTGGTGTATTCAGAATTTTATATGGTGAGGGTGTTTATGATTTATGTGTTTGTATCCACAGGAATTATAAATTTTAAAGAAAAAGAAACTTTATTTTGCAGTTATAGTTCTGGCTGTTATTTTCGCAGTAACAATGACCGTTATGTTTTCTAGGCAATAGTTCTTTATGAATCTATGTGAAACTTGCAGTTTTAATTAAAAGCAGAGAACTATACAGGGTGATATTAATTTATAAATTAATTCATCATACACTCTGAAAATGTGCAGGAAAGAAGACTGATATTGGATTTGTATCTGTCTTCTCTTATTTTCTATAAGTTTTACTGTTTATTCTATTAATATTTGCAATGCTGTTTAATACAAGCGAAACGATAAACATAATCCAGCCGGAAAGTGTAGATGCATGTATAGTATCCATGACTGCACTTAAATCTTCTAATCCGTTTGCCAGGTAGTCTGTTGCCATAAGCTGAAGCAAAAGTGAAATAGCACATACAGCGAGACTAAGCAGATTTAAAAATCCGAAATTATGACGACGAACCGATATAAACGCTAAAAGCCAGGAGAGCAGTCCTAATATTAAGCTGGAAGCCATATAAAATGTAGTCATATCCTATTCCTCCTCTATATAATCCAAAATATCTCCAGGTTTACAGTCTAATGCTTTACAGATAGCATCCAGAGTAGAAAAACGTATAGCGCGCGCTTTATTATTCTTTAGAATAGAAAGATTTGCAGGAGTAATGCCTATTTTTTCAGCTAATTCTCCGGAACTCATTTTTCTCTTGGCCATCATTACATCAATATTCACAATAATTGGCATAATTCACGCTCCCTTTTAAATGGTTAAATCATTATCGTCTTTTAAGTCTACCGCCTGTCTGAACACAGAGGATACGACACGTAGAATAAGAGACATAAACACAGCCAAAACAGCCATAATACCAAAAGTTGGATAGTATAAACCGCTCAAAGCTAAAATTACCGTTTCTATCAGGCAGCAATTTGAGATATGTTTCAGAAGCTTAACGTTATTAGGCGTAAATACCTGATTATCGTTGATATTTTTTAGCAGGGTGTGCATGAAATACAAGAGAAATGAGGCAGGCAGAACCGAGCTATAAACCGTGATAAAAAGTAAAGGCTCACATCCTTCTAATAATTCATTTCGTAGCTGGGCAAACCAGGGAACTATTTTTGGTGTAGCAAAGCAGATTGTTAATAGTGCTATGGCTAAAAGCAAAATAAAATATTGAGATAACCTCAGATTTAAATCCTTATTTTTCATATCACACCTCCCAGAATGAGTCTATTATAACATAGGATTATTTGTTTGTCAATAATAAAATATCGATAAACGATAAAAAGTGCCGTTGTGCAGAATCTAAAGAAATATTTTAAATCTTATAGTATAAAACAAAACGCTGTTATCTTTTAAGGATTGTTAATACCTGAAATACCATAAATGTGTTATGATGAAGCTGAAAAAGATTTGGAAAAGTATGTAACTATGCATATTTATTATGAAGGTAAAATATAGCATTTTAGATATTCTATAAAAAATTTTAATAAAATATGTAATGTCTGTGTATTTAATTTGTTGTATTAATAAGAAGGAAGGGAAGGCATGGAAAAATATCAGCTTACAGCTTACTATAAAAAACACTATGGAAAAATGTTTTTCTATGCATTTTCCCTTACTAAGAATAGAGAAGATGCAGAAGATCTTGTAGCTGACGCTTTTGTAAAAGCTATGTTTTCATTTGGTGAAGGAAATTTTACAGCATGGATGTACAAAGTAATACGAAATGAATTTATTAATCAATACAGTAAATTCAAGAATATAGTAAGTGAGCAAGAAGGATTTTCTGAAAGCATTTCTGACGAAGATATTCTGCAGAATTGTATCCTGAATGAACAAAAACGCTGGCTG
>RCNI01000748.1_pt1 | contig 19147 bp, 13 predicted proteins | sample 2041151 | NCBI WGS metagenome assembly RCNI01 (sample SAMN09708214, study PRJNA481090) | feces metagenome | isolation source: feces | place: Antarctica: Albino Rookery | reverse complement strand
AGTGAAAATTTTTGACTTTTTGCATGAAAAAACGCTATGTTACCTGCGTAAACATAGCGTTTCGAAACACACTTTTTGTCCTATAGGCCGAACTTCTCCGGGAGGTGTTATCTTAATGCTTTGATGCTTCTATTTTCTGCACCTCTTGAGCTCTTGCCTGAAGAGCAAGGCGTCTCAGTGGAGCAAGCTTTTCCTTGTCCATCTGCTCAACACCTTCAAGGCGATACTTTATGCCAAGCTCAGTGTACTTATCAATACCCATGGTGTGGTATGGAAGAAGTTGAAGTCCCTTTACATTAGGCCAGTGAGCAATGATTCGACCCACACCTTGAATCTCCTCAGGGAGATCCGTGATACCGGGAACTACAACATGCCTAATGAGTGTTGGAACATTTTTCTTTGCCAGAAGATCTCCGAACGCAAGCGCCTTCTTTTGATCTCGCCCGCAAAGCTTTTTGTACCCATCAGGATCTGAATGTTTGATATCGAGCATTACAAGATCGCACTCATCCAGCAGCTTTTCTAGGATTTCAACTTGAGATTCATCCCAGTTTCCACCAGATGTATCTAAGCAAGTGTGAATGCGGCCTTCTTTGCGATTATGAGCTGCCTTAAAGAGCTCATAGGCGAATTCAGGTTGTGCGAGAGGCTCTCCTCCACTTAGGGTTATACCTCCGCCGGACTTGTAGTAGTTTTCATTGCGCGTATAAATCTTAAGAATATCATCTGTAGTCATAAGATCTCCGCCATCATATGTCCAGGTATCTGGATTGTGGCAAAACGCACATCTAAGTGGGCATCCTTGAGCAAAGACTACAAGACGAATTCCCGGTCCATCTACCGTACCAAATGTTTCTACGGAGTGAATACGACCTGAAATTTGAATTGAAGACACATCCTTATTCATCTGTGTTGCCAAGATCACCAACTCTTCTAACTACAAAATATTCCTATAGAGCCTCGTGGAATGTACGAGAGATTACCTCATCTTGCTGCTCGCGAGAGAGGTTATTAAAGTTTACCGCATAACCAGAAACACGGATAGTCAACTGAGGATATTTCTCAGGATGCTTCTGTGCGTCCAAAAGTGTTTCACGAGTAAATACGTTTACGTTGAGGTGATGTCCGCCTCCCTCTGCGTATCCGTCGAGCATACGTACGAGGTTTTCTACTTGAGTTTGTGATACTTCAGCCATGATGCATCCTCTCTGGGCATAAGCCCTGTTAAATATAGGTGCATGATGCCATATAGACACCATGCACGCATTTGAAATTAAGCCTTATCGATATTTCCATCGAGAGCACTTGCATTAGCATTGCATGCACAATCAACAGGGTTTTCGATGATGATCTCTCCACCCTGAGCCATAAGCTCATCAAAGTCGAAATCGAGATCGAAGTCAGGGTCACTCAGACCCATGAAGTCGTTTCCAAGAGCCGATGGAACGATTGAGAAGGTGTTGGAAATACCATCCTGAGCATCGCTAAATGGAAGCTTTGCAACAGATGCCAATGATGCTACAGCTCCGTGAGTGTCACGGTTGTGCATTGGGTTTGCACCTGGTGCCAAAGGCTCACCTACACGGCGGCCATCAGGAGTGTTTCCGGTATTCTTTCCATACACAACATTTGACGTAATAGTCAAAATGGATGTGGTAGGAACTGAATTGCGGTAGGTCTTATTGCGACGAACATGCTTCATGAAGTGATCGACGATTTCATAAGCAATCATATCAACGCGGTCATCGTCATTTCCGTACTTAGGGAAGTCTCCCTGAACGTCGAAGTCAACGATGATGCCATTTTCATTTCGAATAGGACGAACTGTTGCGTACTTAATTGCAGAAAGGGAATCTGCAACAACGGAAAGTCCAGCGATACCTGTTGCAAACCAACGGGTAACCTTATCGTCATGAAGAGCCATCTGGATGCGCTCATATGAATACTTGTCATGCATGTAGTGGATTGCATTGAGTGAGTTTACATAAACTCCAGCAAGCCATTCCATCATGTTCTCGAACAAAATCATAACCTGATCGTAGTCGAGGACATCGCCATCGTAAGCACGGAAAGTAGGTGCAATCTGCTCACCTGACATCTCGTCTACGCCTCCATTGAGAGCGTAAAGCAAGCACTTAGCGAGGTTTGCACGAGCGCCGAAGAACTGCATGTCTTTACCAATGCGCATAGAACTTACGCAGCACGCGATTCCATAATCATCTCCGTGGTAGATGCGCATAAGCTCATCGTTTTCATACTGAACGGAGCTAGATAGAATGGATACGCGAGCACAGTATTCCTTGAATGATTTAGGAAGACGAGGTGACCACAATACCGTAAGGTTTGGCTCTGGTGCAGCACCGAGATTCTCAAGAGTGTGAAGGTAGCGGAAGGAAGACTTTGTAACCAAAGAGCGACCATCAATACCCATTCCACCAATAGACTCGGTTACCCACTGAGGATCTCCAGAGAAGAGGTTGTTGTACTCAGGAGTACGAGCAAACTTAATCATACGAAGCTTCATAATGAAGTGATCGATGAATTCCTGAATCTGCTCCTCGGTGAACTTTCCAGCCTTAAGGTCACGCTCAGCATAAATGTCGATGAAGGTAGAGGTACGGCCCAAGCTCATAGCAGCGCCGTTTTGCTCCTTTACCGCAGCCAAGTAGCCAAGGTAGAGCCATTGAATAGCTTCCTTTACATCCTCAGCTGGACGACTCAAATCAAAGCCATAGATATTACCAAGCTCACGAAGCTCCTGGAGAGCACGAATTTGCTCGGAGAGCTCCTCGCGGTGGCGGATGTTGTCATCAGACATAATCTTTGACATGTCATCGCGATCTTGCTTCTTTGACTCGATCAAATAGTCAACACCATAGAGTGCAATACGACGATAGTCACCGATGATACGGCCTCGACCATATGCATCAGGAAGACCGGTGATGATGTGAGAGTGACGACAAGCACGCATCTCGTTGGTATAGACATCGAAGACACCAGCATTGTGAGTCTTGCGATAGTTAGAGTAAAAATCAATAACCTGAGGATCGAGCTCATAGCCATTTGACTTACAAGCAGCATAAGCCATGCGGATTCCTCCGTTTGGATGAAGCGCACGCTTAAGAGGCTTATCTGTCTGAAGACCAATGATAGTCTCGAAATCTTTATCAATAAATCCAGCTTCATGGCTGGTGATTGTGGATACAACGCTTGTATCCATATCAATTACTCCACCCTTTTCACGCTCTTGCTTGAAAAGAGACATTACCTCGTCCCAAAGTTTTAAGGTAGCATCAGTAGGATCTGCCAAAAACTCAGCATCCCCCTCATACGGGGTATAATTCCTCTGAATAAAGTCGCGGACGTTAACGCTGTTTTGCCAAGCGCCTCTTTTAAATCCATCCCATGCAACTGTTGTCATGTTACCAGCACTCCTTTATGGTTGGGTAACGTATTACTTGCAGGTAAACAACTATAACACCGAAATCAACTCCCCAAAGAGTGATGTAGTACCATATATGTTACCTACACTAAAACATTTTATTCTTACTTGTATATATCATAGTATACAACCGGTATTCATGTATATTAGCAGGCTTAAATAATTTCCTCTCTACTAAATCCCCTTGATGTTTTTACTTCTATGTCTTTGTCGTCGTGAAGTAAATCTCTCACCAATATTTTCGCAGGAAAGAAGTATAGTTTAAGTACTGTAACTACCACGGGCGAAAGGTGACCCGAATGGAATTTTTTGCAACATGTCCAGGAGGCTTTGAAGACCTTCTGACAGCCGAGCTCAAGATGCTCGGACTTTCTCAAGTACGTAAACTCAGAGGTCAAGTAAGCTTTGAAGGAGATCTTAAAGATGCATACACTGCATGTCTTTGGTCTCGTCTTGCATCACGCGTAATTGCTGTTATTGACCGTATTGATACGGCTGACTCAGACGAGCTGTATGAATCCCTTCAAAAGATTGACTGGACCGAGCACATTGCCCCAGGCAAAACGATTATCGTTGATGCCAAGGGAGTAAATGACAACCTCAGAAACACTCAATTTAGTGCAATGCGCACCAAAGATGCCATCAGTGACTTCCTTCAAACGAAGGCAGGTTGGCGTCCACAGGTCGACATTGCCAATCCAGATCTTCGCATCTACCTTCGCATAAATAAAAACAAGGCAACCCTAGGTATCGACCTTAGTGGAGAGGCACTTTTCCGCAGAGGTTATGAGCTTGGCAAAAACCGCCTAAAGAATATCGTTCCTTTGCGCCCTGACTATGCGTGTGCACTGTTGAACTTTGCAGGATGGTACAAGCGTATTCGTCGCGACCACCCTACACTCATCGTTCCTTTTGTAGGAGCTGGAACCCTATGTGCAGAAGCTGTAAGTCAGCTTCAAGACCGTGCGCCTGGCCTTATGAGAAATAGCTGGGGCTTTGATGGCTGGCTCAAGCATGATGTAGATGTTTGGGAGAAGCTTGTAGACGAGGCTGAGCGCCGCGCTGAAGCATCTAAGGACAAAACCTGCCATATCATCACCTCAGATGTACGACCATCTTGTGAGATGTACACCAAGCAGATGCTAGGAGCTGCAGGATTGAGCGCACACATGGTCCATGTTGCAGATCCTTTTGCAAAGAAGGCCTTTACCAAGGTTCTCCACAACGTACGCAATAAGCCAGTCTGCGTCGCTAATCTTAGCTGGATCAACCCTGATGACCTTCCTCAAGAAGCCAAGGTTTTGAGCCTTATGAGTCTTATGAAAGGTGCACTTCCTGAGGAAACATCGCTTTGTACCTACTCTCACGACACGCTCATCGATACGACCTTAGGACTTGAACCTGAACAGACAGAGCGCGTTTGGGCAGGTAACGTTGAAGCTACCATGAGAAGCTACACTATGGTAAAGACCGAGCCAGGACTTGTGGTTGATTGTCCTGACGGAGCCCAGGTGCCATGTCTTGTTCCTACTTCAGATCAGTTTGCATCACGACTTGCAAAGGTATATAAGCAACGTCGCAAATGGGCTCAGAAGGAATTCGTAAACTGCTACCGCATCTACGACCAAGATCTTCCAGATTACGCCGTTGCTATTGACCTCTACATTAGCGTGGATGAGAAGCGTCGTTGGCTCTTAATCAACGAATATCAGGCTCCTCGCGAGATTAACCCTGATGTGGCAAAGAAACGCCTAATTGACATCCTTGCTCTTGCACCTCACTACCTCGATGTAGATCCTCGTGATACCCACCTTCGTGTTCGCTCCCACGCAAAGGGTGGATCTCAGTACACCGATGGTGGAAATCTCAAGCGAAACGGACGTCGAGGAGGTCGCGACGACAGGCGTGACGATAGACGCAAGAGAAATCCTTTGGCACTGGAGCCAGGAGCTGGACTCGTAGACGAGAATGGCCTTGTATTCGAAGTAAATTTTGCTGAAAAACTCGACACAGGCTTGTTCCTCGATCATCGCGATACACGTAATATGCTTCGCGAGATGATGAAGGACACTAAGGGGTCAAAGCGATTCTTGAACCTCTTTGCATATACAGGTACCGCTACCTGCTACGCAGCAGATGGAGGCGCTAAGTACACAACTACCGTAGACCTTAGCGGTCCATATCTTGGATGGGCAAGGCGCAATATGGCTCGCAATGGCTTTGAAGAGAAGGAACACGAGTTCATTCAGGCAGATGTTATCGCCTGGGTAAACGAACAGAGGCATACTAGAAACCGTTGGGATCTCATCTTCTGCGATCCTCCTACCTTCTCAAATTCAAGCTCCATGAGAAGCAAGTCTTTCGACGTGCAGAGAGACCATGCTGAGCTTCTGATTGACATTAGTCGTCTTTTAACTCGTGAAGGCACCTGCATCTTCAGCTGCAATTTGAGAAACTTCAAGCCAGACTTGGAGACTTTGGAAAAAGCTGGTGTTTCACTAGAAGATATCTCTGCTCAGACCATTCCTGAGGACTTCAAGAGAAACCCTAAGATTCACCATTGCTACGTTCTAAAACGCTTTAGATAAATATATCGGCGACGACTTTCGGGTCGTCGCCTTTCTTATAAACATGTGTCCTGACACCCGGAAGACAGGAAGAGTGAGGCACGTGTAGACATTCTTCACACCCAATACAAGTGAATAGTGATATTTTCACAATTGCAAGCACGTCACCTACCAGCGAAGACTTAAATGCCACTTGATAATATTCATATATTTAAGCGAAATATTATGACAAAGGTATAATAAAAGAGTAGGATATATAGTTTACGCATGTCACAGGCGACGCACGGAGTGCCAAAGCCAATCGACATAGGTTACATTTAGTTAGTAGGAGCAGCTTTGTTCAATAGTGATTCGGCCTCTGGCGAGGCAACAAAATCAAAACATGGCAAGATACCTTTTAGCATGGGTATGGTGCTTGTAACTCTCGGTGTTGTATACGGAGACATCGGAACAAGCCCTATGTATACCATGAAGGCTATCGTTAGCGGTAACGGTGGTTTGGCATCTATTTCTGAGGACATGATCTTGGGAGCATTGTCTCTTATCATCTGGACTCTTACCCTCATTACGACCGTTAAATACGTGATGATCGCCATGAAAGCAGATAACCACAATGAAGGTGGTATCTTTGCACTCTACAGCCTCGTAAAACATTGTGGTAAATGGCTCATCTTGCCTGCCATGATTGGAGGAGCGGCACTTTTGGCTGACGGAATCCTAACTCCAGCAGTTACCGTTACCAGTGCAATTGAAGGTTTGAGGACAATCGAACTCGGCCATGCATTCTTGGGAGATTCTCAAGGTAAGGTTGTTTTCATTACCGTTATGATCTTGTGTGTACTATTTGCAGTACAAAGGGCAGGAACTTCCTCTATCGGTAAAGCCTTCGGCCCTATCATGACCGTATGGTTTTTATTCCTTGCAACTGCAGGTATTTATGGAATTGGATCTAACATTGGAATCTTGCGTGCAATCAATCCATTGCGCGGAATCCTTTTCCTTTTTAACCCACAGCTCAATGCTGCAGGAATGCTTGTTTTAGGAAACGTATTCCTCTGTACCACCGGAGCTGAGGCACTTTATTCTGACATGGGACATGTTGGAGACAAGAACATCTATATGTCTTGGCCTCTCGTTAAAGCATGCTTGATTATCAACTATCTCGGACAAGGTGCTTGGCTTTTGAGGGTAAAGAGTGCACCTGCTCTTCTCGCTCTTGAAGAGGTAAATCCATTCTTCGAGATGCTCCCTGAGAACCTTCGTCCTATAGCCGTAATCCTCTCAACTGCAGCTGCAATTATTGCATCTCAGGCATTGATTACCGGCTCTTATACCTTGGTATCTGAGGCAATTCGCCTCGACTTGATGCCTCATATGCACATCACATACCCATCTGAAACCAAAGGTCAGCTCTACATTCCATTGGTAAACTCTATCATGTGGGTAGGATGCATCGGTGTTGTACTTTTGTTCCAGACTTCCACACGCATGGAAGCTGCTTACGGACTTGCAATTACCATTACCATGCTTATGACAACCCTGTTGTTGTATATCTATCTCACACGAGTACAGAAGAAAAAGATTGCAGCTATTCCATTCTTGATCTTCTTTGGAGCTATTGAAGCTACCTTCTTCTTCAGCTCCCTCACAAAGTTCATGCACGGTGGCTACGTAACTGTATTGATGGCACTTGCCCTCTTCTTCATCATGTATGTATGGAGACGTGGAACTGCAGTTGAGCACACTCAGTCAGTTTATTTGCCAGTAAAGAATTACGTAAATCAGCTCTCTAAACTTGCTCATGATGACACCTATGAGTTCTTTGCTGATAACCTCGTATTCCTTACCAATGACTCATCATCTGACATGCTCGACCGAGACATTTTGTACTCGATCTTGGATAAGCGTCCAAAGCGTGCACGTGCTTACTGGTTCATCAACGTTCATGTAACTGACGAACCATATACTCACAGCTACACCGTAAATAACTTTGGAACAGACTTCATCTTCAAGGTACAGCTTCAGCTTGGATTCAAGGTTAACCAGCGCGTTAACACCTACTTGCGCCAGGTAGTTTCAGATCTTATTAAGTCTGGAGAGCTTAAACCTCAAGAGCATATCTACTCTATCTACAAGAAGCCTGCTATCATCGGCGACTTTAGATTCTGTATGCTTCGTAAGCTCATGACTCCAGATGCCGAGATTTCTAACAAGAACAGGCGCACCTTGACTGCTAAGTATGCGATTCGTCGCATCTGTGGTAACCCTTCTCGCTGGTATGGATTGGAAAACTCGAATAACGTTATTGAATACGTTCCACTCTTTGTATCCAATAAGCCTTCAACCCACCTTGAGCGTGTTCCATTTAGCCAGGGATACTATGCTATGGTTGGAAACGATGGAGTTGGCGAGTACGAAGACGACATCTTCTTTGCTGAAATGATCCACGAACGTGAGCGCATGGAGCGCGACACCAAGCAAAACATCATCGGTGGTATCACCGCTCAGTTCCAAGCACTTTCAGCTGAGGATGTAGAAGCTTCAATGCACGAGGATCACTAAGCCTCACTTCATATATTCAGCCAGGCTCAGCCTGCAGTCAGAAACCCGCTTCCTTTCTTTTGGGAAGCGGGTTTCTTAGTATAAACAGACTTGTAAACACGCCAAAGGTACGAGCCAATAAGACCTCATCGTGAATTTGTACGAAGTATCAAATTGAAGATAAGGCCGTACGTAGTACAATGGAGGTATTACAAGCTCAGACTAAGGAGTGGCTTGATATGAACAACTTTCAGTTTATGTCCCCTACCCAATTTATATTTGGAACTGATGCAGAAAGCTCAACCGGATCCTGGATTGCAACACATGGCTACAAACGTGTACTTGTAGTATGCGGACAAGGTCATGCGGTAAAGTCAGGACTCCTCGGCCGCATAACCGAAAGCCTTGATGCTGAAGGAATCGAATACGTAGAACTTAACGATGTGCGTCCTAACCCGGAGGTAACTTCAGTTCGCGCAGGAGTTGAACTCGCAAAGCAGAAGAATGTTGATTTCATCCTCGCAGTAGGAGGAGGAAGCGTCATCGACTGCGCAAAAGCAATTGCCGTAGCAGCTCTTTACGATGGCGATGCATGGGATATCTACCAGCGTCCAAATCCAGTTCCTCGAAACACAGCACTTCCTCTGGGAGTAGTTCTCACCATCCCTGCAGCAGGGTCTGAGGCATCCGCATCAAGTGTTCTATCTAACGATGAGCTTGGACTGAAGACAAGCCACGGAGGGAATCATATACGCCCTAAGGTAGCTTTCATGAATCCTGAGCTTACTTTTAGTCTCCCTGCATACCAAACAGCCGCAGGCATTGTAGACATGTGCGCTCACATTTTTGAGCGTTTCTGCTCATCAACTGAGTCCACAACCGTTACCGATGGCATTGCTCTATCCTTGCTCAAGTCAATTCGCACCGCTTCAATGACACTCATGCAAGACCCCCATGACTACACCGCACGCGCCGACATCATGTGGGCATCAACACTTGCCCACAATGGAGTTGCAGGCATTGGACGAGACGAGGATTGGACATCACACGCCCTAGAGCACGAGATGAGCGCTTTGCGCACTGAAGTAACCCACGGAGCAGGACTTGCCGTCATTATGCCTGCCTGGATGAAGTATGTCTATCCGGAGAATCCACAGCGATTTGCAGTGCTTGGACGAGAGCTTTTCGGTCTTATGCCTACTGGCAATGTCGACCGCGATGCCCTCAATGCAATTTCGGAGGTAAAGAAATTCTTTGTAAGCCTCGGTATGCCTTCTTATATGGATGACTTCGGCTTTGTACCAGATGATTCTCAAAAGCTCGCAGAAGGCCTTCTAAAGACCCGAGGAGCAAGCTTCGGAAGCTTTAAGACACTTACCATTGACGATGCAGAAGCAATTTACCGTTCTGCTTTTAAGCCACGTGACTAAACTACAACCCGTCAAGCAACACAAGACCCACGGAGTTTTATAGATACAAAGAAGAGCACCCGTACTTAGGTACAGGTGCTCTTCTGCATTGTGATTTAATTTGTGATGAAATGTAGTGGTTAGTCGATCATCTCGATGCTCTCGATAACAGGCTGATTTGCCTTATCAACTGCACCGTTTTCACCAGACTTGGTAGAAGAGACAATCTTGTCTACTACTTCCATGCCCTCAATGACTTGACCAAATGATGCGTAGGAACCATCAAGGTGAGGGGCGTTTTGGTGAACGATAAAGAATTGAGATGATGCGGAGTTCTTATCCTGGCTTCGAGCCATAGAGATAACACCGCGTGTATGAGGAAGCGGATTGGAAACCCCATTATCCTTAAACTCACCCAAGATATTCTTCTCGGCACCGCCTGAGCCATCACCGTTAGGGTCGCCGCCCTGAATCATAAAACCATTGATGATGCGGTGGAAGGTAAGGCCGTTGTAGAAGCCTTTATTTACAAGGTCAGCAAAATTAGCAACAGTAACTGGTGCTACGGCTGCATTAAGCTCTACCTTAATGTCGCCAAAATCCTTTACGTGGATAAGGGCATGGTGAGTACCTGTTGAATATGGGCCTTCTGCCACTGAAATATATGGGGTGTCTTTCTTTACAGCTTCAGGCTCACTTGGCTTACACGCATAAAGTCCCATCAAACATGAAACGGTAACGATGAAAGTGAGCATAACTTTAACAAAGGTCTTCTGACGCTTTGTAGTATCTTCTGTATGAGTCATAATCCTCCTAATACAAGAAATCACTCCTAGATTTTAATACAGTTGACTAAATATTCCAAATCGAGAATATTGTCAGATAATCTACCTGGTGTTTTATATTTTTCTCGTATATACATTTTTCTTAAAACTATGATACATATGCATACAAAAAGTGCCTCGGCTCAGGCCAAGGCACTTTAGGAAGCAAGATTATTTCACTGCAAAGTCTTATTTAAGAATAAACTCAGCAAACTGAGGATTGTGATCTGAGTACTTGAACTCATTATCCAAAGTCATAGCGCGTGCATCGATATTGTCGCTGATGATAAATCCATCGATAGTTACGCGGTAAGTAACGCCCTTCTCGTAAGGGATGTCAGCTCCACGGCAGGTAGCTACATCATTGAGGTTATCAGGGCATACAACGCTAAATCCAGCAGGAACATCATCTTCGTTGATAACCGTTACCCACTCTGGACGCTTCTGCTGAGACTCATAAAGCTCAACGGAGCCACATAGTGCCTGGTTCCAGTCTCCACCAACTACAACATAGTTACCCTTGCTGTATTCATCGGTCAAGAACTCATTCAGGAGTGCAATCTGGCGAGCACGAGAGCTACCATTTGCATCATATGCAGACATGTGAGAATTAACGAGAACAAATTCCTTACCATTCTCTACAGGCATGCGTGTGATAAGGAAGCAACGATCGAGGTCAGCATACTTATCAGGCCAAGACTGGTCGATAGGATAGCTGCGACGAACAGCTGAGGTGATCTTGTGGTTAGACAAGGTCAAAAGTCCCGCATGAACAGATCCATGTGGATCGTTTAAAGGTACGATCAAATATGGTGAGTGGAAGTTGGTAGAAAATACACTGTCGTATCCACCAAATGCCTCTTTAAACATCTCTACCTGGTTTACCCAGTGAGAGCGAGTAGCTGCAACATCCACTTCCTGAAGCAACATAAAGTCAGGCTGACGAGCCTCAGTATCTCCTACTCGGATACCATTTTTCATAAGGTCAATGTCGCCCTTGGTACAATTTACAACACTGCGCTTGCTAACAGCCTTGCTGAGAGTTCCAACAGTTTCAGTTCCATCGTTCATAACACCCGTGTCAAGGAAGAACGTGTAATCTGGGGTATAAGCACCAAATCCGATGTTGTAGGTGGCCGTAGTGTAGGCCTGTCCCAATTTCAAAGGCTCGGTGTGTTGTGCTGAGCCCTTAACTTCCTCAGTTACATTATCCTCGATACGGTAGTATTCAAACTCCATGTAACCGAAATAACTTGTAGTAATTACTGCGAAAACCAATACAAAAGAAAGCACGAACTTCAGAACGCGTTTCCAGGTTGGTTTCATAGGCACATTTACTTCATGCTCTGTTGAACATGGTGCAGATGTTTCTTTCTTGGATTCATCTACTTTTTGTGTCATCAATAAACTCTCCCTAACTATGGTCGGCAGCGCCGGGTCTTACAACGCAGAAGGCTATGTTTGTCTGCAAACATCCTCTGCAATACTATCCGAGATGCTTACATCATCTCTTCTATCAGGACCCCAAAATGCAATTGAGAGCATATCAGGGCCAACATGACAGCCAATGGTAGGTCCGATGTTCGTCTCCATAAAGATGGTCGAATCATCGTACTTTTGAATAATGTGCTCGAGCTTAGTGAGATCTTTTGGACAATCAGCAGATCCCAATACTGCTAGAGCTGAATAGATGTCGGTGTTGTGCTTTTCTTCGTAGAAAGAAGCCATCTTCTTCATGGCTTTCTTGCGCCCGCGGCTCACTCCCATCATTGCCAAACGACCATCAAGGTCGAAGGTAAGAAGTGGCTTGACATTCAAAAGACTTCCCGCAATGGCAACACCAGCAGGAATACGACCTCCACGGCGAAGCGCCTGAAGGTCGTCAACCATAAACATCGTATGAATATAGTAACGTGCTTGCTCTGCCCACTTAACGAGCTGAGCTGCAGTGATTCCTTTGTTTCTCTGACGGATAGCTTCGGAGACCAAAAGTGCCTGAGGAGTAGATCCAAGTTTTGTATCTACAATATAAAGAGGGATATCCTCTCCCATCTCTTCTTTAAGACGTCCCAATACAGCACAAGCTCCCTCATAGCAGCCGGAAATGCCGCTGGAAAAGCAGAGGTAAACAGCAGGAATGCCCTCAGCAAGTGCCTCTCTGAAGACCTTCTCAATCTCGCCCTGTGAAGGCTGAGATGTCATAGGAGCAGATCCCTTGCGAATTGATTCATAAAAATCGTGAACGCTGATGGACTGATAAAGGTCATCGATTCCATGAAGGAGGGGATGATTGCCCTTATCATCTGCCTTTGGAGTCTCTGTATAGGTAAAGTGCAAAAGACGGATGTCATTCTCGCGCAAATACTCTGACTGTAAATCGCACGGAGTATCCGTAATGATGTTACAAGCTTTAGTCATGAAGAATCCTATCGGTCGATTAGGCCTACATTGTATCTGATTGTTCATATATATAATATGCAATTTTTATAAATCTATAATTGATTAATCAATAGATTTGAGGCTTTCTGCCATTTTTATTCTTTGAACCTTATATCTCAAGGTAACCATAATGATCAAAGCAAAGGCTAAGGTAATTGCTGCTGAGAGAAGATAAGCAATTGATGATATGTTGCGTTCAAATAAAATCAGAGGGCTCTCGGCAGACATGACCACAAATACCTCCAGGCCTGTTCCTAAAAGCAAGCCTGCAAGAATTCCAAGTATAACTCCATAGAGAGTGTCTTTATAAATGTAGAAGTCGATTTCTTTTTTTGTAAAACCTAGGACCTTAACCGTTGCAATTTCGCGGTATCTTTCACAAATATTAATGTCGATGAGGCTGTAAAGTACAATTGCACATAGAACAAAAGCACTTCCAATAAGCAAAACGACAACCATATCAACGCTATAAAGCGTCTTTTCGAACACCTCAACATCATCGGCCGTAAAGGCTATTGTCTTGACGGCATCTAGATTACCGAGATTCTGACGAATATGGTCGAATGTATGGCCATCTTTTCCAATCTGTCCATATAGCGTATTTGTCTTGTACTGCGTCTTGAGCGTGTTTTGCAGAACATCCTGAGAGGTATATCCTACAAGTTCAATTGACCTGTTAGAAATGGCAGAGAGCACAACCTGTATAGGCTCTCCCTCTACATGTCCAACGTCGTTAACCTTGTAGATATCTACAAGATCTCCTACCTCCACTCCGAGAGTTTGAACGAGCTTCGGAGGAAGGATAACGCCTCCCTTAAGTGCATCATCCACAACTTCGAAGTCTGACATGTTTTCGATCTTGCTCAGATCATCGTTATCTTGAGGGACAACCAAGGTAAGGGCATGTGAGTGCTCACCCTTGCCCACCTTAATAAACGTACGATATGCAGGAGCAATCTCTTTAATGCCCTCCTCCGCAAGACTAATATCAATCATATTGAGCTGATCTCTATCAGTATCATCTTTAAGTCCAATGGTTACACTAGCTACATTAGCAGGATTTTCAGCTGTGTATTGATTTGCCAGTGAACCCCAAATTGCATCATGTAATCCAAGAGCCGTAAGAATCAAGGCAGTGCAGCCTGCGATTCCAACAACGGTCATAGCAAGGCGTTTCTTATAACGAAAGAGGTTTCTGAATGTGACTTTCTGGGAGAAAGAAAGTCTTTTCCAAATATACATACGTTCAAGCAGGATTTTCTTTCCCGCTTGCGGAACACGTGGAAGCATCAGAGATGCTGCGCTCTCTTTCATAATTGATTTCAACGCCGCCATACAGGCAGCAAGTACAATGACGATGCCTGCTAGAATACCAACGTAAGCGAAGACATCATTAAGATTCATAAGATTCCATGATGGCGAAATATCATAAGCAAAGCTATATGCCTTGATAATAATGAATGGCAGCGCCTTATATAGTGTGCCTACTCCTATAAGAAGCCCTACTCCTGATGCAATAGTTGCATACAAGAGATACTGAGCGGCAATATAGGTACGAGAGAAACCAAGAGCTCGATGAGTACCAATTGCAGAGCGAGACTCCTCCACAATGCGCGTCATAGTAGTGAGTGTTACAAGGCCTGCTACCAGGTAAAACATCAGAGGGAAAACATTGGAAATATTATCCATGCGAGATGCATCGTCCCAGTATGATCGAATGGATTGGTTATCCCAAACATCGATCACGTAGACTTGAGTGTCTGTATGCTCCTCAACCTCAGCCAATGCATCTCGCACCTTCTCGCGAGCCTCACCAATTGCCTCTTGAGCTTTTTGCTCAGAGCTACTGAGGTTACTTTCCCCTTTGATTAACTTAGAGTAAGAGGCATCAAGTGTATTTTGCGCCTCAGAAAGCTCAGCCTTACGCTCTTCCAATTTAGACTCAGCATCAGTGAATTTATGATCTACCTCAGCTCTCTGCGCACGTAGCTCTTCATATCCTGAGCGAATTTGCATGCGCGCGCCGTCGATCCTACCATATGCTGCTAGGATTTCATCCAAACCTGCTTTTTGCTCCTCAAGCATAGCAATGGTTGTAAAGTCTACAACCGGTGCAGCCTTGAGCATGGTAATCTGAGCCTCAATTTGATTAGATTGAGTCGCAGCATCACCTAAAGACATTGGTAGTTGAGCATACGCATCATTGAGCTCACGCTCCTTAGCAGCAAGCGTAGCCTGTGCCTGGTCAAGCTTTAGGTAGGCGACTTTCTTTTCAGCTTCAAGCTTTGAAACACCTTCTGCAAGGGCGATGTTGCCGTCTTTTAATTGTGATTTTCCACTTTGATATTCATTCCAGCCTTCTTGGAGCGTGGCTCGAGCTTTATGAATTTCTTTATTGGCCTTTGCCTGCTCGGATTCAATCTTATCCTGAGCTTCCTGAATATCAGGAGCTGCCTGGACCCTTATTGACTCGTTGCGAATGGATGCAATATCCATCGTTTTAGCCTGAAGCTTACCGTTCAGCTCACTTAAATGGGAGCGATAATCATCGGATAGAACAGTATAGCCATTAAGCTCGTCAGCCTTAATGTATAAAAGTGCAGGTAGAACATCGTCGCTAAACGCATCTTGCGAGACAACACCATAAGCATCAAGCATTCCCGAACCAAGCTTCGTAAAGCCAAAGACATGAGATAGATACAAAGGTGATCGAATCAGCCCCACTACCTCAAACTCATCAATTTGCAGGTAGTCATCATTACTGGAAATGGCGATGCGATCTCCCACAGCATGAGTCTCCCCCTTAAGAGAGCGATATGAAAGAGCGCACTCATGGGGCGACTGAGGAAGCCTACCTTCCACAACCTCAACACTGTTAATCTCAGGTGAAGAAGTAAGGTTTTGATCAATGGCTGTAAAACGAATAGTTTCATCGCGCCCTGTAACCTTGGCATTTGCATCTGTGGTATAGACAGCCTGATAATCACCAGGAACAAAACCTTTGATATATTCGATAGTTACATCATCGAATCCTGTCGTAGATATAAGACTCACATCATAGATATTATGCTTTGAGAGATAATCAACCTCATGGGCACGCATATCTGAGCCACTCATACGTAGTCCAACATAAAAGCCGCATCCAAGAGCAACAATCAATACGATTGCCACAAATCTACTTATTGAATTTTTTATAAGAAGAAATACCTCTTTTAGGAGCGACTTATACATATCTACCACTCCAAAAGATCTGGATTTAGAGGATTCTTATTTATTGTGACCGATTCACAAGAACCACTTCTAACACTGATTACACGATCTGCAATCTGTGCAAACGCACTGTTGTGAGTCACCATAGCCATGGTAAAACCAAGCTCACGTGTCGTATCTACCAAAAGACTTAAGATTGCCTTTCCAGTTTTGTAATCTAGAGCACCCGTAGGCTCATCGCACAAAAGGAGCTTTGGATTCTTTGCTAAGGCACGAGCAATAGACACACGCTGCTGCTCTCCTCCTGAAAGCTGTGATGGAAAGTTATCCATACGATCTTTGAGCCCTACTGCTTCCATCATGTCCTGGGGATTTAAAGGGTTCTTGCAAATCTGCGTAGCTAGCTCGACATTTTCAAGAGCAGTTAGATTTTGAATAAGATTATAGAACTGAAAAACAAACCCGATGTCATGACGGCGATACAAGGTAAGCTCATGCTCGTCCATAAGGTCTATGCGCGAATTATCGAGCTCAATCTTTCCCTCACTTGAAGAGTCCATGCCTCCAAGCATGTTCAAAACGGTGGTTTTACCTGAGCCCGAAGGGCCAACAATTACAACAACCTCACCCTTTTGCATCTCAAAACTCATGTGGTCGACAGCACGCACAACCACATCGCCCATTCTATAGATTTTACTAACGTCATCGAAGCTGATATAAGCCATATAAACCCCTTTTCCAGGAGTAGAATATTCAATATGATTTATATACCCTGTTTGATTAAATTTGGACGTCTAACTCTTTAAATTAAGTCTCAAGTACAACGAAGATCGCTTAATTTGGGTACCTGTGTATAAAGGAGGTTCTTATGAAACGTTACCGTTTTACAGTTGGCGGAATATGTCAGGGAGTTGGATTTCGTTGGACCTCTCTGTACAGTGCTCAAAGACATCAACTAACAGGAACCGTTAGGAATATGTCTGATCAAACTGTTACACTTGAGGCTCAAGGATCACCTGCAAACGTATCTAGATTTCTGGATGATTTGCAATCAACCTTGAAGAAACGTGGTATTAGATTAGAAATTGATACTATGGTAGAGATTCCTTTAGTTGAGGAATCTGAATTTAAGATTTTATATTAGGCAAAGAGAACAAAGGCTCCCATGGCAAATATTTTAGACTTTCTGGACTGGTTCGGAGACATCACTCTCGAACAGGTCCCTTTCTGCGAAGCCGATGCGCTCGTTTTAGCTCAGCTTTCCTATGTTCGACTCGAGGGAATTATCCCATCCATTGAGACCGATGACACCATAACAGTAGCCGAAGCTTCTCAGAAATTCAGACAACTCAATCGCAAGGATAGGATTTATGAAAAGAATGGCTTCGTAAGTCCTCTAAGCCCTTTTGTTCTTTTTAAAATGGCGGAAGGTAGGCGATGGAAGGATAAGCGCCTATCCCATATCGACCATCGCATGGTTCCTGAAATCCATGAGCAGTTTACCGCTATGTGCATTGAAGTAGACGAAGAAACTCATTTCTTGGCTTTTCGAGGCACGGATGACACAATTGCCGGTTGGAAAGAAGACTTCATGATGACCTTCACTGAAGTTCCTGCTCAGAAAGACGCCGCCCGCTACTGTGACGAACTAGCAACTCGCCTTGATGGAAGGATCATGTTGGGAGGTCATTCTAAGGGAGGAAATCTGGCAGCCTATGCCCTAGCCTGCTCAAAGCCTGAGACTCAGGAGAGAATTGACAAGGTGTGGTGTATGGATAGCCCAGGCTTTAGCAGTCAGGTACTTCCACAATCTAGGTTTAACTCAATTTCGTCAAAGATTGCCCTTTTCATTCCTCAGTTTTGTATGGTGGGAGAACTGATGAATCAATCAACCTCCTCAACCATTATTAAAAGTTGTGAGAAGGGAGCATTTCAACATGATGCCTTAAGCTGGCAGATTAAGGGCACTAAACTCGTCCGCGCAGGAGTGCAAGATCCTAACTCAGTTAAACTCATTAACACGGCAAACCATTTCATTAGAGTCAGAAATCAGGAAGAGAGGATGCGCGTTACCAACGCTTTCTTTAGCGTGTTTTCCGATGCTGGTATTGAAAGCTTGAATGACTTTAGTAAATTCGATCCGGTTAGGATCAAAAACTTTATAAAAGGAATTACGAAAATTGATTCTAAGGAGACAGCAGCTATTGCACAAATCATCACAACGGTATTGACCTGCAGTATCTCCAGTTCAATAAATTCCCTTGGCGGATTTCTAAAAATTGGCGAGCGCCTTGACGCCATTGCCGATAAACAGGAAGCTCCCGTATCGCTAGATGATTACGAGATTTGGAATGACACTAAAACCCTTAGAAATATAAGGTCAAACGTTCAAAAGGTTATAAACGCAACTCCTTTTGCAGGACATAAGAACAAGAAAGATAAGGAACTTCCTCCTAATACAGAGGATGACTTAAAGTAATGTACACGCACCTAGACCAAGTGCTTTAGGTGCGTGTATTTTAATGCCGGCACACTGGTATAACTTGAGCATTCAGTTGTTTTATTAGCCCTATTAGAGCGGCTAAAAATGCAAGAAAAAAGACCAAGGATAAATCCTTGGTCTTTAAAATTTAAATGGTGGCGCGGGAGGGAATCGAACCCCCGACACGAGGATTTTCAGTCCTCTGCTCTACCGACTGAGCTACCGAGCCGTGT
>RCNI01000747.1_pt1 | contig 19152 bp, 15 predicted proteins | sample 2041151 | NCBI WGS metagenome assembly RCNI01 (sample SAMN09708214, study PRJNA481090) | feces metagenome | isolation source: feces | place: Antarctica: Albino Rookery | reverse complement strand
TTATATGTGATGTTGTTTGTCTTATTTGATTTTCACGCAACGAACGGGTTGTGCAAACAATTTCCAGCCGGGGCATGAGGTGTTGATCGGCATGTAGGGATCTGCGGCCATACGATCACCGAAATAACTGATATTGCCCAATAAATCCTCCATCTTGTAAACGCCGCAAGCCCAAACGTGGATCTTGTCTGTCGGCTTGACCATTTCGCCGCCACCGTTCGCATCATCACGCAAACCGTTGCACGGCCACCACGTCGTCACACCGTTGTAAGTGTAAGAGTAAGCCTTCTTCTCCTTGTCGAGGAGCAGATTGTCGTCGTTCAAGCAGGCCCAGTCGTCTTTCGAAGCCAGACGCCAACCTGCCGGCGAAGGATCGTAGTCGGTCTTTTCGACACCCCACAGTTCCTGATTGTCCTCTGACATCCAGTTGAAAAGCGATTGGTTGTCGAAGAAGAACGAGGTCGGATTTGAACCGGCTTCTTTGATCGTGACGGCGTGTGCTTCGGCTTTCCATGCGAATCCCATCTTCGGATTCATAACCGTCGCTTCGTTGGCTCTGGTAAAACTCTCTCCCGAACCTTCTCCGTCGGTTCGGCTTCCAAAGAACGGATCTTTACGTCCCCATTGAAAGAGCAGTCCCATTGCTTGACCGGAATAACCGGCCTCGTTGGCTCCGAGGTTGCGATCCATAAATTCGGCTCCCGTCTCATAGGTAATCACCTCAGGGGTGTCCGTACACCAAATGTGCCAAGTCCAAACAATATTATCGTCGGTGTCGAGACCTGCAATGATCGTATTGCCTTTGTCGCCCGAAGCGGTAAAAGCAATATTGCCCAATTCATCTACTCTCAGGTTGGTGATTGCTTCGGGATTCTGTCCCTGTTCGTTCAATGTGGTCCAAATCCAATCAACCTTTGCGACATTTTCGATCGGTTTGCCGCTTACATGTAAAGGTTTGAAATAATAGTCTCCGGCCTCGGATACAATATAACAATTTGCACCTTCGCCCAAGTCTGTTGCCGCGGGGCCTGTCGGACCGCTTTCTTCATCATCGTCGCTGCAAGACGGCAGAGACAACAGCAGGCATGAAGCCATTACGAAGGTCAAAAATTTCCGTGAAAGATTTTTTGGCCGAATTGAAAAGAGATTGCATCTTTTTTCCATGACAGTAGAAGTTTTAGAATTTATTTAAGGTTAGATTGTTTATTGGCGATTGATCTTCGTTAATAGATACAATGATATGGAAAAAACATAAATAGGCAAAGGAATAATTGATATTTTGGGGAAGGAGTAATTACTTGTTAATATATCCCTCAAAAACTTGCATGTTTTTTATATGTTTATTAACTTTACATAACAAATGGGTTCTATAATGTGAAAGGAGTACTGAAGAAGTGTCTGCTTTCCATGAAATTTTACGGAATATTCCTGCGGCGTTTAACCATCGGTAGTAACTCTCGGTTTACGCTACTCGACCAGAAACCGCTTTCAGACAACGTAAGGAAAATATATGTTTTTCTTACGAATATGTGTTGCCCGTGTTTCAACCCTTCCGGCTGAGGAGGGGCGATTGGGTCTGTGCGGTTTTTTAAGACTATAAAAAAGAAGAAACAAACTTGAAAGAATGTAATACTTCGATGAAAAAAAACAGTTTTTAAACGGCTTTCTCCGCAATTGTTATGCGGCAAATTGATGCAGATGGCGGCTTTTCTATGTCTTGCGTTCTCTGTGGAGAGCGTTCGCGCTCAGCAAAAAAACAAATTCGTGATTCTGCACGGTAAAATCGTCGATGCAACCACCAAGGATGCCATGCCCGGTGTGACGGTGGTCATCGAAGGTTCGACTGTGGGTACTACCTCCGATGCGGATGGTAATTACACGTTGAAGGTTCCTTCGGGAATCTACAACCTGTTGTTCTCATTCCTCGGTTACGAACCCGTCGTGAAGAAATTCAACGGGCAGAACCGAAAAGAGTTCGAGACCATTAAACTCGTTCAGAGTGCCATGGAACTCGAAGATGTGGTGGTGACGGGTGTCTATCAACGTAAAAAAGAGAGTTTTACGGGATCGACAACCACCTTCAAGAACTCCGATCTGAAATCGGTCGGTACACAGAGCGTCCTCCAGAGTCTTCGTACGCTCGACCCTTCGTTCAAAATTGCCGACAATGCTCTTGCGGGTTCCAACCCGAACCGTCTGCCCGATTTCGAGATTCGCGGCAAGAACAGTGTGATCGGTCTGAAGGAGGAGTACGGAACCGACCCCAACCAGCCGTTGTTCATTTTGGACGGATTCGAGACGACGCTGGAGACGATCATGAATCTGAACTTGAACCGTATCGCATCGGTAACTCTTCTGAAGGATGCCGCCTCGACGGCCATTTATGGTTCGAAGGCTTCGAACGGTGTCGTTGTCGTGGAGACCAAGGTGCCCGAACGAGGACGTCTGCAACTGTCTTATAAAGGTGACTTCGGGGTGGATATTGCCGATCTTTCGGACTACAACCTGATGAACGCCGCCGAGAAACTCGAATTTGAGACGCGGGCGGGCGTTTATACCGATCGAAACGACATCAACAACCAGATGCGTCTGGATGCCCTGAGAAACGAGCGACTGAAACAAATCGCCCGGGGTGTGGATACCTATTGGCTGAGCGAACCGTTGCGCACGGGTTTCACACACAAGCACAACATCTACGCGGAAGGCGGTGAAGAGAAGATCCGTTACGGTTTGGGCTTGAGTTACGGACAGGTGGAAGGTGTGATGAAAAATTCGGGTCGTGAGACCGTGGAAGGGAACATCGACCTGATCTATCGTACCGGAAAACTCCAGTTCAGCAACAAATTCATGTTGAACTACCAAAAGACGCAGGATCCCACGGTGTCCTTTGCCGAGTATGCCAACGCCAACCCCTATTATCAAAAATACAATGCCAACGGAAAGATTGATAAATACCTTTATTATTACCACAACGACCAGACGGGCGAGACCGATATGGTGAGCAACCCCTTGTGGAACGCCCATCTGAACAACTACGACAAGGGCGAATCGACCGGATTTACCAACAACTTCATTCTGGAGTGGTTTGTGATGAAGGATTTCCGCCTGCGTGCCAAGTTCGGTATCACGCATTCGAATACGACAAACGATGCCCGAATTTCGCCGCTTCATACCGACTTCGACGATATGAAAGAGACGGAGAAGGGTCTTTATTCGCACTCGCTCAACAAGCGTAACAATTACGAAGGAGACTTTACGGCTACTTATGGCCGCGTCTTCGGCGAAAAGCACACGGTGAATGCCGTGGCGGGTTTCAACTTCAACTCCATGAAGTCGGTGACCAACGGCTACAAGGCCAACGGTTTTACCGAAGATCAGTTCGATGCCCCGTCGTTTGCCAACGGTTATCCGGAGGGCGGCAAATCGAAATATTTCGAGACGCAGACCCGTGCCGTCAGTTTCTTCATCAACGGCGGTTATGCTTACGACAACCGCTATCTGCTCGACTTCAACTATCGCGCCGACGGTGCTTCGATGTTCGGTACGAACAACCGATTCCGCAACACATGGTCGGTGGGCTTGGGTTGGAACATCCACAACGAGAAATTCATGAAGAATCAGAAGACCTTCCAGATGTTGAAACTCCGTGCATCGGCGGGTAACCCCGGTAATCAGAATTTCTCCGCCTATCAGGCCTTTTCGACCTATATCTTCAACGGCTGGATGACCAACATCTTCGGAACGGGTCTGATCCTGAATCAGCTGGGTAACGAGGATCTTGCATGGCAGGAGACCATCAACTACAACGTCGGTACGGATGTCTCCATGTGGGGCAACCGCATCAACCTGACGTTCGATTACTATTGGAAAATCACAGACCCGCTGTTGGCCGTCATCACGACGCCCGGTTCGATGGGTACGCCGTCGCTGGCGATGAATGCCGGACAGCAGAAGACCAAGGGTTTGGAGTTTACGCTGCGCATCTCGCCCATCTATCGTCCGCATGACCGCATCAACTGGACGTTGAGTTTCAACGGTACGCATTCGAAAGCCAAGTACGCGAAGATCGGCGATGCGTTCTCGTCGCTGAACGATGCGGGCAAACTTTCGCTTTCGGGGACGACGCGTTACTATGATGGCGGCAGCCCGACGGCGATTTGGGGTGTGCGTTCCGCAGGTATTGATCCTGCAACGGGTCGAGAACTCTTCATCAAGAAGAACGGTACTTATTCGTTCGACTACGATTTGAACGACGAGGTGGTGTTGGGTGACACGAATCCCAAGTTGGAGGGTGTGTTCGGTACGACCTTCTACTATAAGGGATTCTCGCTGGGTGCCTACTTCCGCTACTCGCTGGGTGCGCAGATCTTCAACGACGCGCTTTTCCAGAAGGTGGAAAACATCTCGACGGGTGACATCTTCAACAATCAGGATAAGCGAGCTTTGTACGATCGTTGGTCGCCCGACAACCGCGAGGCTTACTTCAAGGGTATTTCGCTGGTGCAGAAGACCGACAAATCGTCGCGTTTTGTCATGGACGAGAATTACATTTCGGGTGAGTCCTTCTCCGTGGGTTATGAGTTTACGCAGCCCTTCATCAAGAAACTCGGTTTGTCGGCACTGACGCTTCAGGCCACCATCAACGAGGCGTTCCGCGTATCGTCGGTCAAGAACGAGCGCGGTATCGAATACCCGTTTGCCCGTACGGTATCTGTCTCCATTCTGGCAACATTCTAACGGTAAACCATTAAAAATGATTCACACGATATGAAAAACAAAATACTTATATTACTCTGCTGCATACTTCTTTCGAGTTGTGACAAATGGTTGGACATCAAACCCTACGACCAAATCTCGGAGGAGGAGTTGTTGAAAACGGAAGAGGGCTTCCAAAAACTGCTGAACGGCATCTACATCGAGTTGAACCGCGAGGAGTTGTACGGGCAGTCGCTCAGCGTCGAGATGGTGGAAATCATGGGCGGTGCCTACGAAATCGGTGACGATTCGAACGTGTGGGGCAATTATCCCGACTTGAAGCGTTACGACTTCGGCACAGAGTATTGGCGAAATCGTTTCACCGCCACATGGAACAAGGCCTATGCCTTGATTTTGAACTGCAACAAGATCTTGGAGAACATCGAAGGCAAGGAGGATATGTTCACTCAGGGCGGATACGACATCATCCGCGGTGAAGCGTTGACTTTGCGTGCCATGCTTCATTTCGACATTCTGCGTCTTTTCGGCCCCGTCTATTCGAAAACTCCCGAAGCCAAGTCGATCCCCTATTACACACACCGGACCAACACGCCCGAACCGCAGTTGCCCGCAAGCGAGGTGCTGAATCTGATTGTGACGGATTTGAAGGAGGCTCTGATTGCCCTGAAGGATGATCCGATCATCACCGAAGGCACGATGATGAGCAGTCTGGATAACGGTCAGTCGAATTTCTACCGCTATCGCGCCCTGCGTCTGAACTATTATGCCGTGGAGGGTCTTTTGGCGCGTGTCGAACTTTATGCAGGCAATCGTGCGGAGGCCTACAAGCATGCCTTCGACGTCATCGCCGCTGCCGATCGGGGTATCTTCCCCTTCGTGGACAGCCGTCTGGTGATCGGTTCGGTGACGGATCCCGACCGTATCTTCTCGTCGGAGGTGATCTTCGCCCTGACCAACACGCAGCGCGTGAAGATCTTCAACAACTTCTTCGACCCGAAACGTACGACCTTTACCTTCAAGATGGAGAGTAATTTGCTGAACGATAAGATCTTCGGCGGAGGCAGCGTCACGGGCGGTTATCAGGACGATTTCCGTAACCGCGCCATCTGGAACGCATCGGGTTCGAACCGGTTCTTCTTCAAGTATGCCGACATGGCCGAGCCGGGTCGTATCGAGAACACGATGATCCCGATGCTCCGTCTGGGCGAGATGTATCTCATCGCTGCCGAGTGTAAGGGGGACAACCTCAATGCGGGTTTGTCGCTGATCAATCTGCTCCGCAGCAAGCGAGGCATCAAGGCCGACTACAACCATTTTGACGAGACGTTGCTCAAGTATGAGTACATCCGCGAACTTTACGGCGAGGGGCAGTTGTTCTTCCTCTACAAGCGTCTTTATTCGGACATTATTCGTTCGGCAAGCGACAAGGACAATCCCAAGGCCAGTCAGAATATTTTCGTAGTACCTCTTCCCGAAGGTGAGATCGAGGTCGAAAAATAAAAAAACGAAACGAACCATGAAAATTAGAAACATAATTATCGGTGCGCTGTTTGCGACACCGCTCTTTGTGGGGTGTGAGGAGAGTCTGCCGAACCGTTTTGAGGAGATCGAAGGGGTTTATCTTAATAACCTGCTCCCCAACAAGACCCACGTCGATGAGGTGGACATCACGTTCATCTACGAGGACAACGACGAATTGGATGTACCCGTACGGGTGCAGTTGCTGGGACGTATGAAAGATTTCGCCCGCAAGGTGGATATTCCGGTGGAGTCGGAGAATGCGCGCGAGGGTGTGGATTACGAAATCGCCAATGCACCCGAAATGCCTGCCGAGGCAACACAGTTTGACTACATCGTGCGCCTGAAACGTACGCCCGAATTGGAACACATGACCAAAACGTTGACCGTGAATCTCAGGGGCAACGAGAATTTCATCATCCCCTTCGAGGAGTTCATTCAGACGGGTAAAGACACGACGTCGGTAGTGCGTTACCGCATCAATTTCTCGGATCAGTTCACGTCGGCACCCGTAGGGTGGAAAACCGCTTTTGTCGGAGAGTTCACGAAGGAGAAATTCCTGTTGATCTGCCGTGTGATGGATATTCCGAGAAGTGATTTCAACGACCCGCGTAAGATCAGTGAGGCGCGTTGGATGTTCATTCAGGCGCACATGATCGAGTATGTCAATGAGCAGGTCGAGAAACGCGATCGGGGCGAAGAGTACGATAAGGAGGCCTTCGACAGTGAGGGCAATCCGCTGGTGTTTGGATAAAAATAATGGAATGAAGATGAAGAAGATCATTTATACACTCCTTTGCAGCATGCTTTTCGTGGCGTGTGCCGAGGATTTGGGAAATTACGACTATCACGACCTTGTGGAGCCTGAAATTACGGGCATTGACGAGAATATTGCGGTATTGACTTACAGTCACCTGCAAATCACACCCGATTTGGGCGAGAATGAATTTCCGTCTGAAGAGTATGCCTTCGAGTGGAAGGCCATTGCTAACAACGAGACCGAGGAGGTAACCGTTTTGGCGGATACGCGCGATTTGGACTATGAGGTGAAACTCCTGCCGGGAAGTTACAAGATGATTTATCGCGTGAAGGAGCGCAGTACGGGGATTTTTTGGCAGGTGATCAGCAATCTGGTGGTCAGTGAGGCTACCTCGGAAGGCTGGATGGTACTCTGCAAGGAGGGGAACGACAACCGTGCACGTTTGGATATGATTTCCAAGGTGACGGAGCAGACCATCACCGACGTGCTGAAGGATACGGGCATGCCCGATATGCACAATCCGTACAAGATCAGTTGGATGACGGGGAATCTGGTCGATCCCGAATCTCCGTTCTATCTGACCACTGCCGAGGGAGCAACCCGTCTGAGGCGCAACGGCTTCCAGTGGAAAGAGGAGTACAAACTCGATTATGAGATGGGCAGTCAGACGGGACGGGTGCCCGCACCGCAGGTCATCAATCCGTTTACCATCGGTAAGTTGTTTGCCGACAACGGTAAAGTCTATTTTGCCGACTGCCTTGTCTTTACGGGTTTGTTCGGTGAAATCGGCGAGTCGATGCCCGCAGGCCCCGTCATCGGTACGAATTTGGTCAATGATATGATCATGGTGCCGATGGCGATCATCTACAACACCGAGGAGAAGGAATTTTACGGCTACGCTCCGGGATTGCGTGATCCGGTCATGGGCAATTCGAAACCGCTGCACAAGATGAACGACATGGTGAGATTGATCAAGAGCCTTTCAAACGGCGGGGAGATCGCCGGAGATGCTTTCGAGGAGTTTCCCACGGGACGCGATTATGTGTGGATGGAGAACACCACATACGATCCCAACAAGACGGGTACGGGTATCACCTATGCCGTGTTGAAGCAGGGAGAGAAATATGAGGTTTACGGCATGCAGACCGGCGAATTGCTGGGCGGCTTGCAATTCGGAGGTCCTGCATTCGCCATCGGCAAGGCTTACTATGGCGACCTTTCGGGTTGTACGAATATCGCACAGGCAACGCAGTTTGCGTTCTCGTCGCTGAATGCCTATATGTATTACGCGGTCGGCGGAATGGTTTATCGCGTCGATTTGCAGCAGGAAGGGGCTTTGACTGCCGAGCCGCAGTTCACGCTGCCCATGGGAGAAGTGGTCAGGGTATTGAAGTTCAACATCCACAAGGATCGCGATCTCTACTTGCAGGATTACAACCTCGTGGTGGGCAGTACTCTGGGCGAGAACGGCAAATTGAGAATTTATGAAGGGTTCAAGTCGGGGGGTGATTTCTCGAAAGTGAAGCCCGTGGTCTATACGGGTTTGGGCAACATCGTGGATGTATGTTATCGTGAAATGCTCGACTAAAAAATAAAATACTTATGAAAAGACAATTGTATCCCATAGTATTTGCGTCGGTCGCACTTGTGTCGGTGTCGTGTGCCGAACATAAGGGCTACACCCTTTCGGGCGAAGTTCCCGAAGCGTGGGAAGGCAAGAAGGTCGTACTCTACACGACCGATACCCCGAAGGCTGTTCCCGTGGACAGCACGGAGGTCAGCGACGGACGATTTGCTTTGAAGGGCAGATTCGCAACGCCGCGTTACTGCCGGGTAAAAGTTTATCTCGATCCCACAAACCGTACAAATATGGCACATTCGTTTGATCTCTATCTGGATTCGACGAATGTCAGTGTCAAGACCGTTTTTGAGAAACATGCGCCCAAGTTTGAAGTTTCGGGCGGCGCAACGATGGGCGAGTGGCAGCGTTACTCGGAGGAGTTGGCAACCCGCAACAATTATCGTTCGGAGGCCTTCGACAAGTATATCGAGAGTTACTACAAACGTGATGATTCCGCCGAAGGCAGGAAAGCGGCTCTGCGCGTAAGCGACGAATCGGCAAAGATTCAGCAGTTCAAGTTGGATTATGTGGCAGCCCACCGAAATTCGGTCGTCAGTCTGGAGATCCTGAAGGAGATTGCCCGTCGTTCGTTTACGATCACCTCAAAGGAGTTGAATGCGGCGTATGATGCTCTGGACGAGGCTCTGAAAGCAACCGAGTCGGCACAGCACTTGCGCGAGATGATCGACGCAAAGCATATCGAAGTGGGTGCGCCGTGTCCCGATTTGGAGTTGGAGACCCGTGACGGTGTGCGTCATCGTTTGTCGGAGTATGTCGGCAAAGGCCGCTATACCCTGCTTGAGATTTGGGCTTCGTGGTGTGCTCCCTGTCGTGGCGACATGCCTTTTGTAAAGCGAGCCTACGAGAACTACCATAAGAAGGGTTTTGACATCGTGTCGGTCTCGATCAACAACAAACGTGCGGATTGGGAGCAGGCTCTCGATGAAGAGAAGATGCCTTGGGTACAGTTGCTGGATTTGAAACAGACCTGTTTCGAGAAATTCGAGACCAAGACCGTTCCCACGGCCTTGTTGCTCGATCCCGAAGGCCGAATCTGTCTGCTCAACGCCCGTGGCGGATGGCTGGAGGCTGCACTGGAGCAGATTTATGACAAAAAATAATCAAATTTGATATGAAAAAACTAACTGTTTTAGTTCTTGCATTGCTGGCTATGGTCGGTTGCAAGACCAAAGACCCCAATGAGACCGTCATTCGGTTTGAGGTGGAGAACATGACCGCTTCCGAGGTACTCGTGCTTGTTGATCCCACCACGAATTTCGCCGTGAATCTGGATAAGCACGGCAAGGGTGAAATCGTCATCCGGGATTTGAGCAACATCTACGCCAATATTGCCTACGGACAGCAGATAAAGCCCGTGTTCATCGGCAAGGGGGAGGAAATAACACTCCGTTTCGACGGTACGGATTTTCGCAAGGGTGTCGTGGCGGACGGCAAGAATGCCGCTGCCGCAGAGTATTTGCAGAGCATGATTTTCCCCGAACCTCCTTACTATAATTGTGAGTTTGCGGAGTTCAGACAGAAAATTGACGCATGTTACGCTTCGGCCGCCGAGTTTGTCAAGGCACGCAAGTTGGACGCACTTTGTCCGGAGTTTGCCGCCATCGAGTTGGAGCGTCTGAAGTATCTCTATGCCCAGTCTTATCTGATGTATCCGCTGGGTTATGTGATGACGCATGAAGGGAGCGGGGAGTTCAAGCCCACAGAGGAGTTTTACGACATCTTGCGCGAATTGACCGTCGAGCGCGAGGAACTGATGGATGTCAGTTGTTACCGTGCATTTATCCAGCACGCCATTCCCGTATTGCTCGAAAACGAGGGCGAGACGTTCGCTTCGGGTTACGAGCGGACGCTGGCCACGATCAAGTACATCCAGAAGAACTTCAAGAGCGATCTGATGCGTCAGAACATGATTCGCACGCTGGCCATCGACTACATTCACAATTCGGGTATTCGCAATACCGCCGAGTTGCAGAACATCGTCAATGCCTATGTGACCAATCCGCGTTACAAGGAGGAGTATGAACTGACCTACACGGAGAACGATCCCACGGCCAAAGGGAACAAATCGCCCGATTTTACGGCCGTCGATTTGGAGGGCAAGACCTATTCGCTGAAGGATTTCCGCGGCAAGTATCTCTACATTGATCTGTGGGCGACGTGGTGCAATCCGTGTCGTGCGGAACTTCCCCATCTGAAGGCTCTGGAAGAGAAACTCGCCGATCGGAACATCACGTTCCTCTCGCTGTCGGTCGATAAGAACAAAGCCGATTGGGAGGCCGTGGCCAAGACCGGTGTTTTGAGCGGCAAGGTGCTGTGGCTGGGTAAGGACAACACTTTTTTGGAGGATTATGCCGTAAAGGGAGTGCCTCGTTTTATCCTGCTCGACACTGAAGGTCGCGTAATTAATTCCGATATGCTTCGTCCCTCGTCGAAGGATACCGAAGGCATCCTTTTGCAATTGGAGAACATATAATTGAAATACTCTAATTTTTAAAACTTCACGTTATGAAAAAAGCATTGTTAGCACTGCTCATGGCCGGCATGGTATGTTTCCTGCCCGCATGCTCGGATGATGATGATCCCGTTACTCCGCCGACGGAACAAGGTGGTGATGAAGGTGAAACCGGTAATGAAGGTGGCGAAACCCCCGAATCTGAGAAAACGTTGCAGATCATCGGTCTGGATGTTCCTGCCAGTGTAACCATCGGCGAAACACTCGAAATCAAAGGTGCCGAATTTCCCGAAGGTCTCGAAATCAGTCTGGTTCCCGAAACGGACGAAACCGTTAAATTCAATCTGACGTATGCCCCCACTGCTTCGGGTTTGAGTTGTACGTTGCCCGCCGAGGTTGTTGCCGGTAAATACAAGGTTGTTTTTGCCGCCAAAGGATTCCTCGATCTGGTGTGGAAGAACCTGTTGGAGGTGATTGCTCCCGCGCCCGCAAAACGCACGAAGAGCATTACGCTGAACATCGTGATGGGTGCCGATCAGATGCCGATCCGTCAGACCGTATATGAATATGCTTCGGCCGAGGATCGCTATCCTTCGGTTTTGAGCGAGTCCTATACCATGGAAGAGGTCGTGATGACCTACAATATGACTTTCGACAAGAATGTCATCAGTGGTGTCAATCAGGAGCAACTCATTAACGGTGATATCAAGAGTTTCGCTCTCACGCTGGAGAACAATAACGTCAAGGAGAGTACCTACACCAAGCAGAAGAGTGCAGGCGACAAGGTTTACAACCGTACTTGGGAATATACTCCCGAAGGAGTCTGCAATTCGGTAAATGAGTTGTTCGAGACTCCCATGACCGATCTGTTTATCTTCGACAAGGCTGCACAGAAGAACAATCCCGCAGGTATTGATGCCGGTTTGTTACTCTTCGAGTATGCTGCCGGCAGCATCGGTAAGGGTGCAGGTCAGAAATATGACCTCACGGCAGGCATTCTGCTCGGTTGCACCGGTACGAGAATGGAGATGTTGCCCTCAAGCATCAACACGTCGGGAAATCCCGTTGATGTCACCTATGAGGCCGATGCCGAAGGTTACATCACCAAGATCGGTTGGAGCGAGATGGAAACCATGGGTGCCGACATGCAGATCGTAATCGAATACGAGAATCTGTAATCGGACAGATTTCACCCGATGATAGAGTGGAGAGACTTAATGGGTCTCTCCGCTTTTTTATGCAATATGTACCTTTTATAGATTCTAAAAAAGGATTGGAAGATCCCAAGATCCGTCTTTTCCGGCAATTGAGAGACCCTCCTTGGGCGACCTGTATTTTTAGACAGAGTAATATTTTATTTGAAAATGTCGGTTTCTGGGCAAATGGGAATGAATCGACATTTATAGAAAATCCTGTTTTGTTTCAGGAGGATGAGACTTATTCAGATTTGATGGTTAATTCAATTTTAGAGAAAGGCAGATATTTATATAATATCTGCATCCTGCTTTCCTATAAATGGATGAAATAACTCAAAATATAGGAGGTGTTGTATTCTTTTCTGCCTGTTTTATACATCTATGATCCGTATCTGTTTCCTGCAAGTCTTTTTCTGAAAAAAATATAAGGCCTGCAATCAGTTGATTTACAGGCCTTATGATGGTGCTGTATGTACTCGGAGCGGGACTTGAATAGGGTTATTGAATTACACTCAAAAACATCTTTATCTATTGTAAGTCAGTGTAATATGAATTTTTGTCCGACAAGGCAAAAGTAGTGAAATATAGGCAAAATAAGAAAAAGTTTCGGTAAAATTTGTATCTTTGTATGTCGGTTAACTGTTGATATATGGCAACTTATAATTTTGAGTTGAACCACAGTTGTCAATGATTGCAGTGAGGCAGTAGGAGATATTGTTGTCGGAGGTACTTTGGCTTACGAAGATTTCCGAAGGGGTAAAGGTCTCTGGCTGACGGGTATTGAAGGTGATTTCGACAGCCGATTTATCTCCTTGGCTAAAATCTATTGCGACCTGTTCGGGGACATAGACCTCTAATTTTATTTTGCTCAGATCAATGAAAGTTACAATTGAAGAGGAGGGTTTTATGTCTTGGAAACATTCCACGTGTACTGCCTGGATATAGCCGTCGAAAGGAGCTATGAGTTGAGTGTCCTTCAGATCGTTTTGTGATTTGGTTAAATTGGCTTCGGTCTGTTTGTAGTCGGCTTTGGCTTTTTCATAGTTTGTTTCGGATATGTTTCCCTTCCAGAAGAGGTTGGAGATGCGGGTGTAGTCGGCCTCGGCTCGATTAAATATCGCCTGGGCTTGCTCATTCTTTACGATATAGTCGCGATTGTCCACCTCGGCAATCAGTTGCCCTTTGCGAAAATATTGTCCGCTTTGGATGTCTAATTTTTGGATCGGGCCTCCAATCCGAAACGACAATTCACTGGTGTGGTACGGTTGGGCAATGAATGAGTAATTACGTTCGGATATTGTGGAGACAGATGTCGCCTTGATTGTTTTTACGACCTCTTTTTTCGGCGAGGGAAGAGATTGATTTCCACAGGAAACAAATAAACTGATTGTGAAAAGGGATCCGATGATTTTGTTCATTTTTTTGCGAGTGATAATAATTATTCTTTGCAATAATGAACTGTACTGTACTGTACTGTTGCTCGAATGCAATATGGATAAATGTCTTTAACTCAAGACGAAAATATTGATGCTGAACCGGAATTATTACGTGCTGAAAAGATCGGCTGTGGCGGGCGTATTTCTTGATGTATAAGTTGTGAAATCATATGATTTTTGATGGTTCTATATGACTAAAATGGGGAGACTGTTGTTGAAAAAGATATAAATAAGGGAAGATGGATTTTTTTTATTATATTTACTTCAAATGTCTTGGTCGATAATAAAGCATCAATAGTAAACTCGTTTTATATTAACTTAAATTATAAGATATGAATTTTGAATTAAACGATTATCATCGTAATACTCCTGATAATGATTTGCTTGATGATATTAAAAAAGTTGCAAGGAAGTTAAATAAAAACACGGTCACAATGGAGGAGTATGAAAAATATGGAACATATCATCAGTGTACATTGATACGCAGATTTGGATCTTGGTTTGCAGTACTTTCTAAAGCAAATTTAGAACCAAGTAGAAGTCCAATTAATATTTCTGATGAAGATCTGTTTAAAAATATTTATGATGTATGGATTAAACTTTCTCGTCAACCAAAATATGCAGAGATGAGAAAGCCTTTGTCTGCGTATTCTGCTGGCACTTATGATAAACGATTTGGATCATGGCGTAAAGCTCTAGAACAATTCCTTATTTATATTAATGTAACTAATGATCCCAATGAACCTGTAGACAATAATGAAGAAGTGTTTAAAGAAGAACTTAAAGAAGAGAGTAACATTCCTATGTTTAAACATAAAACAAAGAGGAATATATCTCTTAGATTGCGCTTTGCGATTTTGAATCGAGATAGATTTACATGTAAAAAATGTGGGAGAAGTCCTTCAAAAGATCCTAATGTAACTTTGCATGTTGACCATATTATCCCATGGTCAAAAGGAGGTGAAACAGTGCCCGAAAATCTTGAAACTAAATGTGAGCAGTGTAATCTTGGAAAAGGTAATGCTTTTTTTGTATAATAGAAAGATGTTTTGTTTTCTATTCTTCGGTAATAGATCTTCTCTAAAATCAAATAAGAATACACCTCAAAACCAAAAAGTTTCGGTAATGTTTCAGTAGAGAAAAATAGAAGGCCTGTAATCGATTGATTTACAGGACTTTAAATGGTGTGATATGTACTCGGAGCGGGACTTGAACCCGCACAACCATTACTGGTCAAGGGATTTTAAGTCCCTCGTGTCTACCGATTCCACCATCCGAGCATCCGCTTTATCGTTGGAATAAGCGCGACAAAGATAGGAAAAAAATATTATTTACAAAAATCTATATGGCGAATTATCGCGCTTTCGTCCTTCGGCGAAAACCATCGGATTTCCCCGTCACGCCCGAACCACGTGAGTTGGCGTTTGGCGTAGTGGCGCGAGTTGCGTTTGATGAGTTCCACGGCCTCCGAAAGCGTGCATTTCCCGTCAAAATAATCGAACATTTCGCGGTAACCGACCGTACGTAACGCATTGAGTTCGCGGTGGGGGTACATCGTGCGTGCCTCCTCTTCCAGCCCCGCTTCCATCATCAGATCAACACGCCGGTTGATGCGGTCGTAGAGTTCCTCACGCGGCATCGTGATGCCGATTTTGATGATCTGAAAATCGCGTTTGCGACGCTCGCCCGTGCGTTGCTCCGAGTAGGGACGTCCCGTCTGAAGTGAAACCTCCAGTGCACGCAATACGCGCGCCGGATTCTTGCGATCGACCACCTCGTAGTGGACGGGATCGACCTTGCGGAGTTCTTCGGCCAAAGCGTCGATGCCTTCGCGTTCCAGACGCTCGTTCAGATGCTCGCGCAGGGCGGGATCCACCTTCGGAAGATCATCCATCCCTTCGCATAAGGCCTTGACATAAAGCCCCGAACCGCCTGCGGCAATCACCATGTCGTGGGTCTGGAAAAGCCGTTTGAGACACGCCGATGCTTCGACTTCGTATTGTCCCGAACTCAATTCGTCTGTGACATCGCGCGATGCGATGAAATGGTGCTCGACCAGACGCTGCTCCTCTTCAGTGGGTTGTGCCGTGCCGATGGGCATGCCGCGGTAAACCTGACGCGAGTCGGTCGAAAGAATTGGTACACCGTAGTGCAACGCAAGACGGATGCTCAGATCGGTCTTGCCCGAACCCGTGGGGCCGACAATCACCACCAGACGTTTAATACTCATCGTCGTAGTTGTCGTCGTCTTCAAATTCGTTGAAATCGCTCATCATCTCCTCAAAAGCCGACTGCTCCTCGCTCTCTTCGGTGACGTTTTTCGAGGGGTCGTACTGGTCGGGTACTTCGGCGCGTGCAAAAATTTCGCGCGGGTAGCTGTTGCCGGGTTCTTCCTTGTAGGCACCCGTGAGTTCGAGGTAGTAGGCACGGTCGCCGAGCATGTCGAACAGATAGATCAGACGGTCGCGCTGGTTGTGTATGATCTGTCCCAGACATACGTTCTCCATCTTTTCTGTGGGGAGTCCCGTTTCGGAGTCACCCATATCCATAAGCGTAAATTCGCGTTGTTTTTCCCACATGCGGTCGGCCGTGAAGAACGATGCCATACAGGGGTCGTATTCGAGGACTTCCAACAGGAAGTTGTGAAATTCGAGCAGGGTCATATCGTATCTTACCTCATAGTCGCGAACGAAGTTGTCGTTCTCGTCGCTGAGCATGCGGAATCGGAAAATTAGCGACATAGTAATTTTGTTTTTTAATTAAAAATGTTGTTTGCAAAGATAATCTTTTTCGTCGGGTTGCGAAGGTTTCCCCGAAGATTTATTTCAGCGAGCAGAGCCATTCGACCACATCGGCGGCATCGGGGTAGTCGGTAAGACGGGGACGCTGCGCACGGCCGAATCCGACACAACGCGGATGATCGACCACACGACTTACGATGCACTGCAACTCACGGTCGTGTTCTTCGAGCCACTTCGTGACTTCCTCCGGCGAACGATAATGACAGATGACCAATTCGCTCAAGGCTGTCGGAAACTGATCCCCCCCGACCATCATGCCGCACCCCAAATCTGCGAACGGGATGCCGTTCATGCGCTTCAAGGCGCGATTCTGAAGATGGTTGTTGCGGAATTTGGGATTCATTTCGGGCATTACCAACTTGGGCGTATAGCCTTCAGGCGCAAAGATTAACGACACGTTGCGACACCCCAAACCCGAATATGCCCAAATATCATCGGCAAGTCCCGCCAAATCTTCTTCCGTTTCCGTGCCGTCCAATACGGCAACCGACTGACGCGATCCGCGCAGTAGAGAGGGGATCGAACCGTAATGCGTCCTGAAATAACGGGCGGCATTGTCCGAACCCGTGGCGATGAGGGCATCGACGCGCTGTGTCCGGTCGTAAAGTTCGACGGCAACCGCGGGGTCGATCTGATGCAGCAGCGAGATGATGTGCTCCGTCAGAATATGATCCTTGCCCGATGGTTTGACCAGACAGCGGTGACCGCTTGCGACGACACACAACAGGTCGAAAAATCCGACCAGCGGAATATTTCCGGCCATGACGACCAAAACCTGACGCGGCACGGCCACGGGCAGCGTGTAGGCGGAGAGCCATTCCCGGAGGTTCTCCTCCGAGAGCATCTCACAGGCGATGGCCTGACGCGCACGCTCGATTTCGCGGGGCGTGAACCACGGATTTCCAAGGCATGCCCTGCGGATGACTTCCTGCCAAGAGGAATCGTGCTCCGCAGTACGCAACATCGCGCCCAAACGGGTGAAAAGTTCGATTGATTTTGTCATGGGGCAAAGATACGATTTATCGCTCGAAAGCGGAACGACTTACATCGAAAATAAATTCGGAGAAGAGGGGAAACTTGAAAATCGGGGTTTGTTTGGTGATGAAAAACCGCCCGTTCGTGGGCAAAGGCGCGATTTTTAATGAATAAATTTGATGGTTTGGTTTGTCGGATCTAATTTAGAGGCTGAATTTTTTTTGAAGTAGAACCATTTTTCTCGAACTATGATCAAGAAATTTTTTACGATTTTTTGTGTTACCCTGCTGGCGATGACCTCGTGTATTCGCGAAGAGGCACTCAATACCGAGTGCGACATCGTGACCTGTACGCTTCCGGAGGCGATCACTCCGAATTGGGTGTGTGGCGACGACTCCAATGCCTACGAGTTGGAGGATCCCGAAACCCAGCAGAAGGTGACAATTTATCCCATTGATTTTCAAGTGCGACAGGGGGTGGATCGCACGGCACTTGCCCCCACGTTTACCATTACCGGAGGGGCTACGGCAGAGCCTGCAAGCGGTACGGTGCGCGATTTTACCGTTCCGCAGTTCTATAAGGTCACTTCGGAGGATCGTTGCTGGTCGCGCGTTTATTGTATTTCGGTGGTGGAGTTGAACAAGCCGCTTCCCGAACACGACAATGCGCCCGATCTCTTCACGTTCGACCATGCACGTATGAATAAGACGAGTGGCAGCGAAGGTTCGATCTTCACGGTATTCTACGATATCAACCCTTTCACCGATGCTGATTTTCAGTGGAGCAGCGGTAATTCGGGGTTTGCGCTGACGGGTGTCGCCAAGAGTTATAAGGACTATCCGACCCTTCAGTCGGACTACGGCATCAAGGGCAAATGCCTGCAACTGACCACCCGCAAGACGGGTTCGTTCGGTGCGATGGTCAATATGCCGATCGCCGCAGGCAACCTGTTCCTCGGTTCGTTCGATGTATCGAATGCCTTGTCCAATTCGCTGAAAGCCACACGCTTCGGTATGACATGGAGTAAGGTGCCCATGCGCGTGAAAGGACATTTCAAGTATAAGTCGGGCGATACGTTCTACGAGTTGGATAAGACGGCTCCGGGCAAGATGAAGGAGGTTCCCGGCAAACGCGACCTGTTCAACATCGTGGCGGTGTTTTACGAGTATAGTGACGACATGCCCTCGCTCGACGGCACCAACTATACGGATCCTTCGACGGATGCCTACCGCAAGTCGGTCTGCATGTTCGGCCGCATTGATGCCGCACAGCGTTTCGAGACGGATCAGTGGACGGAGTTCGAGGTGATTCTTGAACCGCGCGACGGTATGAAGATCGACCCCGTGAAACTTGCCGAACACAAATACAAATTCGCATTGGTCTTCACGTCGAGTCTTCACGGCGATACCTTCTCCGGTGCTCCGGGCAGCACACTCTGGATCGACGAGGTGACGGTCGAGTATGCCGATATGAACCCTAAAATGAAATAATCATGAAGAAACTATATTTTTCAATTCTTCTGGCGGCGATGATCCTTTTGGCGGTCGGCCGCGCAGAGGCACAAACCGACCGTTCGTACGGCATTATCCGTTCGGCACTGATGGGGCTTCACTATGAAGTGAAGGCAGGCATCAACATCGGTGGGGCATCACCCCT
>RCNI01000746.1_pt1 | contig 19170 bp, 13 predicted proteins | sample 2041151 | NCBI WGS metagenome assembly RCNI01 (sample SAMN09708214, study PRJNA481090) | feces metagenome | isolation source: feces | place: Antarctica: Albino Rookery | reverse complement strand
TCAAATCCTGCTTTCTTGACAGGGTTCAAGACTGGCTTCTCTGCAGTCATGGTGTAAGTCAAGTTGACGACAGCATTGTTGACGACAACTTCAACGGCTTTGGTCAAATCAAGTTTTGCAACCTCTTTAGGAGAAACAAGAGTTGCTCCATCTGCCACCTGAATTTTCACATCAACAGCTGACATATCTTCTACGTTTTCAAATGCTGCGAATTTGATAGTACGTGCGGCATGATCAATTTCAGCAGCGACTTCCTTCTGGCCATCCATTGCGACAACTTGTCTGATTGGTCTGAGGACAGGATCCGTCGTTGGTTCATCTGCTTTTTTCGTGCAGGCAACTGCACCGAGGATCATCATGGACAATCCTATCAATTTTGAATTTTTCATTATGTTATTAGTTTGATATTATTGAGTTCTGTTATATGATGAAGATTCCGAAAAGGCAGAACCCGTATCCTTCTCGATCTTGTTATATTCTGCGTTGAATTATTTTCCTTTCTGACTGATGATGATATTGGCTGACATCTGATCCATCAATCGAATCTGGATTCCTGCTTCACGGCTTTCTGAAGAAGTGTTTGGTTTCACCTCAATCACTATCTTTTCCTTCAGTTTCATCTGCCCCCTGTTCTTCTTGAATTTAATCCAGTCCGCATTTGAAGAGGCTGTCCAAGGATAGGAAGAGACAAGTGGAATTTCTTTAATGCCGCCTGCGGCTTCCACCTCGACAAATTCCTGAATTTCCAGTTTTGGTTCAACCGGTTTTCCGAGATTGTCCTTTTCACAAGAAACTGAAAGGACACCTGCCAGAAGCACAGCTGCACCAAGAAGTATTTTTTTCAATGATTTCATATGCTGTTTGTTATTTTATTCTTTTATTACCAACCTGGATTTTGTTCCAGCTTAGGATTGAGCGCGATTTCATCCAAAGGAATATTCGAAAGATAATTCTTTTCTGTGAAATTAGGTTTGTATTGTCCTTTCACCTTGTATGGCATAATAAAGCCATTCTCATCCAAACCGACAAGCTCTCCGATGGTCTTTATTTCCTCTTTAGTATAAAGAGCCGGATCCATATAAGCGCCTCTGCGCTCACGATGATTGAAGATTTCATCTCCCACATGCCAACGCATGATATCGTTCCAACGATAGCCTTCACAGAAAAGTTCAACCCTGCGTTCACGACGGATTTCACGAATCAAGTCTGCGTTCGGCCCCGTCACATTCGGGTATTTCTCTTCCAGATTCGGATCATGTTTTGGCTGCATTGTCAGATGGAATGGGAAACCGACTCTGTCACGAAGCTTATTGACAGTCTTGTCCAACTCCTCCTGTGTCAGCACACCAAGTTCAGCACCAGCTTCTGCACGGATGAGGAGCACCTCGCCAAATCTCATGACAGGGCAATCGGTTTTTCCCTTGTGATGCTGCATGATGGCATAATCCTCTTCTGAGAAATGCTTGCAGATTGCATAACCTGTACTGGAACTGCTGAAGAAATAACGGCCTTGTTCCTGATTGGAATAGAGATGACCGAGAATGTTTGGAGCGCCACCCTTGAGATCGACCTCACTGTCAGTTCCCATATTTTTATACAGGAAATGATGGTGTTTGCTCTTGGCATCAGGAACACAGATAGTCTGGACCAAACGGAGATCTCTATGGTCTATCTCCTTCAGGAAACCATCATGGTAGTCGTGGCATCCGCAAATGGAAATTGGCAGACCTGTATTGGAACAAAGATATTCTTCATACGCATCACGGCTCATTCCATGGCCGGAGTTGGACATCTGCATATGTATTTCGTGCCCAACATTTATGTCCGGATTGTACTGGCGAGACAGAATGATCTCCGGATTGCCTTTATAGTCGTCCTGCACGAACAAATTGAAATAGCATTCGTCCGGACCTCCTTCTGTATAAAGGCTGTAACTATATTCCGGTTTCATCAATTCGCCGGCAGCATCGTAGGCAAGCTTCAGATATTCTTCCGCATCCTTTATGCCACGGTATTTGCGCCAGGTGCCCTCAAACAGACAGATCCTTGCTTTGAGACAAAGTGCGGCATCCTTGCTGACCATATATTCCTCTGTTTTCACTGGAAGAAGCTCAATGGCCTTGTCTATGGTCTTGACAATGTTCTTCATGACCAGAATTCTGGAATCACGGCCTTTATAGAGCGAAGGGTCGGTCTTGTCGGAGCCGGAATCGTACCATGGCACATCGCCAAAAACGACTACCTTGTTGAAATAATCCCAGGCCTTGAAGAAATACATCTGGCCGGCTGTCTTTGCTTTTCCTTGTTCGGATGCTGGAGATTTTTCGTAGTTCTCAATAAAGGTATTGCAACCACGGATTACCTTCCAGCTCCATCTTGAATCGGTATTTTTGATGATGTTCTGACCATAGGCAAGTGCATTCTGACTGGAAGGCAGAATGTTGTCGGTCTTGTACTCCTCAGTAAACATAGGACCACAGTTCCATCCGTTCGGCTCACCATGGCCGATAATCAGAGATGGGTAATAGGTGTTGCAATACTGCTGGAGCGCCGCATCGTTGGCGGTCTGCCAGAAGTGCTCTCCCGTAAGCGAATCTCCCGGAATCGTATCCAGATAGTTGCAGCCTCCCAAAATGAGAGCACAAAATGGTAATATTATAGATAATGTTCTTTTCATTAGTTATCAAATTCTATTATGTTGATTTTATCAGAACGTAATGTTCAAACCAAGGGACCAACTTCTCAGGAAGGTGTACTCTTTGCCTGTATTTCCTGAAAGCAAATTGCTTGCACCTGCAATCTGATCAACGATATCCGGTGTCATGAAAGGAGGAAGTCCTGTTATTTCAAAAACATTCAGGCCGGAAACGTATATACGGGCTTTGGCAATCTTCATCTTGTCCAGGCATGCCTGAGGCAGGTCATAACTCAATGTGAGATTCTTCAATCTCAGATAAGCCGCGTTCTGAAGATATTTTGTCTGTACCTGCTTGCTCTTGCTGTTTCCGCTATACATAAGACGTGGGAAATAGGCATCTGTGTTCGTTTCCGTCCAGACCTTATCCACATGCCACTCCATGACAGAAGAATTATAGATGTCACGGGCAAATCCCCAGAAAACATCGGAACTGATCCAAACGTCTCTCTTTGCAACTCCTTCGAAAGCGAAATCAAGGTTGAAACCATGCCATCCGAAGTTACCTGTCAAATTGAAACGGTATCGTGGTGTCGAGTTACCTATCACTTTGCGGTCACCCGGATCATCCAATGTGTTCTTGCCGGTATTGATATAACCATCACCATTCAAATCTCTGTAACGGATATCACCCGGATACCATTTGGAACTCAGATATTTCTGGACTTCACCCATTTCTTCAGCCTCTGTCTCATCCTGGATGAATCCTCGTGTCTCATAACCCCAGATTTCACCCATTTTCTTGCCTTTATAGAAATCCTTCAGAGCTCCAGTCGGGTTGTCATATTTCGTGATGGATGCCTGATAGTCTGACAGGCCAATTCCAACACCGTAATCGAAAGGACTTCCCAATACGTCATTGATACGGTCACGCCAGCTGATATCAAACTCCCAACCGATTGTCCTCATGTCTGCGACATTCTCTTTTCCAGTTGAAGTGCCGAAGGTGGCAGGAAGTGTAACTGTACGGACCATTCCCTTCGTGTCGCGGATGTACCAGTCAAAAGAGCCATGGAGACGGCTTTGAAGGAAAGACCAGTCCAATCCAATATCATATGTCAACACCTTCTCCCATGTAACAAGGGATGGAATGGAAGGAGTCGTCAATCCTTCCACCAAACGATTGTCGAAACTGTAGTTTGGAAGAGGTTTGGACTGGATGATGGACATATAGTCATGGTAGCCGTCTGTTACCTGGTTACCTAGCATACCCATGGAATAACGGAGTTTCAATTCGTCAATCACATTTCGTGTGCTTTCCATAAATGGTTCACGAGCAATGTTCCAACCGAATGATGCGGATGGGAAGAATGACCAGCGATCTGCACTGGCATATTTTGAAGAACCGTCATAACGACCGTTCACCTCCAACAAATAGCGGGAGTCGTAGTCATAATTTACTCTGAAGAACGTTCCCTGTACTCTCCACAACGTATTGATCTCGTCGTTTTTGATATATTCCTGAGCCATATCTGTAACAGGGAGGTTATTGTCAATCAGCTTGTTCATTGACAATGAGTTGGTGTAGAATGTCTTTTGCTCCTGGTTGTAACCGGCCATCAATGACATATTATGATTTTCACCAAATGTGTGCTTATACTCTGCCCAAATGTTGAATGCCTGATAGATGTTGTTCTGGTGGCTGTTCTTCACGCCATTTGGTTCTCCAATGATCTCTGGATCTCTTCCCTCTGGGAAATTCTGATAAAAAGTTTTTTCGTGGGCCTTGTATCTTCTAAAGAAAGTATTGTAGGAATAGTCTCCTTTGATAGACAGGCCGGCAATCGGATGAAAATCGAATCGACCGGTATACCAGTTATCCCAAGTCTGGTCCACTCTTCTACCGGAATTGGCCATGATTCCAATAATGTTCCAGTTAGAATGATATTGTCTCATTCCTGCCCAGTCACCATTCGGAAGGAAAATAGGCATTGTAGGGAACATTCTATATACTTCATAATATATTGTAGCGGCAGCATTATCTGAAGCGACATTCGGAACGTCCTTCTTCATGAAGTTCATTCTTGTTGAGAAGCTGACGTCCAAAGACTTGGAAAGAGCGACATCCAGTGACAAATTTGCATTGACTCTTTGGTACTTGTCGTTTCCATAGCGGAAAACACCATTCTGATCCTTGAAACCGACAGAAGCATAATATTTTGACTTCTTGCCGCCTCCAGTGATGCTGGCATTGTGCTGATGCATGAAACCCGCCTTCTTGTAGAAAGCCTGCAGCCAGTCTGTGTTGGATACGAATGCCCAACCTGGATTGGCCGGAGTGTTTCTTGAATCCTGGATACCCTCGATATCAAGAAGGACGTCTGGATTGTTGACAGGATCCTCAATGTAGGCATGGAGATAAGACAAGAACTTGTCATTGAAATAATGCTTGACTCCTTCATTGTCACATGCCGTATTCCACATTTCAGCCCAAACATCTGACCGAGGCATTTTCATGTGGCTGATCCGGGCCGGAGTGCTCCATGACAGATTGTTGTTGTAATTGACCTGGGGCTTCATGTCCGTACTTCCTTTCTTGGTCGTGATGAGCATCACACCGAATGCGGCTCTCGCTCCATACACAGCAGCGGCAGAAGCATCCTTCAAAACAGAAATATTCTCTATATCCTGAGGATTGACCAGTGAGAGGTCGGAAATCTCCACTCCGTCCAGCAAGATCAATGCGTTTCCTCCGTTCAATGAAGTGTTGCCTCTAATGTTCACCTTGGCCTCACTGTCTGGCTGACCACTGTTGAAAGTGATGTTCAAGTTGGGAATGACACCCTGAAGACCTTGAGCGACATTGGCAATCGGACGTTCTGACAGCACATCACCAGAAGTACTGGCTACAGATCCGGTCATGTTCAGTTTTTTCTGCACACCGTATCCGACTACCACAACCTCGTCCAGCAAAATCTTGTCTTCTTCCATGATGACATTGACCTTGGTCCTTCCGTTGGAAAGTTTGACCTTGTTTTCATGGAATCCCATGCAATTGAACACAATGGTTGAACTGCCGCCTCCTATCAATTCAATAGAATACCGTCCGTCAATGTCCGTCGTCACAGCATTGGAAGGTGTACTTTCTTCAAAGACAACCACTCCAGGCAAGAATCCGCCATTCGCATCGGTCACTACACCGCTGACGACCAGCTTGCCGATTGTTTTCTTCTCAACGGCCGGACGATTATCTTTTACGGCACCATTTTTGACAATGACATAACGATTCTTCAATTCATAAGCCAAATCCGTACCCCTGAATGCGGCATCCAGAATCTGTGAAATCGTTGCGTTCTTCATGGTGATTCTGACATTCACATCAGGGATATCTTCATTCTTATATTGAAAGAGATAATCACTGGCCTTTTCAATTTTCACGAAAAGTTCAGGTAACGTGACGGCATGCTTGGTATCAATGGTAATGCCATCATTTTGGGCAAAAACAGGAACACTTGTTGCGATACCCCACAACAAGGTCACAATAAATGCAAAATTTTTAATTACCCGGCATCCCCTCAATGAGGATGTTCCGGCACTGCTGAATAACATAGATGTATATTTAGTGTTAATAATTTCATGTCCCCATACCACGTACGGAAACCATTCACTTTAAAATATAATATATTCCTTCCTTCTGAGTCCAACGAGCACCTGTCTGGATAGATACTATATCCAACAATTGAGCTATAGACATACCCAAATCCAAACTTCCGGTATAGCTGCCCGAGAACGCTCCCTCTGCATATTCTATTGAAACACGATAATGTTTTTCAATATTCATGATCAACTCTTCGAAAGAAACGGCATTGTACCTGAACAAATTGTCTTTCCAGGCGGTCGTTATCAACGGATCGAAAGAATTGACAGTCAAGTCCTGTGTCGCGCTATCATAATCCACCTTTCTGAGCGGCTTGAGCTGCAATTTCTGAGAAGCGGTACTGAATTCCACAGAACCTTCCACCAAGGCGGCCCCCTTGATCCCTGCATCAGGATAATTATATGCATTGAAAGAGGTCCCCTTGACCGTTATCGACGCATCTCCCATGTCCACAACAAACTTTTTATCCATTTTGGACACATCAAAATAGGCCTCTCCTGTCAAATGCACCACCCGTTCCTCTTCTCCGAAATCCGAATTGTATGACAATTGGCTGTTACGATTCAGATAGACATGACTGCCGTCAGGCAACGACAGGGAGGACAGAGCTTCTCCCGACAAATAAGTAAAGCTGTCTGTCGGTTTATCTATCTTATCAGATATGGCCAATCCACAGACTGTCCCCACCAGAAGACTCGCCGCCGCAAAAACTGCGGCTGACAACATCCTTTTCAAGGAACCTGAGGACTTCTGACTCTTGTCGATCTTTGAAATCACCCTGGAGAAACAGGCATCATCATCCGGCATGGCCACCGGTTGCACAGATGCATTCCAATAAGATTGAATTCTGGCAAACTCATCACGATGGCTTTCATCAAGTTCCAGCCACTCATCAAATTGTTTCCTTTCAGCATCAGCAGCCGTATCCGACAATATATTGACCAATATACTGTCGATTTGCTCCAGTGACGGATGAGTTATGTTTGTATTCTTTGCCATCTCTATTAATAATGTAACATCCTATTCGTACACTTCTTACAAGAAAAAGTATTTCTTTCAGGAAATTTCTTCTCCAGAAGTATGCTTTTCCTTCAATTTCGCTTCTTTCTGACGCTGACTCTCTATCACAGAACGAATCTTATGCATTGCCCGTGTCAAATGAACTTCAAGTGTTTTGACAGAAATGGACAAGAAATCTGCGGCTTCCTTATGAGAAAACCCATCCTCTCGAACCAATTTGAATGCAAGTTTGCATTTAGGCGGGAGCATTTCAATCGCGTTATTCAATTCCTGTACATCTTCAATCTTGATGACATTGTCTTCTGGCGAACTGACTGTATCTACATAAAGTTCAACTGGAATTTCATCTATATTGACCGTATTCAGATTCCGTTTACGAAGAAAATTCAAGGCCTTGTATTTGGCCATCCGGAACAAATATCCTTCAAAATTGTTCACAACCAGCAATTCCGTCTTCTGTTGCCAAATGGAATAAAAAACATCCGATACCAATTCTGAAACCGCATCTGTATCCCTCACATACATACCTATGTACCGATATAGCCTCATATGATACATCTTGATAAGATTCCGCAACGCTTCGGTAGAGGAATTATATGCCAGTTCATTAATTATGTTATCCAAATCTGTACGTTGCATCATTTATCCGAATACGCCATCATACCACGATGCTTTAAACAATAAAGTACCATCATGGATGAAAATCTAATTGCCAATTTATTCAACAAAAATAGTAATTTTTTTTTATTGTCATGATTACATGGCCCAACTGGCACTACATATTGTTTCGGATTATCAATTGATTATTTTTGTCTTTACAACATCTTAAAAAATAACAATTCATGAAAATTTTATTGATCATCTTATCGATTTGCTTGCCGGCTTGCCTTTCTTCTTGTACTCCCCAAAAAACCGAGAACCCTCCAGCTTCCTCTATCGACAGCACTGAAAAGATAAACTACGAAGGTGGCGTAGTTGTCGCAGAACAGGATTCCAGAGGAATTGTCATCACAGACAAAAAATTCAACGAAATATGGAAATGGACACCTGATGATATAGGCATCTGTTCGGGAGACCCCAAGTATAACTGGTTCCACAACACCAGTGAAGTGAAACCCGTCTTCAACAATACCCATATTCTTGCGACCTTCTCAGGTGGTGCGGTTCTCCTGATAAGGATTCACGACAAAAAAGTCATCTTTATGGCAAAAGCCGGAGTCAATCCTCACTCCGCCGAATTGCTTCCTGACGGAAACATCGTTACCGTTTCTTCTACCGATGCCACCATGTCCACTTTTGTCGTTACCGGACACGATGAAAATCCGAAAGCATACGACACCTACAATGTGCCGTCTGCCCATAACGTAGTATGGGACAATGAACGCCAGCTTCTCTACACGACCACAGAGCAAGGTATCTACTCCTACCGATACAATATGGACAAAAACCGGCCATGCCTTTCCGACAAGAACTTGGAATGCGAGATTCCAAGTTCTGACCATTGCGGCCATGACCTGTATCCTGTAACCTGCGAGAAAAATATGCTATGGATGACAACCAATGAACATGTATTCAAATACGATGTCGTCCAAAAGAATCTGATTGAGGTCAATGACTTTTATGCGATCAAAAGTGTCAGTGACAACTACGACGGAAGGGTCCTTATGCTCAAGCCGACCAATCCGGATGGTTGGTCTTCCGAAGGAGCCATTGACATTGCCGGAAAAAATGTATTTACTATTCCTGGGACCAAAATCTATAAATTGAGATGGATGGCAGACAATACTTTCAGCTATCCGAAAGAACATGAGCCTAACTATAAGCAGTAAACCATTTAGGGGCAGGCAAGATATTCTGGAGCCTGAACCAGTCACAAAAAACCGGAAGATTCTATCTCCCGGTTTTTATTTTTTTGTATTTTCTATTCGAAATTTTCAGAAATGACCTTACGCAAGAAAACATGTCCTGTAATGCTTTCCCCACCTTCACAATCTGCCTCCATATCTATAAAATATTGCGTTCCAGCCTCAAATCCCTTGACTTCAAAAGGAATTACCACGGGAGAAGATTTTGCATTGAACCGCAATTCTGCAGGGAATTCATTTATCACCTCGTTCTTCTTGTAAATTCGAACTTTCCTGACATATACTGTCCCTTCTCCATGAATAGGAACCAGTGCCATTTCATAGAGGCCGTCAGAAATAATTTTTCCGGAACATTCAAAACACCAAATTGCTGTTTTCTTCTGGAAAGTATAAGGTTTCCAAGTCACTACATGATTGCCGTATTGTTTATATTCTTCATAATCCGGCTTTTCATATATAGGAAGTGAGAAATGCCTTGGTGTTACAAATGTAGAAGCGCGGAAGTTTGACTTGTTCTTCACAAAAACCGGCTCTTCATACAATGGTGAATGTGAAGTCGGATATGATCCATCTATCGTATATCTAATCTCGGAACCTGCAACTGATTGACTCAAAGTATAGGTATATCCGCCCTTCGGATCCATTTTACGTATATAGAAAGGTTCCGGCACTCTATAATTACATCCCTTATAATCCAGACGAGAATAATGATGTGCGAGGCGAGAGGTAAAATCATCAAAATTTCTGTCAGCAGATTTGCACCAGGCCACCTCGGACAAAGCAATCAGACGAGGGAAAGTCAGATACTCAGCATAATTCTCGGAACGATTCTCGTCCAAATATGGAATTTCCCTGAGGACATCACCATGAATAAACTGATCACTCCAAAAACATGCCTGCACTCCCAATACATCTGAAGAGGCTGAATAATCCCCAATTGGCAAAGAATACGTCTTTTGCAAAGAAATAGGTGGCATCCATGAAGCCGCCTTGACTTCTCCAGGAGTTGCACTCTCTGGAAAATCAAAATACATATGTGTGGCAGGAATCATAATAGCTTTATGAGGTGTTCCTTTTACTTTGAGCGTATCACTTGCATTATGCCAGAACAGACTGACAACAGGTGTGTCGATTTCACCTCTCAAGATAATTTCTTCCCAACCGACAGCCTTCTTTCCTTTCTGGGCCAACAATGAAGCCACTCTATTGGTCAGATATCCTTGAAGTTGTGATGCTTTCATAAAGCCATGCTCCTCCATTACTTTCCGACACTCCGGACATTTTTCCCAACGCTCATAATTAGCTTCATCCCCACCAATATTTATATACTTGGACGGAAACAATGCAATCGTTTCATCCAACACATCCTCCAAGAACTGGAAAGTGGTTTCCTTTCCGACACAGAGAAGATCCCTACTTATAAAGTGATGTGACGGAATCTGATGCTGCTGCCCTGTACAGGAGAGCCATGGATAGGCAACTATTGCAGACAAGACATGTGCAGGGAATTCTATTTCAGGAATAATCTCGACTCCCCGAACAGCCGCGTATGCAACTATTTCACGAATGTCTTCTTGAGTATAATAGCCCCCCATCGGATAAGTACCCGTTTTTGCCCAAGCACCTTCTTCTGTCAATTTAGGATATTTCTTTATTTCCAAACGCCAACCAGAATCATCAATAAAATGGAACTGCAATTTGTTAAGTTTATACATCGCCATCATGTCAATATATTTCTTCACAAATTCTTTGTCAAAGAAATACCGGGCAACGTCCAGCATCATGCCCCTCCATGGACGTTCTGGTGCATCCTCTATATGGACAGGCTGCGCTTCCCAGCAAACACCATCCTTGATATGAGAAGAATAAATCTCCTCTGGAAACAGCTGGAGCAATGTTTGAAGGCCATAAAAAGCACCTGCGGCATCACGGCATCCAATTACAGCACGACGAGCATCCACATCCAGCATATAGCCTTCCGGAACCAGCACAGAAAGAGTATCTCTCATCAAAGAAACACCTTTGGAGGCAGGCATTTTTTTCCCTGCTCTCTCAACAATCTTCAAATCGTATCCTGTAGAACGATGGACGGCTTCACGGAAATACTCTGCCTGAGCGGATAAGCCCTTTTCGAAATATATCACACTTTCCGGTGAAAGGACATATCCTTTCCCCTCCTTGATGTGCATGACGGATGGTTTTGGAATCACAGAAGGCACTTCATTTTCGGTTCCGAATGCACAGATTCTTCCCCCAAACAATGAAAATATGCCAATCAACAACAACAGAAATCGATTTCTTTTCATATTTGAACTATTATTAATTATTATGATTGTTCATATATCCTACCACATGAACCAAGCATAATCCAATGAACTAATCTCTTGATTCAAAAGTTCATGCCTGGAATTATTTTTTGAAAACCGTCCCGACAGGGACCGACAAAAACAACTTTCTATTAAAGATAGTAACATAAAAACCAAAATCTTCTTACTCTCATTTTAAAAAAATTTAAATGCAATATATTAATTATCAATTTATTATAAATCATTGCGATTTAATCGATAAAAATATTTACTTTGCAGGAAATTGTGTCATGTGAAATCATATTTCAGATATGACATCCATTGTACAACACTATTAACGAAACAATCAAAATTAAAAAACAGATGCTGAAAGATTTGAAAAGAAATCAGACATGGAAGCCGACGGCCACTATTGCGGCAATAGCCATCATATTGTCGTGCATGAACTTCCAGCCATCCTATGCCCAGTCAAAAGAACTTGCCGATTCTCCAAAATTTGAAAGATATTTGGAAGAAGATCCTGCCAGAGCTGCCGGATTCTATCATCAATACGAAGTTCCAACTGCCTCTGATTCAAAAGTGCCCAAACGCCCCAAAGGATATGAGGCATTTTATATTAGTCACTACGGACGACACGGTTGCCGCTGGCATACCTCTGAGATGAAATATAAAGGAACTCTTGAAATTCTAGAAAACGCTCACAATAAAGGGCTTCTGACACAAATTGGTGAACGCTTTCTATCCGATATGAAAATAGTTGCAGATGATGCACAGGATCGATATGGAGATCTTTCTCCAAAAGGCGCAAGAACCCATAAAGGGATTGCCGACAGAATGTATGGAAACTACCCGGAAGTCTTCAAGCCTGGTGCAAAAATTGATTCCAAATCAACAATTATTGTCAGATGCGTACTCAGTATGGCAGCCTTCAACGAAGGCCTTAAAGAACATGAACCTAGACTAGAGATTAGTCGCCAGGCCAGCCAAAAATATATGTGCTATATGGCCAATCATGTAAAATCTCCCTATGGCAAGGAAATGAGCAGCGTCAGTGACAGTCTCAGAAAAGAATACATTCCCACAGAAAGATTTATGAAATCACTATTCAAAGACAGTGGTGCTTTTCTGAAAGGCCAAATCAGAGATGAACAATCTTTACTTTATGACTGCTTTGAAATGGCAGCAATGATGCAGAACATCGACTATTTAAACAAAGATCTGTATTACATCTTCGACCACGAAGAAATAATTGGACTTTGGAAATATATGAACGCATGGGCCTACATGAACATGGGACCTGCTGAACGATATGGAGATGTCCACATTTGCGCCGCCAAACCACTTCTTGAAAATATTCTACAAAGTGCAGACGATGTCATTTCTGGTAAAAATGATATAGCCGCCACTCTCAGATTCGGACATGATTCCAATATCATTCCTCTTTATGCCCTGATGGGAATCGAAGGAGCATCTGCACGCGTTCCTGTAAGAGATGCCGCTGACAACTGGAATCTTTCATTTGTCTCTCCGATGGCTACGAATATCCAATTCATCTTCTTCCGCCCCAAAAAAAGCAAAGAGAAACAATTGCAGCCCTCCGACATCAGAGTGCGAGTTCTGATGAATGAGAGAGATGCGGCACTTCCGATCAAAGGAGCTCCATTTTATAATTGGACAGATTTGAAAACCTACTTGGTCAATCGGTTGAAATCCGAGTAGTTCAATTCTATCCTATATGACAAAATAGCGGTGAAGTTCAACTTCATCGCTATTTTGTCATAATTCAATCGTTTCCTGACCCGAAGAACCGGACAAAAGTCATTTCTGATTCTCATTTTCTTCTGAAAAGAAGAATCTGTACTGGAAGAAAAGCAAATAGACCGCACCTACTGAGACACAGGAATCTGCGAAATTGAATACAGGTTCAAAGAACACAAAACGATTTCCTCCGACAAATGGCATCCATTCAGGCCAATATGTATCAATCAGAGGAAAATAGAACATATCTACCACTTTGCCGAACAGCACAGGAGCATAACTTCCGCCAAAACTTGCCACTTCTGCAGTTGTTGAAGCGGAAAAAATCTGTCCATACAGCAGACTGTCTATGATATTGCCGAAGGCACCTGCGGCAATCACCGTAAGACCGACCAATGCTCCTGTCGGAACAGCTGCCGATATGCCGGACGGACCTCTTCTGCCCTTGTGCACAAGAGAACTGATCCACCAGCAGAGAAAACCGAAAAGACCGATACGGAAAATAGACAAACAGGCCTTTCCGACATTCCCTCCGAACTTCATTCCGAAAGCCATGCCTTCATTCTCGACAAAAAGAATCTTGAACCAGTCCCCCAGCACATTGAAATTCTCACCTATGCACATATTTGTCTTGACCAGAATCTTGATGACCTGGTCAATGACAACTAAAATAATTCCAAGGATAAGTAATTTCTTACCTTTAGAAATTCTCATATTCCGTCAGTATTAGATACCGTTAATTTTTGCCTGATTTAGCCAACATTTCTTTGGCTTCCACAGTCAAAGTTGCATGAGGAACCAATTTGAGTCTTTCCTTAGGTATCAACTTTCCTGTAACACGGCAAATTCCATAAGTCTTATTCTCAATACGGACCAGAGCCCCTTCCAGATTCTGTATGAACTTATACTGTCTCTGTGCAAGCTGGCTGGCCTCTTCCTTGGACAACTGCATAGCCCCATCATCTTCCACTGTCTTGAAGGATGGAGTGGTATCTTCTATATCGTTGCTGCCATTATGCATGATTACGTCACGAAGAGTATTGTATTCCTTACGTGCCTTGTCAAGCATATCATTGATAATCACTTTGAATTCTGCCAATTCCTCGTCACTATAGCGAGTCTTTGAATTTTCCTGTTCTTCCATTTTACTCATATTAAGCGGTTCGTGTTACTAAAATCTTGATTTGAGTCTCATTCCATTCAACATCGGCAGCATTTGCCTCTGCTACAGAAAGATCCTCCAATTCAACAGCTACCGACAATGTCTGTGCGGCGACATATTCACGATATACCGCGAGAGATGTTTCAATTTCCTCCTTTTCTGCTCCCGACGCATATATCTTCACATTTACTTTGTCTGTAACATCAAAATCATTGTCTTTTCTCAGATTCTGTATTCTGTTGATCAGCTCACGAGCGGTCCCTTCCTGCTTCAAGTCCTCTGAAACCTCTATATCAAGAGCGATTGTCAACGGACCATCCGTAGCAACAAGCCAACCTGGCATATCTTCAGAAGAGATCTGATAGTCCTCTGGCCGGAGAGTCACCTCGCCAGATGCAAGATTCAATATATATGCCTTGTCTTCAGTTTGCGCATTCTGAACAGCAGAGATCTCCTGCTGATCCAATTTTGCGAAAGCTGCAGCAATTTCCTTCATCTGTTTGCCGTACACTTTTCCAAGAGTCTTGAAGTTCGGCTTGATCTTCTTGGTGATGATGCCTGTCGTGTCAGAGATGAACTCCGCTTCCTTGACATTGACTTCACCCAAAATGATTTCCTTCACCTTTTCCAGCTGGACTTTCACTTTTTCTGAAATCACTGGAACCATAATCTTGGAAAGTGGCTGACGGACCTTGATATTGACCTTACGTCTGAGGGCAAGAACCATAGAAGAAGCTCTCTGAGCCAGTTCCATTCTTTCCTCCAGGTCCTTGTCGATCACACTTTCATTTTCCTGAGGCATCAGGACATAGTGCACAGACTCCATACCGTCCGGCACCAGATCCAGATAAAGCTGGTCCATATAAAATGGTGCGATAGGTGCTGAAAGTATGGCGATGTTGACCAATACCTCGTGAAGAGTCTGGTAGGCTGCCAGTTTCTCATCATTCATGGCACCGCCCCAGAATCTCTTTCTGTTGAGACGTACATACCAGTTGCTGAGATGGTCACAGACAAATTCCTGAATCATACGGCCGGCATCGCAGACGTCATAGTCCTCATAGCTTGCCTTCACATCTTTGATGAGCGTGTTCATCAAAGAAATGATCCAACGGTCAATCTCAGGACGCTGCTCATAAGGGATGGCTGGTGCCTTCGGATCAAAATGATCCACATTCGCATAAAGTGCGAAGAAAGAGTAGGTATTGTAGAGAGTGCCGAAGAATTTTCTTCTGACTTCGTCCACTCCAGTCTCATCAAATCTCAAGTTGTCCCATGGCTGGGCATTGGTCAGCATGTACCAGCGGAGGGCATCTGCACCAAATTTGTCCAATTCGATGAATGGATCGACCGCATTGCCCAGACGCTTGCTCATCTTGTCTCCGTTCTTGTCCAGAACCAGACCGTTGGAGATGACTCGCTTGAAGGCAGGGGAACCGCTGATCATGGTATGGATGGCATGGAGTGTATAGAACCAGCCACGTGTCTGGTCCACACCTTCCGCGATGAAGTCTGCCGTACAGCCGAAACGGGAAGAATGCTCATTTCTGAGTCCTTCCTGAGCATAAGGCATGGCACCGGAATCGAACCACACGTCAATCAGGTCTGTCTCACGCACCATCTTCCGACCAGTGTCAGATACCAGGAAGATGTTGTCCACATAAGGTCTGTGGATATCAATCTTGTCATAGTTTTCCAAGGACATGTCTTCCGGGTCGAAGCCTTTCTCCTTGAATGGATTGGAGGTCATGATACCGGCTGCGACCGCCTTGTCGATTTCATTGTAGAGTTCCTTGATGGAACCGATGCATTTCTCTTCTTTACCGTCTTCTGTTCTCCAGATTGGAAGTGGAGTTCCCCAGAAACGGCTTCTGGAAAGATTCCAGTCCTGGATGTTCTCAAGCCACTGTCCGAAACGGCCGGTACCGGTAGATTCCGGTTTCCAGGTGATGGTCTTGTTCAATGCGACCATCTGGTCCTTCACGGCAGTTGTCTTGATGAACCAGGCATCCAGTGGGAAGTACAGCACAGGTTTGTCTGTTCTCCAGCTGTGAGGATAGCTGTGGACGTGCTTCTGGATCTTGAAGGCACGGCCATCCATCTTCATCATCATGCATATGTCCACGTCCAGCGTTGGAGCATCTGCAGGGATGCTGTCATCAAATGCGTTCTTCACATAGCGGCCGGCGAATTCAGCATAGCTTGGATCCACTTGGGTCTTCACATACTCCGGATCCAGATCCTCAATAGGATAGAAACGGCCGGAGCGGTCCACCTGAGCCTGACGGTCTCTGTTCTTGTCGAGCACCATCATCGGTGGAATATTGAAATTGACAGCAACCTTCTTGTCATCGGCACCGAATGTCGGAGCGATGTGGACGATACCGGTACCGTCCTCTACGGTCACATAGTCACCGGAAATCACTCTGAAAGCTTCACCCTCCAATGGCTTGAACCATGGAATCAGCTGATGGTAGCTGATGCCGACCAGTTCGGAACCTTTGAAAGTGCCATCCAGCACCTTGAAAGGAACCAGCTTGTCCCCCGGCTTATAGTCTTCCAATGAAACCTCAGCCGCCTTCGGACTGAACCAGGCATTCACCAGAGCCTTGGCAACAATATAGATGGCCTCATTCCCCGAATAAGGGTTGAATGAACGCACTCTGACATATTCGATATTCGGACCGACACAAAGGGCGGTATTGGAAGGAAGTGTCCATGGTGTGGTAGTCCATGCCAGGAAATAGACTGGCAAGGTCTCACAACCGTATACGATCTGGGACTTCTCGTTCTTGATCACTTCAAACTGGCAAGTCACAGTCGTATCTGTCACATCCTTGTAACAACCTGGTTGATTCAGTTCATGAGAACTCAATCCAGTACCATCTGACGGAGAATATGGCTGGATGGAATATCCCTTGTAGAGAAGGCCCTTGTCATAAATTTTACGGAGCAATGACCAAAGTGTCTCAATATACCGGTTATCATAAGTGATGTACGGATCGTCCATATCCACCCAATATCCGATACGGGAAGTCATGTTCACCCATTCCCTGGTGTATTTCATCACTTCCTTACGACAAGTGGCATTGTATTCTTCTACAGAAATCTTGGTGCCGATATCTTCCTTATGGATACCTAATTTCTTCTCCACACCAATCTCAACCGGAAGGCCATGAGTATCCCATCCTGCACGACGGGCCACCTTGAATCCTGTCTGTGTCTTGTAACGGCAGATGGAATCCTTGATTGATCTGGCCATCACATGATGAATGCCAGGCATGCCATTCGCAGACGGCGGCCCCTCAAAGAAAATGAATTCAGGTGCACCCTCTCTCAATTCTAGCGACTTTTCAAAAGCTCTGTTCTTCTGCCACCTGTCCAGCACTTCGTTACCGACAGTTACTAAATCCAGGCCCTTATACTCTTTAAATGTCATATTTTTTTCTAATTTTGCAACTGGTTATTGCTTTCAACAGCTGACTATCAAAGTAACAAAGATACATATTTCCAAACGTTTAACAAATAGAGGAGAATGAATATTGTTGACATTATCATATTGATCTGTTTCCTGTCCGGAATCATCACAGGCATCCGGAAAGGATTCATCGCCCAACTCATGGGACTAGTCTCCGTCATTCTGGGGATATGGCTCGCTTTCAACTTTTCAAATTCCCTGACCATCTGGCTCAAAGATTACATAAATCTGGCGGACAACCTCCTGCATGTGTTGGCGTTCGGAATCATTCTGATTGTTGTCATCCTGCTGCTTGCCATTGCAGCCAAAGCGCTGGAGGGAATCATACAAGTAATCATGTTAGGCTGGTTGAATAGAATTCTCGGTGCCGTGTTCTCATTTGTCACCACCTTCATTGTCCTGGGCATGCTCGTTCTCTTCATCAACTATGCGATAAAAACATTTGATTTCAGTCTTCCGGCTGTTTTCAAAGAATCCTCAATATATAACTGTCTCAAAACAACCACCTTGAATATCTTCCCGATATTGAAGGAAATGTTCATGAAATAAGAATATGGAAAAGATAGTACTGATCGAAACTTCTACTGCTCTTTGTTCAACCGCTCTCATTGAAGAGGGCAAGATTACAGCTTACAGAGAGAATCTGAAAGAGCACGCCGCACTGACTGCTCCCTTTATCAAGGAAATTCTAGACGAAAGAAATTTGACGGTCAAAGATTGCGATGCAATCTGCGTAAGCATGGGCCCTGGCTCCTACACTGGACTGAGGGTTGGAGTCTCCACTGCCAAAGGACTTTGTTTCGGAGCAGGAAAACCTCTTCTGGCAATCAGTTCCCTTGAGACTCTAGTATGGCAGGCAAAAGATGAAGGTCTTCTTCCAGAAGGCTGCAAATACATTATCCCAATGATTGATGCACGACGAATGGAGGTCTACACTGCGGTTTACAACACAGAGGGAGAAAAACTGACAGAAGTCCAGCCGGCAATCATCAATGCCGATAGTTTTTCCGGGCAACTGGCTGAAGGGAAAGTGCTCTTCATCGGAGATGGTGCAGAAAAATGCAAAAATGTCCTGACCCATCAGAATGCCCGTTTCTGCCAATGTCACCCCAAGGCATCCGGGCTTCTTCATCCGGCTCTCAAGGCATTTGCAGAAAAGGATTTCAAGGACATTGCCTACTTTGAACCTTTATATGTGAAAGAATTTGTCGCTACCGTCAGCAAGAAGAAACTCTTTTAGAATCGGAATTCAATAAAATAAAGAAGAGGCCGGGTCAAAAGTAATATG
>RCNI01000745.1_pt1 | contig 19176 bp, 26 predicted proteins | sample 2041151 | NCBI WGS metagenome assembly RCNI01 (sample SAMN09708214, study PRJNA481090) | feces metagenome | isolation source: feces | place: Antarctica: Albino Rookery | reverse complement strand
CAAATAATAATTTTATTTTATCACAAAAATAAGCAAATAGTAAGAATTATGAATGATTATTCTTAGGGTTTTTCTAACAAAAATCTTATCTTAATGAACAACCTAATCAACCTCTAACATATTTCATAACTAAAAAAAGATAGAACGATTGCTCATTCTATCTAATATCATACTTATTAATTTAATACTCGAATGGTTATTGTACGACGTCCAAATTGATTCATAGCATTAATACTTGTCATATGAATATCAATACGATTTCCTTTAATAGCTCCTCCTGTATCAGCAGCACGGTATATACCATATCCTGGAATCTCAACTAATGTTCCTAATGGAATAACTGATGGATCAACCGCAATAATATTTGGTTCATTTACTAAATTAGTACCATCTGCTGTATATGATGATAATCCTGCTTCTTGATACGAATAAGCTGAAGCTTCAACTGTTAATTCATAACCTGCTTGTTGTACGGGTTGTGATTCTTCTACCACTTCTTCTATCATTTCTTCTTGATCATAGCTTTCTTCATCTTTTTCGCTATCATCTTGTTCTTCCTCTTTATTTGGATCGACAGCCACAATTGTTTGATTGTTGATTATTTTTACATTCATTCCTGAATAAATCATATTTAAATCTTCACTATGCTGTAATTGTTGTAATGCATCTAGTGACATTCCAGAAGCAAGAGACATTATTGTAAAAGCATCTCCAAATTGACTAGTACCATATCCTTCATCTACTTTAGTTGCTTTTTGCCCTTCTTCAACTATTCCATTATTCCACTCTTTTGCAGTGACATCTATATTTCTTTCTGATGTATATCCTACTAAACCTAGCGCCGTCATAAATACTAATAACATATTTTTGATTTTCACGCGTTTCATTCCTTTCTTTGCTTTCTGAAATTTTTTAAAAGCTGATTCTACATATTTTTGTAGTCGATCGAATCAAATCAACAAAATGTATCCTATCATGAATAAAATGATTTTTGTGGATTTTGACTGTTTTGTTAACTGCCTTTAATAGAATTGACTTGTTATATTAAAAATATTACAAAAAAATGAGAATATCCGTTCGTTTGTAATATTGTAACATCTCATTTATCCAAATATGCACCATTTAAAAATATTAAAAATCACCCAATGATGCTTGACACTTGAATGATTGTTCAAGTATAATACAGATAACAGTTGAATAGTTATTCAATCGTTATCTGTATTATACTTTTTTTAGGGGGAATAAATCATGAAAAAAAAATTTAACGTAACTAATTTAGATTGTGCTAATTGTGCACAAAAAATGGAAGATGCTATCAATAAAATTCCAGGTGTAAAAAAAGCACGCATGAATTTTATGATGCAAAAATTATCAATAGAAGCTGACGAAGAAATTTTTGATGACATTATTGTAAAAGCAACAGATATTTGCAAATCCATTGAACCTGATTGTGTAATAATCCATTAAAGAAAGGACTAAAACTAATGTTTAAAAATAAAAAATTACTACTAAAATTAGGTAGTTCTCTATTATTCTTATTATTAGGGGTTATCTTACCAATAAATGAAAATATAAAAATTATTCTTTATATTGTCTCTTATATCATTATTGCCAACGATATATTACAAAAAGCTTTTCGTAATATTTTCCACGGACAAATGCTCGACGAAAATTTTTTAATGTCCATCGCTTCAATTGCTGCACTTAGTATTGGAGAATTTTCTGAAGGAATTATGGTCATGTGGTTATACCAACTTGGTGAATCTTTTCAATCTTATGCTGTTAATAAATCACGTGATTCCATTTCAACTTTAATGAATCTTTATCCAGAAAGCGCTAATTTAATAATAGGAGACACCATCAAGACTGTTAACCCTGAAGATTTAGAAGTTGGTGATATTATCTTAGTTAAAGCTGGCGAAAAAATCCCCGTTGACGGATATATAATTGAAGGATCAAGCTTAATTGATACTGCTGCCTTAACCGGTGAATCTACACCACGTACTGTTACCATTGGTCAAGAAATTTTTAGCGGTTGTATTAACCAAGAAAGTCTTCTAAAAATAAAAGTCACAAAAGAACTAGACGAATCAATGGTTTCAAAAATCATCGAATTAGTTGAAGAGGCTAGTGATAAAAAAGCTACAACAGAAAATTTCATCACCAAATTTGCACGCTACTACACTCCTTTTGTTGTTGGTGCTGCAGTTATTTTAGCTATCGTTCCACCATTAATACTGAAAAATGCTACTTTTTCTGATTATTTATATCGAGCAATATCTTTCTTAGTTATCTCATGTCCTTGTGCATTGGTCATTTCTGTTCCTTTAGGATTTTTTAGTGGTATCGGAGCAGCTTCAAAATTAGGAATCTTAATCAAAGGTAGTACCTATATAGAAGCTCTATCAAATATCAATACCATCGCTTTTGATAAAACAGGTACCTTAACCAAAGGAAATTTTCAAGTTACAACTATTCATTCATCAAAAAGTACTGATGAAGAATTATTAACCTATGCAGCATATGCAGAATATTATTCAAATCATCCCATTGCCCATTCCATTAAACAAGCTTATGGTCAACCATTTGATGAACAACGCATTACGCATACAAAAGAAATTGCTGGTCGTGGCGTAATAGCAACAATTGACAATAAAAACATTCTAATTGGAAATCACTTACTCATGACTGACCATCATATTATCTCTTTACTCCCACAAGCAGTTGGAACCATTGTTCACGTTGCAGTCGATGAAGAATACTTAGGCTATCTAGTTATTACTGATCAAATCAAACCAGAATCACACAAGGTATTAACAGATTTAAAAGAAAAATGTCATCTTAAAGAAACTGTATTACTAACTGGTGATCAAGAAAAAATTGCCAAATATGTTGCTTCTGAGTTACAAATAGATCAGGTTTATTATGAATTATTGCCACAAGAAAAAGTTGAAAAATTAGAAAATCTTATGGTTACTAGTAACAATAAGCACACTATTACTTTTGTCGGTGATGGTATCAACGATGCACCTGTTTTAACACGTGCTGATATCGGTATTTCAATGGGGGGATTAGGGAGTGATGCTGCTATCGAAGCTAGCGACATCGTTATTATGGATGATGACTTAACAAAAATACCACTAGCTATTTCTCTATGTAAACGTACAATGAAAACTGTTAAACAAAATATTTGGTTCATCCTAGCAATAAAATTCGGTTTCTTAATTCTTGGTGCATTTGGAATTACCACAATGTGGGAAGCTGTATTTGCTGATGTTGGAGTGAGTATTTTAGCCATTCTTAATTCAATGTATATTCTAAAATATAAATAATCTGTTATAATACCTTTTAGAATTCATATCAAACTAGAAAGTGAGGAGTAAGTAACCGTGAGCACTTCTGAATCATTAAATTATCATCAAGATGCACTAGCAGATTTTTTTAAATTAATGGGTGACACTACACGATTAAGACTATTAATTACACTGTTAGATGGCGAAGCTCGCGTAAGCGACTTATCTGATCAATTAAATATGACTTTATCTGCTATTTCTCATCAGCTAAAACTCTTAAAATTAGCTAAATTAGTTAAATCTCGAAAAGTAGGTAAAGCTGTTTATTACTCATTAGATGATGAGCATGTTCATACCATTTTATTAATGGCTTTAGAACATGTTAAAGAACGTACTTAAGCTAATAAAAAAACAAGTAATATTCTCTATTACTTGTTTTTTTCTAATTATTTTTTATGGCGATCGCGCTTCATTTGACTTGAACGTAATTGTCCACATGCCGCTTCAATATCATGTCCAAATTCCTTGCGTACAACACAATTGATTTTATTTTTTTTCAATACATCATAAAAAGCCACCACACGTTTTTTGCTACTACGCTCATATTGATCATGTTCACGAACTTTATTATAAGGAATTAAATTCACATAAGCTAATTTTTTCTTATCTTTTAATAAATCCGCTAATTGTTGAGCATGTTCTACTGAATCATTCACTTCATTAAGCATAATATATTCAAATGTTACCCTACGATTCGTTTTACGAATATATTCATCAATCGCATCCATTACTTCTTCAATAGGATACTTACGATTGATACGCATAATTTTAGATCTTGTTTCATTATTTGGAGCATGTAAAGATAATGCTAAATTAACTTGTAACCCATTATTCGCAAATTCACGAATCTTAGGTGCTAATCCACTTGTCGAAACAGTAATATGACGAGCACCTATTGCTAATCCTTTATCATTATTGACCACTTGTAAAAAATTCATAATATTATCGTAGTTATCAAATGGTTCACCAATCCCCATAACTACAATATGACTAACACGGTCTCCTGGTTGATCTTGATCTAAAGTTCTTTGTACGTGCATTATTTGAGCTACAATTTCACCTGATTGTAAATCTCGTTGTTTAGCAATAATCCCACTTGCACAGAAAGTACATCCAATATTACACCCCACTTGTGTTGTTACACAAACTGATAACCCATATTCTTGTGGCATTAACACTGTTTCAATTAATAATCCATCATGTAATTCAAATAAAAATTTACGTGTACCATCAGCTGATTTTTGTGCAATTTTTTCAGTTAATACAGGAAATGTAAAATGCTCATTTAATATATAGATTAAATCTTTTGACAAGTTTGTCATTTCATTAAAACTACCCACACGTTTTCGATATAACCAATCCCACACTTGACCGGCACGAAATTTTTTTTGACCATGTTCAATAAACCATTCTTCTAACTGACTTTGAGTTAACCCATAAATGATTTGTTTGCCATCATACACTATCTCTTCTTGTTTTCCAATTTTTTTTACCATTTTTCATTATTGCTCCATTCTTTATTTAAAGTAATTTATTAACTCTATTGGTTTTATTCCACTTGCTAGTAATACCATTAATTTCATGCGCGCTTTTTGACCTGATAATCCAGTAGTAAAAATAACTCCCGCTTGTTTAAAACGTTTCCCTCCACCTTCATAATCATAAACATCTTGTGTTACTCCATTAAAGGCACGTGATACAAAAACAACTGGAACACCAGCTTGCAAACATTTTTTTATACCTGGAACAGTTTTAGGTGGTAAATTTCCTGCTCCTAAAGCTTCAATCACAAGCCCTCTAGCTCCTTTTTCTAAAACAGCCTCTATCAATGTACTATCCATTCCTGCATAAGCCTTTAATAAATATACTTTTGGAATATCATTTTTTGTTGTCATATGATATTTTTCACTTCTAATTAACTGTTGAAAATATAAAACATCATTCTTAGAAACCAAACCAATCGGCCCGAATGTTGGTGTTTGAAAAGTAGCTAAATTAGTCGTATGCGTTTTAGTAACATATGTAGCCGTATGAACTTCATCATTCATAACAACTAAAACCCCTTTATTGGTTGAATCATTACAAGCTGCAACAAGTAACGCACTCCGTAAATTTGCTAAACCATCTGAACCAATTTCATTACTACTTCTCATAGCTCCTGTTAAAACAACTGGAATTGTATTTTTTATTGTTAATTCTAAAAAATAGGCGGTTTCTTCTAAAGTATCCGTTCCATGAGTGATAACAACACCATCAAATCCTTCTTTTTCTGCTAATAAGACACGATCTTTTAAAATAATCATTTCTTTTTCGGTCATGTGAGGAGAAGGTAAATGAAATAACTCCTCACTAGTAATGCTACCAATATAATCAAATATATTCGCATTTTTTCCTAATGGATTTTCACTAGTAGGTGCCACTTTACCAGTTAATTGATTTTCGCTCATTGCAATTGTTCCACCAGTATTAATAATCAGTAATTTTTTCACACTATCACTCCCTCTTCTCATCATTTCCGTTTAAATGCACTTCTAATCGTTACTTCCTCACCATTTTTTATTCGTTTAAAATTATCTCTATGCAATAGCATTACTATAATAAAAAGCAATCCAACAATAAGCAAAGAATAACTATATCCATTATTAGCATATATCCATAATAAAAAACTCAACCATACTAATAACGCTCCAATAACAATATAATTCGTAACCAGTGATCCAAGAACTAAAACAGCTATTCCAAGTACGCCCAAACGCCAATCTAACGCTAACATCATCCCTATTACACTTGCCGTACCCTTACCACCACGAAAATCTAGATAAGCCGGAAACATATGTCCTATAATAACCATAGCTCCACAAATATATACTATCCAATCTTCTTGTAATGACCCTGTTAAAAAAATAATTTCCTTAAAAATACTGATTGCAACAATTACTTTTAAAATATCTAATATTGCTGTCAATCCCCCTAATTTAACTCCAAAATTAGAAAAGGTATTTGAAGCTCCCGCATTTCCACTACCATATAGGCGAATATCTTGATTTTTGCAATATTTCACCAATAAATACGATGACTGAAAGCAACCAAATCCATAACCTATTAGTATCGCAACAATTATTTCACTCACAATATTCATGATATCCCTCTTCTCTTTAACTTTATTATCATACCATATTGTTACTCATAATTGAACTATCACCAAAAAAGATGCAATGTTTTATGTGAATATTATCTTCATTATCATAATGTAATAAAAAAAGTACTAGATAACACCTCATCTAGTACCCTATCTAATTATTGAGTAGTTGTTTTTAATAACGCTTGAAGATTAGCTTTCATAATTGAAATATAATCTTCACCACTATCCATTTGTTCTTGTGTTATACTTTCTAACGGATTTAATACTAAAAGTTCAACACCAGCTTCATTTGCCAATGTTTTAGCAATTTTTTCTGATGCATTTTCTTCAAAATAAATATATTTTACATGATGATTTTTAACGAAATCTGATAATTCTGCTAAGCGTTGAGGTGATGGTTCTACTTCAGAAGATAATCCTGTAATAGCCACTTGATTTAATTGATATTCTTTTGCTAAATACCCAAATGCTGCATGTTGCGTAACAAAAGTCCGTGTTGTAGCATCTTTCAAAGCCTCTTTATACTCATTATCTAAATAAGTTAATTTTTCAATATAAGCTTTAGCATTAGTAGTAAAGATTTCAGCTTTAGTAGGATATGCTTCTATTAATTGCTCTGTAATTGTTTTAACTACTTCAATAGACACTTTAGGTGATAACCAAACATGAGGGTCATATTCATGATGATGGTCACTATCATGTTCGTCATTTTCTTTTTCATCATGATGCTCGCTACCATGTTCATCATTTTCTTTTTCATCGTGATGTTCACTATCGTGTTCGTTATTTTCTTTTTCATCGTGATGCTCGCCATCGTGTTCGTTATTTTCTTTTTCATCATGATGCTCACTATCATGTTCGTCACTTTCTTTTTCATCGTGATGCTCACTATCATGTTCGTCATTTTCTTTTTCATCGTGATGCTCACTATCATGTTCGTCATTTTCTGACATTAACGTCATCCCTGCTGTACCTTTAATCACCACTACACCTTCTTGTTTTAATGACGCTTTTAACTTTTCTACCCAATGTTCCATATTTTCATTTAAATATACAAAAACATCCGATTCATACATATGGGCAATATCTTTTGCTGAAGGTTCATATCCATGTGGTTCAGTCCCTGAAGTCATTAATAATGAAACCTCCCCCTCTTCTCCAATGATATTTTTAGTAAACTCATATACTGGATAAAAGGTGGTTATCACATTTAATGTATCTGTATTATTTTCTATTTGTCCCTGTTGCTTATTAGCTGCACAACCAACTAATACTAAAATTGCTATCATTAAAGTTGCTATTTTTTTCATCATTCTTACATCCTTTCTCTAATTTTTATGAATAAATAGTGTTCTGATTATTATTCCTACTCTTCTTTTTACTGCACTAACTTATAAACATTTTTTTATTACTCGCATACGATAAAAATAACATTATTATTTTATCCATAACGAACCTTTCAACACCTGTCTACAAATCGTAACTCTTACGCTTTAAAAGTATAGCATGCTCTCCTTTAATTTTCAACTATTCTTTATTAAAATCTAAAAAAGATACCCACTAAAGTTTCACTTAGTAAGTATCTTTAAACTCGAATAACCATTTTAGCTATCAACTCATCTATTATCTAATTTCATAATCCTCTTTTTACCATCACTAATCAATCTTGATATCACAATAAAATACTTCATCTAAAAATAATCCTTGTGGTGGTGCTGTTGGACCAGCTTCACTACGTTTCTTGACTTCTAGTAATCGTTGTAATTCATTAACAGGTCGTAACCCATTTCCTATTTGTAGAGTTGTTCCTACTAAAATACGAACCATATTATATAAAAAACCATTTCCTTCAAACATAAAACAAACTTCATTATTCTTTTCATCACGATAGACTTCTGCTCTATATATAGTTCGAACTTTATCTTCTTTATCTGTTTTTGTTGAACAAAAACTAGTAAAATCATGTGTCCCTATAATATCATTCAATGCCAATTGCATTTTTTCTAAATCAAGCCGATACGGATGTTGTAATGTATATAATCGTTTAAATGGATCAATTGCTTGCGTTGTACTCACACGATATAAATAACGTTTTCCTGTAACATCATATCTAGCATGAAAACTTTCATCAACTTTTTCAACTTTTTTTACTAAAATATCCGACGGCAACAAACTATTTAATGCACGTTTTGCACCATTAATATCAATATCAGATGGATAATCAAAATGAATAACCTGCCCATTTGCATGAACCCCTGCATCTGTTCTCCCTGATGCGCAAACTGGGATATATAATCCTTTTGTCATCTTCTTTAAAGCTTTATTTAATTCAGCTTGAATACTATTCCCATTTTTTTGAACTTGGTAACCTACATAATTAGTCCCGTCATAAGCAATAATAGCTTTATATCTATTCATTAATCCTTCCTCACTTCTTTCTATAATACTAAACTGAAAATAAGACAAGTCAAAACTGACTTGTCTCATTCAACTTTTTAAAATGATTAATGCTATCATTAAACAAAACATCGATACGAACACATAACCATCTTGCTTGTCGTATTTTAATACACGAAATTTCGTTCTTCCTTCTCCGCCTTGATAACCACGTGCCTCCATTGCAAGCGATAAATCTAACGCTCGATTAAATGCACTAACGAATAAAGGTACTAGAATAGGAATAATCGCTTTGATTTGTTGAACTATTGAACCTTCACCAAATTCCACTCCTCGAGCACGTTGCGCATTCATAATTTTTTGAGCTTCATCAAGTAAAGTTGGAACAAATCGAAATGCAATTGAAAGCATCAACGCTAATTCATGCACTGGAAATTTAACTTTTTCTAGTGGACTTAAAATTGATTCTATTGAATCTGCTAATGATAACGGTGGTGTTGTTAATGTTAATAATGTAGACATTACAATTATCAATAAAAACCGCATAAAGATAAAACCAGCATTAAGCATTCCAAAAGATGTAATAGAAATAAAATGCCATTGAAAATAAATAGTCCCACCCGGAGTAAAAAGCATCTGTAAGACTACTGTAAAAATAATAATCCACAACAAAGGTTTTATTCCTTTTACAAAAAAATCAATTGGAATTTCCGATAAAAAAATTGCTAATAACATAAATAAGAACAATATAGTATACGTCACCACATTATTAGCTAAAAATATAATAACAATAAAGAAAAATGTTGATAATAGTTTAGTCCGTGAATCTAATCGGTGAATAAATGAATTCCCTTGAATATAACGTCCTAATAACACTTGGTTTAACATCCTTTAACCTCCTGATATTGTGAGATAAGTATATTTGTTAATTCTGTTATTGTTAAAGGATTCTCTTCAGTTTTTAACCCTTTCTCTACTAATTTACTAAAAAATTCATTTGCAGTTGATCTCCCAAGTTGCTTTTCTATCATCCAATCAATATCACTAAATATTTCTTTTGGCGTTCCGGTCTTAACAATTTCCCCTTTTTCTACAACAATAACATGATTTGCATAATCACAAACATCATCCATATTATGTGTTACTAATACAATGGACATTCCTTTTTCTCGATACAAGCGATTAAACATTTCCATCATTTCGATACGACCTTGAGGATCTAATCCTGCAGTTGGCTCATCTAATACTAATACTTCAGGTTGCATCGCTAATACTCCGGCAATCGCAACTCGACGCATCTGTCCTCCTGATAATTCAAAAGGCGATTTATTTAAAACACTTTCCTCTAAACCAACCATTAAAGCTGTTTGCCGAGCAATTTCTAACGCTTCCGCTTCCTCTACGCCAAAATTTTGAGGCCCAAATGCGATATCTTTAATAACTGTTTCTTCAAATAGTTGTGATTCTGGAAACTGAAAAACAATACCTACTTTTTTTCGAATTGGCTTTAAAAATTTATTAATGGTTTTTGCATCAATCTTATCATGCCCAATCCATACTTCTCCTTCTGTAGGTTTTAAAAGAGCGTTTAAATGTTGTAAAATAGTCGATTTTCCTGATCCGGTATGCCCAATAATAGCCGTATAAGAATGATTGGGAATCATAACATTAACGTCAAATAATGCTCTTTGTTCAAAAGGTGTACCTGCTTGATAGTCGTAATTTACGTGTTTAAAAGATATGTCCATATCCAGTCTACCAACCTTTCTTCATCCATATACTCTTTTGGAGTATCAATTCCTTTTTGAGATAATGCATGCTTTATTTTTTCTGAAAAAGGAACATCTAATCCTTTTTCTACTAAATCTAATCCCATATTAAAAATCTCATCAGGCGTACCAATTCGATCAACCCGACCATGATTCATCATGATAATTTTATCCGCCTTGCTTGCTTCATTAATATCATGTGTAATCGAAATAACTGTAATATTTTTTGTTCGATGTAATTCTTCAATTGTTTGAATCACTTCTAAACGCCCTTCCGGATCAAGCATCGATGTGGATTCATCTAAAATAATAACTTGAGGGGCTAAAGCAATAATTCCAGCAATAGCTACACGTTGTTTTTGACCACCAGATAAACGGGATGGTTCTCTCTTCTCAAATCCTAACATATTCACACGCTTTAAGGCATCTTCAATACGAGTTAACATCTCTTCACGTGGAATTCCATTATTTTCTAACCCAAATGCGATATCATCTTCCACAGTATTCCCTACAAACTGATTATCTGGATTTTGAAAAACCATACCTACCATTCTTCGACAATCATAAATATTTTCATTATTCAACGCTGTCCCATTTATCAACACAGATCCCGTATTCGCTTCAAGTAACCCATTCATAATTTTTGCAACAGTTGATTTTCCAGATCCATTATGTCCAATAATTGCAACCCATTCATTTGGAAAAATTTCAAATGAGACATCAGATAATGCATTTTTTTCACTATTATGATAAGTAAAATTAATATTTTTTAATTCTATTATAGCTTTTTGCATAGTTAAATCAACTCCTCTAAAAAATATGAATAATTAGGTAAAAAAAATACACTTTTAAGATGAATGTGCTGGCTCATGGTTTTCATGAGCCAACTTCGAGCTAGACTAAATAGTCATCAATTCTTTTTTTTATAAAAGAACCTCCTATTCCATCGAAATTGACGGAATAGAAGATAACTATTAACATCATAACGCTCTTTTCATACATCGAAAAGTGTTCGCTTGGTTTTATTAAACTAATTCAATAATTACCATTGGAGCAGCGTCTCCACGGCGAGGTTCTGTTTTAAGAATACGAGTGTATCCTCCTTGACGTTCACTATAACGTGATGCTAAGTCGTTGAATAATTTTTGTAAAGCTGATTCAACAACGATGTTTTCGCCTTCTTCGCGAACATCTGCAACTTCATTACGAACATATTTAGCTGCTTGACGACGAGCATGTAAATCTCCACGTTTGCCTAAAGTAATCATTTTTTCTGTTGTTGAACGAATTTCTTTAGCACGAGCTTCTGTTGTAACGATACGTTCGTTAATAATTAAGTCAGTTGTTAAGTCACGCATCATTGCTTTACGTTGCGCGCTTGTACGTCCTAATTTACGGTAAGCCATTTTAGTATATTCCTCCTTCTTAAGAGTTTATTATTAGTCTTCGCGTCTTAAATCTAAGTTCAATTCAACTAATTTGTGTTTCACTTCTTCAAGTGATTTACGTCCTAAGTTACGAACTTTAATCATTTCCGCTTCAGATTTATTTGTTAATTCTTGAACAGTATTAATTCCTGCACGTTTTAAGCAATTATAAGATCTAACTGATAAATCAAGTTCTTCGATAGTCATTTCAAGCATTTTCTCTTTATGACTTTCTTCTTTTTCTACCATAATCTCTGCTTTACGAGCTTCATCTGTTAAGTTTACAAAAATATTTAAATGAGCTGTTAAGATTTTAGCAGCTAAACTGATCGCTTCTTCAGGAGAAATAGATCCGTCAGTCCACACATCTAATGTCAACTTATCATAAATATTTTTTTGTCCGATACGAGTATTTTCAACTTGGTAGTTTACTTTACTTACCGGAGTATAAATTGAGTCAATTGGAATAACACCAATTGGCATATTGTCAGTTTTATTATATTCTGAACGAACATACCCGCGACCATTTTTCGCGTTCATACGAACGTGGAAACGGTGACCTTCACCGACAGTACAAATATATAAGTCTGGATTTAGAACTTCCATGTCACTATCACAACGGATATCACCGGCAGTTACAACAGCTGGTCCTGTAACATCTAATTCTAAAGTTTTATCATCTTGACTAAAAGATTTTAATGCAACTTTTTTAAGATTTAAAATAATTGCAGCAACATCTTCTACTACACCATCTACTGTAGAATATTCATGTAAAACTCCGTCTACTTGAATATCTGTAATTGCAGTACCTGGTAATGAAGATAATAAAATGCGACGTAATGAGTTCCCTAATGTAGTGCCATAACCGCGTTCAAGTGGTTCAACAACGAATTTACCAAATTTAGCATCTTCGCTGATCTCAATCGTTTCAATTTTTGGTTTTTCAATTTCGATCATTATTATTACCCCTTTCAAAACGTATGTACATCATGTGATTGTAATATACAGTTCGCAAGTAACAAACCATTACACACGACGACGTTTTGGAGGACGACATCCATTATGAGGAATTGGTGTTACGTCACGAATTGCAGTAACTTCTAAACCAGTAGCTTGTAATGAACGGATTGCTGCTTCACGTCCTGAACCAGGTCCTTTTACAGATACTTCAACAGTTTTCATACCATGTTCCATTGATCCTTTTGCAGCTTGTTCAGCAGCCATTTGGGCAGCAAATGGAGTAGATTTTTTAGAACCTTTAAACCCTAATGAACCAGCAGAAGACCATGAAATTGCATTACCATGAACGTCTGTAATCATAACAATTGTATTATTAAATGTTGAACGGATGTGAGCTACACCTGTTTCAATATTTTTTTTCACGCGGCGTTTGCGTACAACTTTCTTTGCCATGAAGTGTTAACCTCCTTCTTTAATTAATTTTTATTTTTTCTTACCTGCAATGGCTTTTGATGGGCCTTTACGAGTACGAGCATTATTTTTTGTGTTTTGTCCACGAACTGGTAATCCGTGACGGTGACGCATACCACGATAAGAACCGATTTCCATTAAACGTTTAATGTTTAAGTTCTTTTCACGACGTAGGTCTCCTTCGATTTTTAATTTATCAACTTCTACACGAATACGATCTAATTCGTCGTTTGATAATTCACGAACACGAGTATCTTCTGAAACGTTAGCTGCTGCTAAAATAGCTTTAGAAGTTGTCATACCGATTCCGTAGATGTATGTTAATGAAATAACAATACGTTTTTCACGTGGAATATCCACACCTGCAATACGAGCCATACTGTGAGTACCTCCTTATAATTTATTATCCTTGACGTTGTTTATGTTTGGGATTTTCACAAATCACCATAACTTTACCATTGCGTTTAATGACTTTACATTTTTCGCAAATTGGTTTTACTGAAGCTCTAACTTTCATTGTTTTACCTCCTTCTATCATTGACGGAGTACATTATTTGAAGCGATACGTAATTCTTCCACGAGTTAAATCATACGGTGATAACTCAACTGTAACTTTATCTCCTGGTAAAATTTTGATGTAATGCATACGAATCTTTCCAGATACGTGTGCTAATACTTCATGACCATTTTCAAGTTCAACCTTGAACATAGCGTTCGGTAGCGTTTCATTAACAATACCTTCAATTTCAATTACGTCTTCTTTTGCCATGCTTCATCATCCTCCTTACTGAACAATTCGATAGTTGTCCTGTGTCTTTGGTTGACAAAAACTAATGTTATCTAACTGTTTTATTATACCATTTTTATCCTAAAATGCAAATAAGTTTTATCACTTATTAGTGCATAATTTTTTTGATGTCTTCAAAAATAGAATCAATATCTTTTCCGCCATCAACATTCATCAATACACCTTTATTAGCATAATAATCTAAAATTGGTTTTGATTGTTCAAGATTAATTTGGATACGATTTTCAACCGTTTCAGGCTTATCGTCTTCGCGTTGATAGAAATCTGACGACCCACAACGGTCACATGTGTTTTCTACTTTTGGTGGGTTATTTACTTTATGATAAGTAGCCCCACAACCACGACAGATGATACGTCCAGTAAGTCTTTGCATTAAAATAGACGGATCTACTTCGATATTAATAACCGCATCAATTTTACGATCTAAATCTTTCATAATTCCATCTAACGCTTCTGCTTGAACTTGTGTACGAGGAAAACCATCTAATAAGAAACCATTTTTAGTATCTTCTTGTGCCAAACGTTCTTTAACAATCCCGTTTGTAACTTCATCAGGAACTAATTCACCTTTATCCATAAAAGATTTTGCTTTTAATCCTAATTCAGTTTCTTCTTTCATTGCCGCACGGAACATATCTCCGGTTGAAATATGCGGAATGTTATATTCTTTTACGATTCTTTCAGCTTGAGTACCTTTACCTGCACCAGGTAACCCCATTAAAATGACGTTCATACTTGTCCCCCTATCATAAAATATGAAGGAGTGACAAAACCAATAGTTATAAAAACCACGATTTTGCCGCTACTTCGAACTATTCCTCGATAAATCCTTGATATCTACGTTTAACTGTACGACCTTCGATCTGACGATTTACTTCAATTGCAACACCAACTACGATAAGTAAGCTAGTACCACCTAACATAATTCCCCGTGGAAGTGACCATAAAGCAGATGCAATCATTGGTAAAATAGCAATTAAACCAAGATAAAATGCTCCAACAGTACTTAAACGAAGTAATAATGATGAAATATATTGTTCAGTATCGTTACCAGGACGAACACTTAAGATATAAGCACCTTGTTTTTGTAAGTTTTCAGCAACTTTTTCTGGATTCACTTGTACGAATGCATAGAAATAAGTAAAGATAATGATTAATAGTGTAAATAGACATGCCCCGATTGGTTGTGTCAAATCAAAAATCATACTAGTTACTTTAAACCAATGTTCTTCACTATGCGTTGCAGACACAAAACCAAGTATTGTACTTGGTAATGTCATAAATGAACTTGCAAAAATAACGGGAATAACTCCTGCTGAGTTAATTTTAAGTGGTAAACGTGAAGTTTCATTAGAACCTGTAGCACGCTTAGAATGTTGAATTGGTAAGCGTCGTTGTGATTGTTCAACAAATACTACTAACGCAATAACCAAGATAATTGCTACGATTAAAGCAACACTAAATCCTAAAGAACGGTACAAGTCTCCACCAGATTTACCAGCAATATTTTGATTATAGAATGTGAAAATATCAGATGGCATTCTTGCAATAATCCCTGCAAAGATTAAAATAGATACCCCATTACTAATACCTTTAACAGTAATCATGTCCCCTAACCAAGTTAAGAACATTGTTCCTGTTGTTAATACTAAAGCAATCATAATATATGTTTGCATACTAGGGTTTGTAATTAATCCGAAATTAGACAAAGCATTAAATCCAAGCGATATCCCTAATGCTTGGGTAAATCCAATAACAATCGTTAAATATCTTGTCACTTGGTTTAATTTTCTACGACCAACTTCACCTTGCTTAGACCATTCAACAAATGTTGGTACGATATCCATCTGTAACAACTGTACAACGATAGACGCTGTAATATATGGTGAAACACCCATTGAAAAAATTGAATAGCTTGATAAAGCTCCTCCACTGAATGTGTTCAAAATGTTGAATAATCCTTCATTTGAAAATGCTTGAATAGCAGCTGCATTTACACCAGGCACTGTAATATGAGTACCTATTCTAAAAATGATCAAAATCATCATTGTAAATAACAAACGATCTCTTACATCTTTTTCTTGAAATGCATTTTTCATTCGTGTGAACATTAGATCACCTCGATTGATCCACCTGCAGCTTCGATAGCTTCTTTTGCTGCTTGTGAGAATTTATTTGCTTTAACAGTAAGTTTACGTTCTAATTTACCATTCGCTAAAATTTTGATACCGTCTAATTCATTTTTAACAATACCAGATTCTACTAATACAGCAGCAGTAATTTCTTGTCCATCTTCGAAACGGTTTAAAGTTTCTAGATTAACAACTGCATATTCTTTACGGTTAATATTTTGGAAACCGCGTTTTGGAATACGACGGAATAATGGTGTTTGTCCACCTTCAAATCCTAATCTTACTCCTCCACCTGAACGAGCTTTTTGTCCTTTATGTCCACGGCCAGATGTTTTACCATTACCTGAACCTTGTCCTCTACCAACACGGTTACGTTCTTTACGTGAACCAACTGATGGTTGTAATTCATGAAGTTTCATGTTTCGGGCACCTCCTTATAAGTTAAGTTTATTTATTAAACTTCCTCTACATCTACTAGATGGCTAATTGTACGAACCATGCCTTTGATAGCATCGTTTGCTGGTTTTACCACAGTAGATCTGATTTTTGTTAAACCTAAAGCTTTAACAGTATCAACTTGATTTTGAGGACGTGCGATTAAGCTACGTTTTAAAGTAATCTTTAATTCTGCCATTTTAAAGTCCTCCTATCCTAATAATTCTTCTACAGATTTGCCACGTAATGCAGCAACATCTTCAACGCGTTTTAATTGTTTTAATCCTTCGATTGTAGCACGAACCATATTAACTGGTGTGTTAGAACCTAAAGATTTTGAAGTAACGTCGTGGATACCTGCTAATTCAACTACCGCACGTACAGGACCACCTGCAGCAACTCCTGAACCGGCTTGAGCTGGTTTCAATAATACGTTACCACCACAGTAGCGGCCGACTACTTCGTGAGGAATTGTAGAACCACTTGTTGGAACTTCAACCAAGTTTTTCTTCGCATCTTCAATTGCTTTACGGATTGCTTCTGGAACTTCTTGAGCTTTACCAGTACCAAATCCAACATGTCCATTACGGTCACCAACCACAACTAAAGCAGCAAAACGTAAACGACGTCCACCTTTAACAACTTTAGTTACACGGTTAATCGCAACAACGCGATCTTCTAACTCTAAGTTTCTTGCATCAATGTTAACCATATGTTGTGGATCCTCCTTTTCCTAAAATTCTAGTCCATTTTCGCGAGCAGCTTCAGCTAAAGCTTTTACACGTCCATGGTATAAGTATCCACCACGGTCAAAGACTACCTTTTTAATATTTTTTTCTGTTCCGCGTTCAGCAATTAATTTACCTACTGCTTGAGCTTCTTCAGTTTTTGTTCCATTTTCTACGTTTGTATCTAATGTAGAGGCACTTGCTAGCGTCACACCCGCTACGTCATCAATTAATTGAGCGTAGATGTTTTTGTTAGAACGAAAAACGTTCAAGCGTGGGCACTCAGCAGTACCAGAAATTTTGCGACGTACTCGTGCGTGACGGCTTTGACGCACTTTATTTTTGTCTGGTTTTGTAATCACAATTTTCACCTCTTCTATCTATTTTTATGCTACTAAGAGCGAGATAAAAGGCAAATAATAAATGTTATTATTTACCTGTTTTACCTTCTTTACGACGTACAAATTCATCAACGTAACGAATTCCTTTACCTTTATAAGGTTCTGGAGGACGAACGCCACGAATGTTAGCTGCTAATTCGCCAACTTTTTGTTTATCATAACCTTTTACAATAACTTTTGTGTTTGATGGTACTTCAATAGTCAAGTCTTCATCTGGTGTGAATTCGACTGGATGTGAGTAACCAACGTTCAATACAAGTTTTTTACCTTGTAATTGAGCACGATAACCAACCCCGATAAGATCCAATTCTTTTTGGAATCCTTCAGTAACTCCAATAACCATGTTATTAAAAATTGCACGAGTTGTTCCGTGAATTGTTTTGTTTTCTTTAGAATCATCTGGACGAGCAAACACAACTTCACCTTCATTTTGAATTAATGTGATAGCTGGGTTCATTGTGTATGATAATTCACCTTTAGGACCTTTTACTGTTACAGTATTGTCTTTTAAGTCGATTGTTACTCCTGCTGGAATAACAACTGGTTTATTTCCGATACGGCTCACTACGGTGCACCTCCTTGTTTTCTAATATTACCAAACGTATGCTAATACTTCTCCACCTACGTTTTTAGCTCTTGCTTCTTTATCTGTTACAACACCTTCTGATGTTGAAATGATTGCGATACCTAAGCCATTTAAAACTTTTGGCACTTCGCCAGTTTTTGCATAAACACGTAAACCTGGTTTTGAAATACGTTTCAATCCTGTGATTACACGTTCATTATTCTTGCCATATTTCAAGAATACTTTGATTACATTTTGCTTGTCATCTTCTTCTACTGAATAGTCTTTAATAAAACCTTCATTTTTTAAGATTTCAGCAATTGCCAATTTCATGTTTGATGCTGGAACTTCTAAAGACTCGTGACGTACCATGTTAGCGTTACGGATACGAGTTAAGAAATCTGCGATTGGATCTGTCATAACCATTAAGTTGTACCTCCTTTAATCAAGTTTAGTGTTTACCAACTTGCTTTCTTCATTCCTGGGATTTGCCCTTTATAGGCAAGCTCGCGTAAACAAATACGGCAAAGTTTGAATTTACGATATACTGAATGCGGACGACCACAAACTTCACAACGTGTATACTCT
>RCNI01000744.1_pt1 | contig 19194 bp, 19 predicted proteins | sample 2041151 | NCBI WGS metagenome assembly RCNI01 (sample SAMN09708214, study PRJNA481090) | feces metagenome | isolation source: feces | place: Antarctica: Albino Rookery | reverse complement strand
CAATAGCCCTTAGCCAGCTTCAGGGTGCTGTTTCTTCTCTTGCGCGTCATCATTGCGCCTTTAACTCTTGCCATTTCTGTATCCTCCTAACTGGCTTATTTGTACGGAATCATCTTCTTGATTGCATCCACGTTGGTTACGTCTGCGTAAGTGGTGGTGCGAAGGTGACGGGTACGCTTGGTGGTCTTCTTAGTCAGGATGTGGCTCTTGAAAGCGTGAGCTCTCTTAACCTTACCAGATTTGGTCAGGTTAAATCTCTTCTTTGCACCGCTATGGGTTTTCAGCTTAGGCATGGTAGTTCTCCTTCCATATCATTGGTAAAATACGAATTTATTTGCTATTCTTGGGGGTGAGGAACATGGCCATGAAACGGCCCTCCAGCTTGGGATTCTTTTCCATGGTAGCCACTTCGGAGCAAGCCTCGGCAAAGTCGATCAGCAGCTTCTCACCCAGGTTGGTATGAGCCATCTGGCGACCACGGAAGCGGACGCTGACCTTGACTCTGTTTCCATCCTTCAGAAACTTCTGAGCACTTTTAACTTTGGTGTTCAGGTCATTGGTATCAATGCTGGGGCTCATGCGGACTTCCTTAATTTCCACGACCTTCTGGTTCTTCTTGGCTTCCTTCTCCCGCTTCTTCTGATCGAAGCAGAACTTGGAATAGTCCATGATTTTGCAGACGGGGGGAGTAGCATTGGGGGAGATCTTAACCAGGTCCAGGCCCTGCTCCTCAGCCAGATCATTTGCCTGTGCTGCGGACATGATGCCCAGCTGTGCGCCGTCGTTGCCGATGACACGAATCTCCTTGTCACGGATTTCCTCATTGAGCTGATGTTCTAACTTTGCGATGGTAAGCACCTCCAAATAACAACAAAAAAACGGATGCCAAAGCATCCGCATACCCACAATAACCCTAAACAGGGCGTGAATATTAACCTCTTTGCAACTGCTTGAGGTGAGGCGGATGTTCAGCCTTCTTTATTACCTGCGTATTATAACACGGAAAAGTTCTCCCGTCAAGGGGAAAAACTGCTTTTTTAGGCTTAGGGGAGAGAAAATCTCTCCCCTAAGGAAATTAAACTTCTTTGTACATGGCGCAGGCATCGTCCTTGCGGACATTTTCTGCAACCTGCTGTACTTCCACTGCCAGGGTACGGCTGCCCAAGGCAATTTCGATTCGGTCTCCTACCTTTACCTCGTAACCGGCCTTTACAACCCGACCGTTTACGCTGATCCGTCCGTTATCGCAGGCTTCATTTGCCACGGTACGGCGCTTGATCAGGCGGGAAACCTTCAGATATTTGTCCAGGCGCATCTTACTTGCTTACGGTATCCTTGAGAGCCTTGCTTGCCTTGAAGGTGGGCAGCTTGGTAGCGGGGATTTCGATGGTTTCCTTGGTACGGGGATTGCGGCCCACACGGGCTTCCCGGTTCTTTACTTCAAAGATACCAAAGCCGGACAGCTGTACCCGGTCGCCGTTAACCAGGGCAGCGGTGATAGCGTCCAGAGCGGCGTTCAGTACCCGCTCAGCGTCCTTTTTGCTTACGCCGGAGTGTTCTGCAGCGGCAGTGATCAATTCAGTCTTATTCATGAGTGACTCCTCTTTCCTATATTACGGTAATATTTTAAAGCTAACATAGTTTCCCAAAAAATGCAAGAATTATTTTGAAAAACAGAAAATCTTTTATAAATGGAGAAGATCTGCAATCTTTTCACCCTTGGGAAGCAGCAGGCAGTCGCTGCGGGTGATGGATTTAAAGCGCACAGCACAGACGGCGTATACAACCACGCCTACCAAAACAGGAACGGCGCAGAGGAGAATCTTGCTTGCGTCTTTTCCCATCAGGGCAATCATACCCATCCATGTGCCGTAAGATGCGGCACCCATGATGAGCGCGGGAATCAGCGCCCGAACCAGATTTTTCACGATGGCAGGCTTTTGCGGTGCGTGCTGGCGAATGTTCATCAGGTTCATGAAGCAGATGGCCATGTTGCACAGGACAGCTGCAATGGGGGCACCCAGCAGACCAATGTCGGAATTTCCTACCAGCATATAAACAATGGCCAGCTTGGCAATACCGGCAAGCAGCATATTGATTACCGGCAGATGCGCATAGCCGTGCGCCTGCAAAATGGTGTTTGTTACCTGCACAACGGCATAGAAGAAGACGGCAATGCCCAGAATGCTCATAAGAGAAGTGGCAAGCTTCAGTTCTTCGCCGCTGTAGTCACCAAGCAGTGCCATAATGGGGTTTGCCAGCAGGCTGAGACCTACGGCGCAGGGAAGGCTGATCAGACCGGTGATTCGGGCAGCAGATTCTTCCGTTTCCCTGACACCCCCGTGATTTGCCAGCGTCAGCTGCTCCGTGACGGCGGGAATGACGCTGATGGTGAGGGGAACAATCAGAGAGCAGGGCAGGTTAAAGATGGTTTTGGTCATGTCATAGATACCTTTCATGGTATCTGCCTGCCCCTGAGAAGATCCGGTGGACAGCAGCCGACCCATAAACACATTGATCTCAACCAGATTGAGGATCTGCAGTCCGGCAGAACCGATGGTGATGGGAATGGCAATTGCCATCAGCTGCTTTGTGACGGTGGAAAAACCATCGGGAGTTTCGGAGCTTTCAGGAAGACCACGATAAGCCTTTCCAAAGTGTGCTGCCAGATAAAAGGTGGAGACCACACAGCTGGCGGTAACGCCAAGAATAGCGGCTCCGGCTGCTACGGGGACATTTCCGCTGGTGCGCATAACCATGATGGCAAGGGAGAGACCCACCAGCAGCTTAATGACAGCTTCCAGCACCTGACTGATGGAGGTGGGACGCATATCGCCCAGTCCCTGAGTAAAGCCCCGATAGGCCGACATGAGGCACATGAGAAATGCGCAGGGACCAAGACACAGGATGGAGGCATAGGCATCGGGCTGTTTGGTAAAGGCTGCCAGCTGACGGGCAAAGACCATCATCAGCAGACTGCCGACGGCACCCAGCAGGATAAAAATGATCTGGGAAGTGTTATACACCTTCCGTGCCTGATTGTAGTGGCGCAGAGCGGTGTTCTGACTGATAAGGCGGCTGACAGCCACAGGAAGACCTGCGGTGGAGATCAGCAGCAGCACGGAATAGATTTCGTATGCGGTGCAGAAGTAACCGTAACCCTGGTCACCGATGGTCATTTTCAGCGGGATCTTATAAAGAGCGCCGATGACTTTTACGATGGCAGTGGCGATGGCAAGCAGGGCAGCGCCATAGAGAAAGTTTTGCTTTTTGGAAGATTCAGCCATGATGCCCTCCTTTATTGCTTGTTTTCTTCAAACAGACGGGGAATTGCGTAGGTCATCAGCTCCTGCACCACAGCGGAAAGGTCGATGGTGGGGAACTTACCGTTCTGGTAAAGAATTTTACCACGCACCATGGTCATGGCAACATCGCCGCCCTTGGCGGAAAATACCAGACCGTTGAGCACATTGTGGCAGGGCATCAGGTGGGGAGCGGAGAAGTCCAGCAGCGCCAGATCCGCATCCATACCCACTTTCAGCATACCGCATTCGGCGCTGCGCCCCTGAGCACGGGCACCGCAAACGGTAGCCATAAGGATGGTGGCAGGAGCGGGCATGGCGGATGCATCACCGCCAACGGTGCGGGCACCGAAGGAAGCACCACGCATCACTTCAAACATATCCAGATTGCCGCATTCTACGGCACCGCCGGTACCCAGCGCTACATTCATGCCTGCTTTAACGCAGTCCAGAATGGGGGTAGAGGGGGTTCCGGCTTTGGCGTAGGCCAAAGGTGTGGCAACAGCGGAAACATTCTTTTTGCCCAGCAGCTTCTTTTCCTCTTCGGAAAGTGCCACGCAGCCGGCAGCGGTGGCAGGTACATCAAACATACCGTGGCAGTTCAGCAGCTCTCCGGGGCCAAGACCGGTGCGATCCAGGCAGGAATCCACTTCTTCCTGAGATTCAGCCAGATGCAGCTGCATCCCCAGACCCTTTTGCAGGGCATAGGAGGAAAGCCCCTCCCACAGTTTATGGTTGCTGGTGTACTCGGCATAAATACCGGCATCAATGCGGATTCGACCGTGATCGTAGCCGTGCCACTTTTCGGTCAGGCGGCAAAGCTCCTGACACTGTTCATCGGCATCGAAATCAAAGTCCTCGCTCTCATCGATAAAGCGGTAGGAGGAAAGCGCCAGATTTGCCTTGATTCCCGCCTCGGCAACAGCCTGTGCCGTTGCTTCCGGGTAGTAGTAAAGATCAGAGACAGAGGTGACACCAAAACGCAGACACTCGGCAATCGCCAGAGAGGCAGCAGCTTTTGCACTGCGGGAATCCATCTTATCCTGCTTCTGCAGCAGGGCTTCCAGAGCCTCCCGGTCGGACTGATCGTCCAGATAGCTGCGCAGCAGGGCAGTAGCCAGATGGGTGTGGCAGTTGATAAGACCGGGCATGGCCACCATGCCGGTACCCTCAATGATGGTAGCGGGCTGCTCCTTGGGAGGAACCTTATCGAGATATGTAATTTTACCGTCGGTAATACCGAGATAAGCGCCGAACAGCACATCCAGCCGTTCGTTCATGGTTACCACGGTGACATTTGAAATCAGAGTATCCAAATTAAATGCTTCCTTTCATCAGCGCAAACAGCTCCTGCTTTTGCTGCAGGACACTGGGGAGCTGGTTGATATACTGCTCCGGGAACTTCGGGTTGTGGAACCGCTGCAGGGTGCCGTCCGGCAGATTGACTTTATTCATGCCGCCGCCTCCCAGAGAGACGATGGTGTGCAGCTCTTCCATCATGTAGATATTATAAAGACAGTCCAGCCCATCCCGGCTCCAGCCCACATTTTCGAAGGAGCCGGACATATATTTCTGCCGGTACAGGTAATAGGGGCGATAGCCCAGACCGGACAGGGTCTTGTTGGCGTATTCCACCATGGCGGTGACCGTCTCCACATCGGGGAGATTTTCCCGGTGGTTAAAGAGGTCTGCGCCCTTTTTCAGCGCCAGAGTGTGGACGGTGATATTAGCGGGATGCAGAGCGGCAACCGCATCCAGAGAGCGGCAGAAGCCCTCCAGGGTGTCCGTAGGCAGTCCGGCAATCAGGTCCATATTGATGGCTTCAAAACCGGCCTCTTCTGCTTCCCGATAGGCACGCACCACATCCGCCCCGGTGTGGGGTCTGCCGCAGGCACGCAGGACGGAGTCCTCCATGGTCTGAGGGTTGATGCTCATGCGCTCTACGCCCATGGCACGGATGGCTTGCAGTTTTTCAGGGTCCAGAGTGTCGGGCCTTCCGCCTTCTACGGTAAATTCAATGCAGCGGGAGAGGTCGAAAGAGTCCCGGATACATTGCAGCAGCTGAGTCAGCTGAGAGGCGGACAAGGTGGAGGGAGTGCCGCCGCCTACATAAATGGTACGCAGGGTCTTCCCGGAACTTGCCATTAACTTTCCGGTGGTGCGGATTTCTTCCAGCAGAGCATCCAGATAAGGCTGCAGCAGATCAGTACGCTTTCCGATGCTGCGGCTTACGAAGCTGCAGTAGGAGCAGCGGGTAGGGCAGAAGGGTATGCCCACATAGAGAGACACATCCTGCGGATCCATCAGCTCTACAGCGTGGATGGTGGAGAGAGAACACTGTACTGCCAGCTCCTGCCGGGCAGGGGAGACAAAGTACACCTGCTCCATCATTTTCTTCGCGGATTTTACGCTGCCGCCCTCCAGCATATGGCGGGTAGTCAGCTTTGTGGGACGCACACCGGAAAGACCGCCCCATTCGGGTGCTTTGGGCAGATGGGGCAGGGCTGCCAGATAGTAGCTCTGCTGCAAAATCTGCCGGCGCAGCCGGACGGTTTCTGCATCTGCCCGCAGACGACGGGCGGCATGGGTGGTTTTCCCGTTCAGGGTAATCCGGGTGGTGGCGGTGAGCCAGGTCTTGCCCCGGTGCAGCACGGAAAGAGCACCGTTCTCCGCAAAGGGAGCGTCTGTCACTTCTAAAACTTCATCAGGAAACAGCGCCATTTGCAGCTGTTCCACTGCATAGCGGTCATCATGACCAACAAGCCTCAATTTCATAATGTGCTCCTCAGGTAGGGATTATACCGCTTTTCTTCCAGCAGCGTGGAGCTGCATCCGTGACCGGGATAGACGAAGTAATTTCCTTCCAATTGTTCCAGCTTCCTGAGGGAAGAATGCATCTGGGCGCTGTTGCCGCCGGGAAGATCTGTCCGTCCGCAGGAACCGGCAAACAGGGTGTCACCGGAAAACAGAGAATTTTCGGCGATAAGGCACACAGAACCGGGAGTATGTCCGGGGGTGTGGAGTACTTCAAAGGAAATACCGGCTTCCGTAATCCGATCACCGTCTTCATAGGTATCGGTGTAGTAAAGAGAACCTGCGGTCATCATGGGAGGCATGGTGAGATCTTCGGGGCAAAGGTAAACCTTGCAGTCCGTCTCTGCGGCCAGAGTCTTAACGCCGCCCACATGGTCAAAGTGACCGTGGGTGAGCAGAATGGCTTCCAGAGTCAGGTCATGGTCCCGGAGAAAATCCAGAATATCCTCCGGCTGATAGCCGGGGTCAATGACGCAGCAGCGGGAATCCTCCTGCTGATGCACAATGTAGCAGTTGGTTTGGTAATCTCCCAGAGGGAGTGTGTACACTTGGAGCATAAGTAAGTCCTTTCTTATCCTCTGCGGGGGGCATCCATCAGTTCCTTGGTATCGAGAATCAGGGTTACAGGACCGTCGTTGACGGACTCCACCAGCATATCAGCACCAAAGCGCCCGTGCTGCGGGGGATAGCCCAGATCGGTGCAGTCGGAAAGGAACTGCTCGTAAAGCCGGTTTCCCAGCTCCGGATCTGCGGCACCGGTAAAGCTGGGACGGCGACCCTTGCGGCAGTTGCCAAAAAGGGTGAACTGGCTTACCACCAGAACCTGACCGCCGATCTGCTCCAGACCCAGATTCATTTTTCCGTTTTCGTCCTCAAAGACCCGAAGACCCAGGGCTTTTTCTGCAAGATACCGACATTCCTTTTCCGTATCTTCCGGACCTACACCCAGAAGAATGAGAAAGCCTCTGCCGATCTTGCCAACGGTTTCACCGTCAATGGTGACGGAGGCGGAATTGACTCGTGTTAAAACAGCACGCATCGTGATTTCTCCTTTGCGTATAAAAATAATGGTGTGGGGGCAAACCTGCCCCCAAAAGATGAAAAACTCAGTTCTGTCCTCTGCGGACACCCATCACATCGTGGATGGCCAGAAGCTTGTTGCGCACCAGATTCAGTTCAGCCACATTCTTGACTTCGAAGCGGACGGTAAAGGTACTGTGTCCGCCGGGAAGATCCCGACCATTCAGTTCCTTCACCCGGATGCGGGAGGCGGTCATGGTGGTGGCAACATCCAGAAGCAGACCGTCTCTTGTGAGGCAGTCCAGCTCCAAAGTGGTCTCGAAGGGCTGATCCTCCTGATTTGCCCAGCGGACACGAACCCAGCGGGCTGCCTGATCGGGATCATCCCGGTGGCGGGCGTTGGGACAGTCAGCTCTGTGGATGGAGACACCGAAGCCCTTGGTGATAAAGCCCACAATGGCATCACCGGGGACAGGGGTACAGCACTTGGAGAACTTGATCATACAGGAATCAATATCCTCCACCACAACGCCGTTGACGGCGTGGCGGTTCAGCTTGCCGTCATCGGGGATGGTGCGGATCGGCTTGGGCAGCCGGTCATTTTCCTGTACCTTGATGGCACGGTTAATATCGTCACGAATCCGACCCACAGCCTTTACGGCAGTAAGACCGCCGTAGCCGATGGCAGCGTACATATCGTCCCAGTTTTCAAAGGCCAGCTTTTTGAGAAGCATGGGCTCCAGTTCCGGGTCGGTAAGAACAGAAAGGGGCAGCATGATCCGCCGCATTTCCGATTCAAAGGAGGCTTTGCCGTGGAGAATATTTTCTTCCCTGCGCTCCTTCTTGAACCACTGCTTGATCTTGGTGCGGGCCTGATTGGATTTACAGATGGTGAGCCAGTCCCGGCTGGGACCCTTGGAGGATTTGGAGGTGAGAATCTCCACCACATCGCCGTTTTGAAGCTCTGTATCCAGATTGGCGATTCGGTTATTCACCTTGGCACCGATCATGGAGTTGCCCACGCCGGAATGGATGGCGTAAGCAAAGTCGATGGGATTGGAGCCGGCGGGCAGAGAGACAATCTTGCCCTTGGGGGAGAAGACGAACACCTCGTCATTGAACATATCGATTTTGAGAGAATGCACATAGTCTTCTGCATCGGTGTCCTGCTGGTTTTCCAGAAGACGGCGCACCCATTCAAAGTCCTTTTCGTTGCCATTGCCGGTACCCTGCTTATATTTCCAGTGGGCGGCAATACCGTATTCCGCAGTCTGGTGCATATCCCAGGTACGGATCTGCACCTCAAAGGGGATGCCCTGGGTGCCGATAACGGTGGTGTGCAAACTCTGGTACATATTGGGCTTGGGGATGGAAATATAGTCCTTAAACCGTCCGGGCACCAGATTAAACAGGTCGTGGACGTGACCCAGCACATTGTAGCAGTCGGGGATGGTGTCCACAATGACCCGGAAGGCATAGAGGTCGAACAGCTCGTCCAGACTCTTTCCCTGCGCCTTCATCTTACGGTAGATGGAGTAAACATGCTTGATCCGACCGTAGCAGGTGTTGGAGATGCCAACGGCAGCCAGACGCTGGGTGATCTTCTCCTGAATGGTGCGCATGAAGGCTTCGTCCTGCTCCTTGTGGGCATTGAGGTAAGCCATAATGTCATTATAGCTATCCGGGTCCAGATACCGCAGGGAAATATCTTCCAGCTCCCACTTGATCTTCTGCATACCTAAGCGGTGTGCAAGAGGGGCATAAATGTCCATGGTCTCCCGGCATTTCAGCAGCTGCTTTTCCGGGGTCTGGTACTGCATGGTACGCATATTGTGGAGCCGGTCGGCAATCTTAATCAGAACCACCCGGATGTCCTTACTCATAGCCATGAACATCTTGCGCAGATTTTCCATCTGTGCCTGTTCGGAGGAGGAGAAGTTGGCACGGGTCAGTTTGGTAACACCTTCCACCAGTTCAGCGGTGGTGGTGCCGAAGATTTTCTCGATGTCATCGTGAGAGGCATCGGTGTCTTCAATGCAGTCGTGAAGCAGAGCGCCCAGCACGGCATCCGTGTCCAGACCCATTTCTGCTACAATCTCCGCAACCGCCAGAGGGTGGATGATGTAGGGAGAGCCGTCTTTGCGCAGCTGGTATTTATGTTTTTCCTGGGCGTAATTGACCGCCCGGTCAATCAGCTCCATGTCTGCATTGGGCATACATTTGAGAATGGTAGCACGCATGGAGTTGTAGTGTTCAGCGAAGGTTTCCATATGGATCAGCTCTCTTTCACTTTCAGCAGACGCTGCATGGTCTGACTCTTGGTAAGATCGGCTTTCTGCGTGCCGGGAGTCAGACGAATGGTGATGTATTTATGTAATCGCTGGGTTTCCAGCAGTCCCACATCGGCAAAAATATCCAGACATACCAGAAGCTTTTGCAGGCTGAGAGAAACGCCGGACCAGCGGACGATTTTGCGGCAGAGGCACATAGGCGTATCCTGCAAAGTGCCGGGGGTACAGAAGGCGAGATAACGCCATACCATAGCCAGCGTGGGACGATCCGGCAGCAGCTGTCCTGCAATTGCCGGTGTGAGCCGATCAGAGAGAAGGGCTCGGTAGCCGCTGCTTTCCTGGGGGCATGGAACCCGACAGGAGGGGCGAATATCCAGTACGTTCATCTGGGGTGTCCGCTCAGAGCGGTATTCATTGATCTGCGGGACAAAGGCCACATCCACCACATCGCCCACTTCAATGGAGGCAATCTCCGGGGTCATGGAAAAATAGATGGCGTTGAAAATGTGGCGTCCGTGGCGGAGACGCAGCCGCATATGCCGACCGCTGCCTACCATAGAGATGCGATCCACAGTGAGATTTTCTATCACCAGAACGGGCTTGGGACAGCCGGTGCCGCAGGGCTCCAGAGAATTAAGAGAATCAATACCATGGAGGGTCAGAAGCTCCGGCTGAATGACGCAGTCTGCATCCAGACAGGTGCGGGGGGTATCATCGGCATAATACTCGGAAGCCAGCTGACAGACGCTTTCCCGGAATTTTCCGATGTTGCTGCGGGAAATGGTAAAGCCAGCAGCCAGCTCGTGACCGCCGTAGCTTTCCAGCAGAGGTGCCAGTGTGGTCAGAGAGGCGAAGAGGTTAAACCCACCGAAGCTGCGGGAGCTTGCCTTTCCGAAGTCTCCATCCAGACAGATGAGGAAGGTGGGGCAGGCGTATTCTTCCGCAATGCGGCTGGCAACAATGCCTACAACGCCCTGATGCCAGCTTTCGTCTGCCAGGACGATGGCATCCGGAGTCTTGCCCTCCGGCAGCATGGAAACGGCCTGATCGTAGATTTCCGATTCTACCGTCTGCCGCTGGCGGTTCAGTTCGCACAGACCCTTTGCAAGGACTTCCGCTTTTTCAGGGTCCTGGGTGAGAAACAGGTCAACCGCCAGATCAATCTGCCCCATGCGGCCTGCGGCGTTGATCCGGGGAGCCAGCATGAAACCGATGGTGGAGGCGGTGACACTATCGGGTGAGCAGTTACATTCTTTCATCAGAGCAGCAATGCCGGGGCGGCGGGTATGGCGCAGGGAATCCAGTCCCCGGTTTACAAATACCCGGTTTTCTCCCTGCAGCAGCATCACATCAGCTACGGTGCCAAGGCATACCATGTCTGCATATTCTGAAAGCACCTCTTCCTGATCTCCGCTGAGGGCAGCAGCCAGCTTGAACGCCACACCAACACCGGAGAGGTTCTTGTGGGGATAGCCACCGTCAATCCGGTGGGGGTCTACCACGGCAACTGCATCGGGAAGAATGTCCTTACATTCGTGGTGGTCGGTGATGACCAGATCCATGCCCAGCTCTTTGCAAAGCTGTGCTTCCTCAACGGCGGTGATACCGCAGTCCACGGTGATGATCAGGGTAATGCCCTGCTCATGCAGGTGGCGCAGAGCGATGGGGTTGAGACCGTAGCCCTCTTCCAGCCGACCGGGGATATAGGGCGTGCAGTCCGCACCGTTACGGCGGAGAAAGTCTGTCAGAAGACAGGTGGAAGTGATTCCGTCTACATCGTAGTCACCGAATACGGCAATTTTCTCCCCCCGGGTCATGGCAAGACCTACCCGTCCTGCGGCCTTATCCATATCGGTCATCAGAAAGGGGTCGATGAGGGGTGCGGTGCTGTCCAAATACTCGTGAGCCTGCCTGCTGTTTTCAATTCCCCGGGATGCCAGCACCATTGCAGTCAGCGGGGAATACCCTGCCGACACCAATGCGTTCACTGCATCGGTTCCCGGCTGGGTCACATTCCAGATACCATACTTCAAAACAATACACATCCAATATAACATTTTCCTGTTATTATACCAGAATAATACCGGATGTACAATAGGTTACTGGGATTTTTCTTGCGAAGAAGTTCCGTTCTCGGTAAATTGCATCACGGCTACCACGGCAATGGGAGCCATCAGCATTCCGAAAAATCCCCACAGCCGATAGCCGGCGTAGAGGGCAAAAAGGGTAAGCAGAGGATCCAGCCCCAGTTGTTTTCCCACCAGTTTCGGCTCCAGCAGGGAACGGGTCAGTGAGGCGGCAGCGAAGGTGATCAGCAGCCCGATGCCTGTAAAAGTGCTGCCCTGAAGAAGCTGAATCAGGGCCCAGGGGACCAGTATAATGCCGGTGCCCAGCAGCGGGAAAGCGTCCAGCAGTGCAATTCCTGCTGCCCATATGGGGGCGTAGGGAATCCGCAGAAGCAGCAGCCCTGCCGTAAGGATCAGAAATGTGGCGAAAGCCAGCATGACCTGTGCCCGGAGCCAGCCTCCGAGGGACACCTGCAGGGAATGAAAAGCGGGAAGCAGTTTCCATTTGGAGAGAAAGCGCTTTTGAATCCAGGCTTTCAGCATGGGCATCCGTGCGGAAATCAGAAAGGCAGAGAAAACGCCGGTGCCGACGGAAAGCGCACTGCCCGGAATGTGACTGATGATCCCGGAAATCAGGGGCGGGATTTTTAAGGTCAGATGACCGGCAAGCCCGCCATCATTGTGAAAGAGGTCAAGGATCATCTTGACAAGCAGTGACCGCAGGGTGTCCGGGGCGTGGTTCGCAAGGGAGAGAAGAAAGTCTTCTGTGGTCTGCATTCCCTGCATCGCCATGTTTTCAATATCAGGCAGAATCTGGGCAAGGCGGCTTAACTGACGGAGCAAAATGGCGGTAAGAGTCAGGATCACGGCTATCAACAGAATCAGGGTGCCGCCTACGCCGATGCCTGCAGCCAGTCCTCTGGGGAGCTTGCCGGACAGACGGCGCACTGACGGTTCTGCGGCTGCAGCCAGCAGTGCCCCCAGCAGAAAAGGCAAAATCAGAGGCAGCAGAAAGCGCCCTCCCAGCCAAAGCAGCAAAAAGAAGCCGGCAAGAAGGGCTAACTTTTTAAATGCGGATTGGGTCATGAAAAACTCCTTTCTCAGCCGGAAAAGTACCCTTGCAATTCTTTCAAGTTGTGCTACAATAAGGGTACGATTAGAACAATAACCAGGTAAAACATAGATTTGTAGGAGGAGAACTATGTCAAATAGTCCCAAATATTATATTGTAGAGGCTTCTGCTCTGCCGGAAGTATTTCTGAAAGTGGCAGAAGCAAAACGCCTGCTCTCTACCGGCGAAGCGACTACGGTCAATGAGGCTACCCAGATGACGGACATCAGCCGCAGTGCATTCTATAAGTACCGGGATTCTGTCCTGCCGTTTCAGAATATGATGACGGGGCGGGTAATTACCTTCCAGCTGCTTCTGCACGATGAGCCGGGTATGCTTTCCGTTATCCTGAATGTGTTTGCAGAGCTGAATGCCAATATTCTGACAATCAACTCTATCGTTCCCACCAACGGCTGTGCGGTCGTGACCATCTCTGCGGAGACGATAGATCTGACGGTTCAGCTGGAAGAACTGCTGCGCCGTTTGCGTCAGGCGGATGGTGTCATCAAGGCAGAAGTGCTTGCAGGCTAATAGAAAATGCAAAGCGGTCGTCCCTCACGGGCGACCGCTTTTTTGCCTCTTTTTGGCGAATTGGGGCACAACGGGGCAATGTGAGGCATAGGATACGGCAGAGGTGATGTAGTATATGCTGATCGTACAAAAATACGGGGGAAGCTCCCTGGAAACTGCGGAAAAGATCCGATCGGCGGCAAAGCGGATTGCAGACCTTTTCAGACAGGGGAACCGGATGGTAGTCGTGGTATCTGCCCGGGGAGATACCACGGACAGATTGCTGGCGGATGCAGAAGAAGTGAGCGCGGCTCCTTCTCAGCGGGAGCTGGATGCCTGCCTGTCTGCCGGCGAGCAGGTAAGTGCTGCGCTGATGGCTATGGCGGTGGAAGCAGAAGGCGTTCCGGCGGTGAGCCTTGGGGCGTGGCAGGTGGAGCTGATGACCGATTGTACCCATGGAGACGCACAGATCCTTGGCATCCGTGGAAACCGGATCTGGCAGGAATTAGATCGGGGACAGGTCGTGATTGTGACGGGATTTCAGGGGCTCAGCCTGAACGGAAACCTGACGACTCTGGGGCGTGGCGGCTCGGATACCACAGCGGTGGCTCTGGCAGGGCTGCTGGAAGCGGATTTGTGCCAGATTTATACGGATGTAGACGGTATTTATGACCGGGACCCGCGGAAATATCCGGATGCGGTTCGCTATTCTCATATTTCCTATGAGAAAATGCTGGAGCTGATTCAGCAGGGCGCGCAGGTTCTGCACAAAAAGAGTGTGGAACTGGCGCGGAATGGGAAAATCACAATCGAGGTGCGCTCTGCACAGACAGATGCGCCGGGCACTCTGGTAAATCCTGATTGATACAGTGTAACCCGTTTTCAAATAGGCTATTCCTCTCAGATGCAAAAAATCCCCCGGCGGGCAGCTGAAACTGCCTACCGGGGGAAATGTAATTTGAAAATCAGCAGCAGAAAAGACATCTTCCGCCGCAGCAGAACATATTGAGGAAATAGCACAGACACAGATTTGCACAGGGATTATAGTGGGCGTTGAAACCACCGTAAGTCTCTGCCTGCCGACGGTATGTGGTGCCGCCGTGTTCAATCACTTCCAGAGTCCGCAGATATTCCATATTGTTAGGCTCCATGGAAACTGCTTTACGGATGTGCTCCAGAGCGGTAACCTGATTGCCGAGACCGTTGTTGGCAATGGCGGACAGGTAGTACCACCGGGCATTTCGCTCCGAGGAACTGGACAGAGCGTTCAGTGCCTCCTGATAGCGGCCATAGCGGATATATTGCTGAGCGGCCTGCTGATACTGGTCACCCTGCGCCTGCCGCTGCGCCTGCTGCCATGCTTCACTGAAAGGATCGTAGCCGTAGCCATAACCACCCTGAGAACCATATCCGTAGCCACCCTGAGAGCCATAGCCTCTGGGACCTGCCTTCTCGGGGTTCTTGATCTGCTCATAGGCGGCGTTGATTTCCTGCATCTTCTTTGCGGCTTCTGCATCGCCGGGATTGCGATCCGGGTGATATTTTTTTGCCAGCAGCCGATAGGCTCGCTTGATGTCCTCATCAGAGGCATCGGGACTTACGCCCAATACCTTATAGGGATCCTCAATCATGTGTTTCCTCCTTGAGCGCACCCTGCGCCTTTTGCTTTCTTCTTAATTCCACCCATATGCCGCTGTACAAAATGTTATCCAGCAGCTTTTTGTCCTGTACCAGGGGCAGACGTTCAAAATATTCCGTACACCGACCCATGGCCATTACCAGATAATTTTCCCAACGCTTCCAGTCCTCTCCGGTGCCCATGGCAAGGAAAGGATTGTACTTTCCGTGTTTTGCGTCAGACCGATAGTCAATGGCAGCATCTGCCAGATAAATAAACCGTCCGAGGGAATCACCAAGTCCTCGCAGGGCAGGAGCCCACATATCGTCACGACATACCATAAGCTCTGCCATCAGCTGCCCAAAGCAGCCTGCGGGTTCATCGGGATTGGCACAGTTGGCACTTTCCATCTGGGAGAGGGTGTCAATGCACCGGGAGATGGCTTCACACTGCCGGGGGTACTGCTGCTCGATGGCAGGCAGCTCCTTGCGCAGCAGGGAGGCGGCAAACTTTGCTTTGTGACTCTGATCGTCGTTCCAGTCATCCAGCGCTTTATAATACGCCAGTGCCACATTCATGTCTGCGGCGTAGCGAATATATTCGTTATCAAACCATGCACGCTTTTTGATGGGGTGGAGAATGCAGGCGTTATCGCCGCCGTCTTCCTCCGGCTCATAGAGGCTCATAAGCAGCAGGGCGAGAAATGCCATGTCGTAACTGAGCCCCAGCCGTGCAAAGTTGGAGGAGCGGCTGCGGATCTGCCGACAGATTCCGCAATAGACCCCGGTATAGCGGTCTTTTTCGTCCTGGGTCAGTTCCGACACATTGGCCATGACATATCCAAACACAAAAACCCCTCCTTTTTATACTAGATCTATCCTATATTTTGATTGTAAACAAGCTGTAAACAAGAGAAAAATATTTAAAAAACTACAAAAATGTCGCCGGTTTAAAGTCCGTGACAGATATAGCTGTTAAGCGTAGCTCCCAGAAACACCAGATACATACACACATACAGCCACAGCATACTCAGAGCCACAGCATAAACAGATCCGTAGATCACTGCGTAAGCGGGGAAGTACTGTACATAAAAGGAGAAAAGGTGGGAGAAAATCAGCCATCCGGAGGAGGCGAGCAGAGCACCTGGCAGTGTGCTCCAGAGACTGCCCTTGCGGTTGGGCAGGAACCAGAACATAGCGGTAAACACCAGCGTTTGCAGAGCAAGCAGCAGGAAGAAACGCAGATCCAGAATGTCCGTCAGAAAATGTATCAGGGGACTGTCAGTATGGGGGATAAATCCCATGAGCATTTGACCGAACACGTGCAGTACCAGTGTCAGCAGCAGAACCAGAATGAAGAGAAAGGTATAAAATACGCTCATAAGACGGGTGTAGAGATAGCATCTCTTTTCAGTTACGGCGTAAATGGTATTAAGACCGGTGTGCAGGCTGTAAACGCCACGGCTGGCTGACCAGAGGGCAACAATTGCAGAAATACTCACAGTAGAGGAACTGGTACTGTTATAGGCACTGATAATCAGCCGCTCTATTGTGGGAATCAGAGCGGTGGGGACAAAGCCGTAGAGGGAATCGGTGAGGGCTTCAATATCTAAGCCCGTATACCGCAGGAGAGACAGCACCAGAACCAGTCCGGGAAATACTGCCAGCAGGATAAAGTAGCTGACATGCGCAGCGTGGGTAGAAATATGCTGCTGCGCAACGAACTTGAATGCTTTGACGGATTTGCCGATAAAACCGCCTTCGGGGAAAGATCTCATATGGAGGCTCCCTTCCTGGAAAAATGACTGGGAAATAAATATGGGGGAGCCCACTGTCCTTCTGAGGGCAGTGGGCTTCAAAAATCGGGCCAGATACCGCAGGCAGGGAACAGTTCCCGGCTTATTCAGCGGAAATCATGTAGTAGTACACAGGCTGACCGCCCCGCAGCAGATTTACATCTGCATCCGGGCAGATCTCTGCAAACAGGTCTGCAGCTTTCTGTGCGTGCTTTTCGGAAATATCCTCACCGTAGTAGATGGTGATATATTCCTTGCCCTCGTCCCGAACCTTCTCAGCCAGGGAACGGAGCAATACCTTAATGTCACGGCTGGTGCCGAACATAGCACTGCCGTACATGGCGAGGTAGTCACCCTCATGAATCTGGTAGCCGTCAAAATCAGAATTTCTGGCAGCGTAGGTGATCTGCATGGTTTCAACAGTATCCAGAGCTTCGGTCAGTGCATCGGTATTTTCCTCGACGGAGCCGTCGGGGTTAAAGTTCAGCATAGCGGTGATACCCTGAGGTACAGTCTTGCTGGGGATGACCACAACAGTCTTGGGGGTAAGACCCACCACCTGCTGAGCAGCCATAATAATGTTCTTGTTGTTGGGCAGAACGAAGACAGTCTCAGCGGGAACCTTGTTGACAGCCTCCAGAATGTCCTGGGTGCTGGGGTTCATGGTCTGACCGCCGGAGATGATGGCATCTACGCCCAGGTTGGTGAATACATCTGCAAGACCATCGCCTGCGCAGACGGATACAACGCCCAGAGGCTTTTCAGGCTCTGCAATCTTGGGAGCCATTTCCTGCTCGCTGATCACCTTTTCGGTGTGCTGCAGCCGCATATTCTCAATCTTTACGGTAACAAAGCTGCCGTACTCAATGGCTTCGTGAAGAGCCTTGCCGGGGTCGTTGGTGTGGACGTGTACCTTGATGATCTCTTCATCATCCACCAGTACCAGACTGTCGCCCAGACTATCCAAAAATGCCCGCAGCTGCTCCGGGTCCTTGTCATTCTCACGGGAGATAATGAACTCGGTGCAGTAGGAGAAGGTGATGTCTTCAGTGTTGAAGTCGGAGAAGGAAGCCTGCTGCTTCACTTCGCCTGCATCGCTGGTTTCGGGAGCAACAATGTCATTGCCCTGCAGGGCAGCCATCATGGCTTCCAGTGCAAACAGCCAGCCCTTGCCGCCTGCATCCACAACGCCGGCCTTTTTAAGAACGGGGTTCTGGTTTGTGGTTTCGGCAAGTGCAACTCTGGCCTGCTCAATGGCAGCTTCGTGGACAAATTCAATGAAGTTGTTTTCACGGGCTGCATCCAGAGCCTTGGCGGCTGCCAGACGGGCAACGGTGAGGATGGTGCCCTCAGCGGGCTTCATGACGGCCTTGTATGCAGCATCTACGCCTTCCTGCAGCGCATTTGCCCACAGCACACCGTCACATTCCTCATGACCCTTCAGCTTCTTGGAGATACCCCGCAGCAGCAGGGACAGAATAACGCCGGAGTTGCCTCTGGCACCACGCAGCATAGCGGAAGCGGAGAGAGCGGAAGCCTTTTCAAGGCTGGGGTCCTCAGCTTTGCGCAGATCGGCTGCAGCGGAATTGATGGTCATAGACATATTGGTGCCGGTATCTCCGTCCGGCACAGGGAATACGTTCAGCTCGTTAAGAGCCTGCTTGTTAATCTCGATAGAGGCGGCCGCACTGATCATCATTCTGCGAAAATCGGCCCCGTTGATGGTTTGCCTCAAGAAATACACCTCCGATAAGTTATCCAATCATCATGGAATCAATATATACATTTACGGCCCGTACTTCGGTACCGGTGCTCTTGGTGACGACATAGCGGACCTCAGAGATGATGGAGTTGGCTACGGCGGTCAGATTCACGCCGTCGTCCACCATAATGTGCAGGTCGATGGAAATGGTATCATCTTCGTGGAATTCCACACGGACGCCCTTGGATACGGATTCTTTGCGCAGCAGATGGTACACACCGTCGGTGACGGACCGGGCAGCCATGCCCTTGACACCGAAACAGGTGGTAGCAGCAGTACCGGCAATGTCGGTATATACGCCGTCGCTTACGCAAATGCTGCCTTGTTCATTGTTGTGACGAATCATAGATCGTTCCTCCTTACGCGGCTGCGGCCGCTGTCGATGAGCGGCGTCCCCCGGAAGAGGGACGCACAGGGATCTGGCGAAAAAACGCCGGGATTAAACCATGCTTTCTTCCCAGCACTGGGGAGCGGTGAGACCCATCATCTTGATGATGGTGGGAGCTACATTGGCAAGACCGTAGTGACCGTCCTTCAGCTGCCACTGCTTGTCAGTGTCATAGATGATGAAGGGAACGGGGTTCAGGGAGTGAGCGGTACGAACGGAGGTCTTACCCTTCTTGGTCTCGGTCATCTGGTCGGCGTTGCCGTGGTCAGCGGTGACCAGCACGGTGTAGCCGTACTTGTCAGCTGCATCCAGAATAGCCTTGACGCTCTGGTCAACGCACTCCATAGCGGTGACAACGGCGTCCATTACACCGGTGTGACCGACCATATCGCCGTTGGGGTAGTTGCAGCGCAGGAACTGGAACTGCTTGGAAGCCATAGCAGCCACCAGCTTTTCGGTGATTTCCTTGGACTTCATGGCAGGAGCCTGATCGAAGGGGATAACATCAGAGGGAACC
>RCNI01000742.1_pt1 | contig 19202 bp, 16 predicted proteins | sample 2041151 | NCBI WGS metagenome assembly RCNI01 (sample SAMN09708214, study PRJNA481090) | feces metagenome | isolation source: feces | place: Antarctica: Albino Rookery | reverse complement strand
GGGATTCGCTTTTTTTGCTCTTATGGAAGAAAAGAGACGTCGATATCCGCCTCAAACATTCGCTTCCAGGGCATTTTCACGCCTTTGATGCAAATGTGGTCGGCAATGCTTGGCATCCGTTCCCGGATGCATGCCTGCAGCCGCCGGCAGACACACGCCGCGGCCTTTCCGTCCACCGCATCCACCGTGAAGTAGTCAAGGCCCAGACCCGGCAGATCCTCAGCAGTCACCTGCTGCCGGATCAGGGAATCGTAGGCAAAGTCCTCCGCGTAGCGCAGGGCCAGGAAATCCAGAAGCACCTGATCTTTCCCCCGGTCGAGATACCGCACGCCCTGCGCGATGGCCGTGCCCATGGTATTGGAGGAGGTATTCCAGCCGGCATAGCCTGCCACATCCATCATGCGTCCGGAGGCATCCAGCATGGACAGCAGCTCCAGATCTCCGCCGTTTGTATAGGCGTTGTCGCAGATGGTAACGGGTTTGCCTGCGTCCATCCAGAAGCAAAGCTCCGTGAAAAAGGGCGTCAGACTGCGGCCCACATCGTAGTCAAAATCCAGCCGGTTCTGGTGGGCAGCGCCGGTAATGTTGGCTGCGGGCGCGGTGATTGCCATGATGATGTCCGCCTGCTCGGGACAGGCCGCCGGACGGCATCCCGCCGCGGCGATCTGATAGCGCACTGTCTCCGCCAAAGGGCGGTCTTCAAAGGGCGGAATCACAAAGGGTGCACCCGCGCTGGCATAGAGCGGATAGACCGACGGACAGCGGTTCTCGATCTGATTGACCATCCGGGCCAACAGGGTCATACCCAGCTCATCCGCACCGGGATAGAGCATGACACGGCTTTGCAGCCGCTTTTCCCGGATGGCTGTGCGGATTTTCTGCTGATCCAGCGCGGTCAGGCCGTAAGGAGCCGCATCATCCTGGGGAATCGCCAGAAAATCCACAATGCCCTCTTGTGCCAGATCCAGAACCGCCAGATTCAGAGAAAGATTCCGTTCCCGGCGGGACAGGTAGTCCTCCAGATCGCCGGCAGGAATCTGCTGGCGCAGCTCCTTCTCCCGGCGCATCTGCTCCGCATCCCCCAGCATGGCCTTGTGCCGGGCCACACCAAAGGCGTGGATTTCGGCACCGCATCGGCCGTAGTAATCCGGCTCTTCCTGACTGTTGGAGTAAGTCGGACAGCGCATGATGCAGTCAAAGGCAAAAATCCGCAGAGACGGATATGTGCGCTTTAGCTGTCGCAGGGTGTCCAGTCTGCGCAGCAGTTCTTCCCGGGAAATATGATGAATCCGGGAGGGAACCAGTCCGCCGTAGAGCAGCATATCCATGGAGACGACCAGTCCGTCCGCACCGCGGCACTCCCGGAACAGAAACTGTGCCAGTTCGTCGGTGTCGGCGGGTGTCTTTGCCCATCCCATGCGCTCCGGGGTCACCACATGCAGCTGCTGGCTCTCAAACAGTGCCGTGGGGAATTTTGTATTGCAGGGCCGCTCATCCAGAGGCAGCAGTACGACTTTTTTCATGGTGTTGTCCTCCAGATGAATCAGTCATAGAGATGGCATGCTACATAGTGGCCGGGTTCGACTTCCTTGTAAACAGGCTCCATCTCATGGCAGCGCTGGGTTGCCTTGGGGCAGCGGGTGCAGAACCGGCAGCCCTTGGGCGGATTCAGCGGAGAGGGGATCTCGCCTTCCATACCCTTGAAGGATGCGCTTCCCACGGAGATCTGAGGCACACTCTCCATCAGCGCCTCGGTGTAGGGGTGCAGCGGATGGTAGTAGAGCTGCTTGGTGGGAGCCAACTCCACAATCTTGCCAAGGTACATAACAGCAACATGGGTGGAGATATGCTCCACAACCGCCAGGTTATGGGCAATGAAGATGTAGGACAGGTTCTTCTGCTCCTGCAAATCCTGCAGCAGGTTCAAAATCTGGGCCTGAATGGAAACATCCAGGCTGGAAACAGGCTCGTCGCAAATCAGCAGCTTGGGGTTCAGGGCCAGCGCACGGGCAATGCCGACACGCTGCTGCTGACCGCCGGAGAGCTCATGGGGATAGGAATTGTAATAGTCTCGGGGAACACCCACCAGATTCATCAGTGCCTCAACGCGCTCATCCAGTTCCTTCTTGCTCAGTCGGCCGACTTCCTTGCGGTTGACAATAAAGGGCTCAGCGATGTTGGCGCTGATGGACATATGGGGAAACAGGGACAAAAAGGGATTCTGGAAGATGATCTGCATCTCCCGGCGCAGCAGACGGCGCTGCTCGGCAGGCAGATGGAAGAAATCCTGTCCCTCAAATTCCACTCGTCCCTGAGTTGCGGGGATCAGATTCAGCACCAGACGGGCCAGCGTGGATTTACCGGAACCGGACTCGCCGACAAGGCCCAATGTGGTTCCCCGCTCCAGCTCGAAGGAAACATCGTCCACAGCCTTCAGCGTCTGGCTGCCGACCTTAAAGTATTTGGAAAGATGTTCTGCGCGAACAATGATATCCTTATCAGCCATTGGTTTCGGCCTCCTTTTTCGCGTCTGCGTCGGCACACAGCCAGCAGTAGACATTGTGGTTCTCGCCGACACAGGACTTGGGAGGTGCCTTCTTCCGGCAGATCTCCATGCACTTATCGCAGCGAGGCGAGAAGGGGCAGCCCTCGGGAACCTTCTTGAGGTTGGGAGGCTGGCCCTTGATGGCATCCAGCCGCTCGCGCTCGTCGCCGAGGACAGGTGTGGACTTGAGCAGGCCCTGGGAATAGGGATGGATGGGATTCTGAATGAAATCCGCCATGTTTCCCTCTTCCATCACATGGCCCGCATACATGACGATGACCCGGTTGCAGAACGAGGACGCAACTGCAAGGTCATGGGTAATGAGAATAATGGAGGTATTCTTTTTCTTCTGCATCTGCTGAATCAGGCTCAGAATCTGTGCCTGAACCGTAACGTCCAGAGCGGTGGTAGGTTCGTCCGCAATCAGCAGATCGGGGTTGCAGATCAGGGCCATGGCGATCATAACGCGCTGACGCATACCGCCGGAAAACTCGAAGGGATAGTTGTTGAAACGCGTCTCCGGGCTGGGGATGCCAACTTCCTCCAGAAGCTTCAGACCGATCTTCTTAGCCTCGGCCCGGTTGGCCTGATGGTGCCACAGCAGCGGCTCGATGATCTGCTCGCCGATCTTCATGGTGGGGTTGAGGGAGCTCATGGGGTCCTGAAAAATCATGGAAATCTCATTGCCACGGATCTCTCGCAGTTCCTTCTGAGACATCTTGAACAGGTCGCGGCCCTTGAAAATAGCCTCGCCCTCGACAGTTGCGGCGTGGCCGGTCCGAATCAGGCCCATAACGCTGGTCACGCTGACGCTCTTGCCGGAACCGGACTCGCCGACGATGGCCAGCGTGTCGCCGCGGTTGAGGGTATAGGAGATTCCGTCAACGGCCTTGACGACGCCGTCCTTCCGTTTGAAATGGGTACGGAGGTTTTTAACCTCCAGAATGGTTTCTGACATAACTCAATTCCTCCCTTAGTGGATCTGGCGGGGGTCGAACGCATCACGCAGGCCGTCGCCCACATAGGAGAAGGCAAGGATGGTGATAGCAAAGCTCAAAGCCGGGAACAAAATCATGTGCGGATAGGACAGGATGAATTCCTGACCGGTGGAGATCAGACCGCCCCAGCTGGGCATGGGAGGCAGAATGCCGAGGCCGATCAGGGACATACCGGATTCTGCGAACATGGCAGCGGGGATGCCCTGAGACAGGCAGATGACAATGGGGCCCAGGCAGTTGGGCAAGATGTAGTGGAAGAGGATATGGGCATTGGATGCACCCAGTGCATGGCCTGCCTCCACATAGTCACTCTGCTTGACGGTAATAACCTGGCTGCGCACCAGACGGGCCATGGGAGCCCAGCTGGTCAGGCCAATGGCCAGGAAGATGGTGAACAGATTCCGGCCCAGCAGCAGCACCAGAATCAGGTTGAACAGAAAGGTGGGGAAACCGTACATGATGTCGATGATTCGGCTCAGCACATTATCCACGCGGCCGCCGCAGTAACCGGCAATACCGCCCAGCACCAGACCGATGATGAGCTGAACACCACAGGCACCGAGGCCGACAATCAGTGCATTACGCAGGGAGTAGCACAGCAGCATCAGCATATCGCGGCCGGCAGCATCACAGCCCAGCCAGTGTTCTGCGCTGGGCTTTGCGTACAGCGCAGTGTAATCCACATCCGTATAGCTGTACTTAGAGAACATTGGAACAAAAATTGCCATCAGAACCAGAATTACGATGATACCAGCGCAGAAGGCCGCCATTTTATTGGAAAAATACTGGATCAGAATGGTTGTGGTCCGGCTGCGGCTCTTGATGTGGCCGCCGGAAGGAGTTTCTTTTTTCATGGAATCAGCCCTCTTTCTGCGTCAGGCTCTTCTTGACACGGGGATCAAGGAAGGCGTGGATAAAGTCGACCAGCAGGTTCATGCCCATGACGAGCAGTGCGAACACAACGGTCGTCGCCATAACCATCGGATAGTCGCGGTTGATGGCGGCACTGGCGTAATACTGGCCCAGACCGGGAATGGCGAACATATTCTCAACGAACACGGTGCCGACTGTCAAAGATGCAACCATAGGGCCAACAACCGTGATCAGAGGGATCATGGAGTTGCGCAGTGCATGACGGAAGGTCACCTGGAAGAAGTTGCCGCCCTTGGCACGGGCAACCTTGATGTACTCCTGATTAAGGGTTTCCACCAGAGTGCTTCGGGTGTACTTGGTAACGGTACCGATGGGTCCGAGGGCCAGAGAAATGACCGGAAGCACATAGTTGATCGGTTCACCCCAGCCGATGACCGGCAGAAGGTGCAGCGTAACACCCAGTCCCCACGATAGCAAAACCGCAAGAACGTAGGCAGGTATACTCGAGCCGAGCATGGAAACAAACATGACGATTCGGTCCAGTATCTTATTTTGTCGTATGGCCGCCACAATACCCAGCGGGATGCCCACCACCAGCGCCACCGCTATTGCCATTACCGCAAGCTTTGCCGAAATGGGCAGGGTACGGGCGATAATGTCCTCGATGTTCTGGGAGGGATATTTATACGAAGGGCCGAATCTGCCCTGCGCTGCATTCACAAGAAAGTTGAAATAACGCTCATAACCAGGCTTGTCGAGTCCGTAGAACTCTTCCCACGCTTCCTTCATCTGTGCGCTCAGCGTGGCATCCGTCATGGTTTTTTCCAGCAGGCGCTGGGTATCCAGATAGTTACCGGGAGCAAGCTCCAGCAAGGAGAAGGTGATTGCGCTGATGATGAGGATTGCAAGAAGCATGTAGCCGACGCGCTTCAGGAAATACCGGAACATATGCTTTCCTCCTAATAGTGTCAGGTTTCAGATAAATTTGAGAAAAATCAAAAGCCGCATAACAAGATAATGACGGCTGCCGACTCCGAAATGGACGCCGGCAGCCGCAACTTATGTTTGTTATTGAGCGGATTAGGGTACACCGCAAATGCGGTGATGGGTGATTAGTTGTTGGTTATATCCTTGAAGTAGAAGGGGGGGCTGTTGAGCAGCAGGGGGTTACCAACGTAGCCCTCCATGCTGGGCTGAACCAGCAGGACGCTCTTGCTAAACCACAGAGGCATAGCGGAGCAGTCCTCCAGACGCATCGTCTCGAGTTCCTTGTAGCCCTCGTTCAGAGCCTCGGGGTTGCTCTCGGTCAGCAGCTGGGCATACTTCTCAGCGTACTTCTGGGCATTTTCGTTCTTGCAGGTCTGGCGGGCAGCCTCTTCCTCAGCCATGACGCGGTTTGCGCTGGCGAAAGCCTTCAGGCCTTCAGCATCCAGGTTGCCGGTACGGATGTCAAACTGATAGTTGGCAAAGCTGCCGGCGACATTGGCAACGGAGGTGTTCCAGGCGTCAATGTAGATACCCCAAGTGTCATCCTCGTGGAATGCATCGCGGTCCTGAACAAATGCTGCCCATTCCTGATTCACAATCTTCACCTTGATACCGGTGCCGCGCTGGATCATATCCACAACGGCCAGAGTATCGGCACCGGGAGTACCGGCAACCAGGCAGGTCATCTCGGGCAGGCCTTCACCGTTGGGGTAGCCGGCCTCGGTCATCAGCTCCTGAGCCTTCTCAACATTGTACTGGACAACATCCAGATCCTTAACCCAGTCGGCGAAGCCGGGGTAAACCAGGGAGTGTGCTGCGGAAACAGTGTCCTTGTCAACAGCGGACGCAATGGTCTCGCGGTCGATGGACATGGAGATTGCCTGACGCAGAGCGGGATTCTCCTGCAGGATGGTGTTATTGCCCTTGAGCAGGCCGATGTAAGTAACAACAGAGGTGTCAAACACCTGCATATGGCCCTGCAGCTCGGCATCGGACTTGGCTGCGTCGATATCGGCAGCCTTCAGAGTTGCAACGTTGATGTCGCCGTTCTTGTAGGCAAGCAGCTGATTCTGTGCGCCGGCGTAGATGTCGATCTGCTCCAGAGCAGGAGTTTCGTAGTATTCGGGGTTGGGTCCCAGAACCAGATGTACATCTTCCTCACGCTGAGTGGGGATATAGGGACCGTTTACAACGATGTTTTCGGGCTTGGTCCACTCGTCGCCCAGAGCTTCGATGGCATGCTTGGGAACGGGCAGGCCCCAGCTCTCAGCCAGTCGGACATCAAAGTCCACGCAGGCGGTTTCCAGGGTGAATTCGATGGTGTAATCGTCGATCTGCTTGATGCCGACTTCCTCGAAGGGAACTTCGCCAGTCTGGCAGGCCAGAGCGTTCTTGATGGGAGCGCCGGTGTTGAAAGCAGTGGACTTACCCTGCAGGTACTGAGGGTCGATTTCACGTGCAAAGGAATACATGTAATCGGCAGCGGTGATGGGGGTGCCATCAGACCATTTCAGATCCTTGCGCAGCGTTGCGGTCCAGACGGTGGAATCCTCGTTGGACTCGAGCTTCTCTGCGTTGGCCAGCCGGGTGGTGAAGTCCGGGTTCAGAATGGTCAGGCCCTCAAAGATACCCATACGGTCCACGTGAGTACCCCAGCTCCAGATCTGGGGGTCCAGATTCTGGAAACCGGCAACATACAGCTTCAGGGTCTTGTCACCCTTGGCTGCAGGAGCATTGGTCTGCTCAGCGGGAGTAGATACGGGAGTGCTCTCGCTCGTTCCGGTGCTTTCATCGGGCTGTGCGGGGGTGTTGCCGCAGCCTGCACACACGGAGCACAGCAGCATAGTTGCCAGAGCCGCTGTGAAGATGCGCTTTTTCATTCTCATTTTGTTTCCTCCTATGTTGGTTTGTGACTTGCTCAACGAATGCAGGATCCGCTCTTTCTGCGTTTCCGTTTTGCGATGATATTAGTGTATCGGTTTTCTGCGCATATTGCATTACTTATCTTGCAAATTTTTTGTAGGGTTTTGGCATTTTGTATATTTCTTAGGCATAATGAATAATAGTAACCAAAAATTCCCCGCTTCTATGAGCACTATGTCCCCCTACAGGGGGGATTCTCTGGACAAAAATACAAGTCTCAGATTTTCATACAATTGGCTGCAAACTGCTCAAGATCCACCGTCTCGCCGCCGCGAACACGGGATTCTTCGGCAGCCAGTGCCATCACATGGCTCTCGACGGATGCGTCTACACTGGTCAGGCCTTCGCTCTTGCCCTGCGCAATCAGATCGCACAGGTATTCCATCATGCCCATGTCGCCGCCGCCGTGTCCGGCAAACTCGCTGTCCACGCAGCCCAGATCGATCACCTTCTCTTCCTGACCGAAGCGGTGCAGAATGAGCTTGTTGTCCTCCAGATCGCCCTCCACATCGCCCAGGGTGCCGGTGACCTTGACGGTCCGGTGGCACAGCTCCGTGAAGGCGGTCATCGTAAAGGTGGCGTGGATGTTGTTTTCAAACTCCATGTTGACCGTCTGATGGTCCACAACGTTATTGTCGCTGTGGAAGACGCACCGGCCGTAGGGGCCGTTGCGCAGGGCCTCATAGAGGCTTTCCTCGGTGGGATCGGCGGTCAGAACGCTGCAGGGCCAGCCCTTTCCGATGTGGGCGTAACCGCTGCGCTCGTTGGTCAGATAGATCTTCTCGGCATCATAGGGGCATTCGCCCTTGCACTTGCAGCCGTCGAGGCAGCGCAGTGCAGCGCCTTCCGGGGCGCATTCGCTCTTGAAATAGTCCAGCGCACCGAAGCTCTGCACCTTCTTGCAGCGGGCACCGGCCAGCCAGCGGATGATATCCATATCGTGGCAGCTCTTTGCCAGAATCATGGGGCTGGTCTCCTCGCTGCGGCGCCAGTTGCCGCGGACGTAGCTGTGGGCGTAGTGCCAGTAGGCCACGTGCTCCACGGCATCGATCGTCTCGATCTTGCCGATGGCACCGCTCTCGAGCAGCTCCTTGAGTGCCGCATAGAACTTCGTGTAGCGCAGGACATGGCACACAACCACCACACGGCCGGTTTCATGGGCCTTCTTCTCCAGCGCCAGGCATTCGTCCAGATTGGGGGAGATGGGCTTCTCCAGCAGCAGGTGGTAGCCCTTGTCCAGAGCTGCCAGTGCCTCCTGCACATGCTGGCGGTCCTGGGTGGCAATGATCATCACATCCGCCTGACGGGGGGCTGCCAGCAGCTCCTCGTCGGAGGCAAAGCACTTTTCAGGTGCCACGTTATACCACCGGCGCAGCATATCCAGCCGCTCGGGACGGTTGTCCGCACCGGCGACGATCTTCATTTTCTCAGGATGCAGCTTCTGGAAGGAAGCATAGGCCTCCAAACCGCGGCAGCCGCAGCCGCAAATTGCAAAAGTAACAGGATTTTCCATTGATTTTCTCCTTATAACTGGTTGTCACCGCCCAAATCCGGGTGGAATTACAGATCAATCTTGCAGGCGGACACGATTTCGCCGATGGCGTAGCTTCCAAACAGCGCTCCGCCCTCGCGCAGTGTGTAAGGCAGCGGCTCCTCCCGAAGTTCGGGCAGATCCTCTCCTTCCGCGTTGATCCAGCGCTGAACCCGCACGGCGGCGGTGTCCAGCCGGGCACACACGGCACCCATTCGTCCGTCAATAATTTCAAAGCCATAGGGCTTGTTGGCGGCCAGCCACAGCTCCCGCCAGATTTCCCGCAGTTCCGCCGCTCTTTCGCCGGTCTTTTGCAGGGTTTCCACCAGCTCTGCGGCGGTTTTCCGGTCCTCTGCCAGTACGGCATCCCGAATCTGCTCATGCCAGCGGCACTTGCCGGCCAGTACCTGCGCCAGCTTCTCGTAGAAGGCAAACAGCAGCCGGAAGGGGCCGTCGTGCGCTGCCGCGCGGTGATAGTCTTCGATCAGTGCGGCATAGTGCCCGGACATATCCAGCCCTTCGGTGTCCTTGGCAAACAGCTGCACCAGCGGGTCCTGATACAGCAGGAACTTGGCGGCATTTACGGGCCGCAGCCAGGTGGCATGCATGCCGGGAACCGTATTGAACCGGGAAAGTCCCAGAAACGGTTCTAAGGATTCGCCGCAGCAGGCAACAAACCGTTCGGCCAGCCACGTTTCGTTGTATTCCCCCGTATATGCAAATTCCGCATAAAGCGCAATGCCGGGCAGTGCGGTGGCGATATTGGCCTCGGCACCGTTGTCGCCCCATGCCGTTGCCAGCACGAAGGGCACCCCGGCCTTTTTGCAGGCAGACAGCGCCGCCACGGAGGTACGGATGGTCTTGTCGTAATCGGGTGCGGGACCGGCAAAGGTCCACACGCCGCCGGCAAAATAACAGGGGGTATCCGTCAGCTTTGCGTGCTTTTGAAGCATCGCCGTATAATCGGATTCCTCGTTGTGATAGTAGTCCCAGTAGACGAGCCGAACGCCGGGGACCACCGATTCGATGGCCTCGCGGGAGGGCTCTCCGCTGTCGTAGTAGCCGCCGGAGGGAGAGTCCGGACGGAAATACATATCGCTCCACATCATGGCATCCAGGCCCAGAGAGTCGGTAATCTGTTTCACCCGCTCGAGATGGCGGTGGATGATGGTGTGGGGGCTTTCATAGCCGAAGCGACTCAGGTGACTGCCCAGACCGATGCCGTGGGCCTCATCCATGCCGATGTGGATCCGGTTGGAACGGTAAGGCGTCGTTGCCGCCCGGATCATGCGCTCCAGCAGAGCGTAGGTCTTTTCGTCATCCGCCAGCAGGACCTCGCCGTTGTCGCCGTATTTGTACATTTCCGGCCAGTGCAGGATTCGATTGAGATGGCCCAGCGTCTGGATGCAGGGCATCAGCTCAATGCCGAACAGGTCGGCATAATCATCCAGACCCCGCAGCTCCTCTATGGAGTAGCGGCCCCGCAGATAACCAAAGTAAGGCTCTCCCGGAACCTCGTAGGTCTCCTCGGTGTACATCATGCCCACATTGACGCCCATGAGGGCCATCCGGCGGAAAATCCCCCGCAGGGTCTCGGGCCGGATCACCGCATTGCGGGAAACATCGAACATAACACCGGTTTCAAAGCAGGGCTGCTCCGTCCGGACAAAGCTCTGCTCGTCCATGTGCTGCATCAGCAGCGAAATGGCACGGTAGAGCTCCACACGCTTGCCGTAGCCCAGGCGGATGCCCTCCGGGCGTTTCTCCACCGAGATACGGTCTGCGCGGAACACCTCCACCGCCGTGCCGCCGGGAGCCGGATTCAGCCTCAGGGAAGGTGCCAGCTCTGCAATGGCACGGTCAAAGCCATCGGGCAGGTCTCCATAAAATGTCAGATTATATGTATTCAAAGGTTATCTCCTTTCCGCAGGACGCTGCGCAAGCGCAGATCAGTCCAGCTCGGAGGCGCTGTCAGGATCCAGATACAGTGTGGCTGCACCATGGCGGCGCAGAATGGAAGCAGGGCACTTCTCGCAGATGGGGCCGCGCAGCGTCTCATGGACGGCATGGGCCTTGGTCTTGGCGGGAACGATGCAGAATGCCTCCGCAGCAGCACACAATGCAGGAATCGTCAGCGTCATGGCATACTGGGGAACGAGATCGATGGATGCAAAGCATCCGTCGTGAACCTGCTGCATCCGGCAGGTGTCGTCGAGCTTGACGGACTTGACGAGAACGGGGTCGTCAAACAGGGCAACATGGGGATCATTGAAGGCAATATGTCCATTTTCACCAATGCCCATCACCACGATATCGGTGGGATTGTCCTTCAGCAGCCGGGCATAGCGCTTTGCTTCCTCCTCAGGATCTGCGGTGCTGTCAATGCAGTTGACGCTGCCGAAGGGAACCTTATGAAACAGAGCGTTTCGCAGGAAGTTTGCGAAGCCCTGCGGTGCGTCGGCAGGCAGGCCGATGTACTCGTCCATATGGTAGGCATGGACGCGGCTCCAGTCAATTTTTTTGGAAGCCACCAGAGAAGCCAGAACATCATTCTGACTGGGAGCTGCCGCGAAGATCATATTGCAGTGGTCCTTCTTCTCCAGCACCCGGGCAATTGCTGCCTCGATGTCAGCGGCTGCGTGTTCGCCCATTTTGGTGCGGTTTTCGCTGACATAAACCTGCAGATTATCCTGTACAAAGCTTTTTTCCATTGTAATCATTTCCTTTTCACAATATTATTAAGCGATTTATCGGAATTTCATATTATGCTTCCCAGCGAACCTTACCGTCCGTCAGGACCATGCTGATGTTGATATCGTCATCAAACAGCACAAGATCTGCGACTCTGCCCACGGCGACCTTACCGATGCGATCAGACATCCCCAGCACCTTGGCAGGGGTCTCGGTCATCATCTTGACGGCCTCGGGCAGCGTGGCACCGGCCAGCTGAACCATGTTGCGGACCAGACGGTCGGTGGTGCAGATGCTTCCGGCGAAAGCGGTGCGGTCCGGCATCTTAGCAACGCCATCCTCCAGAATGACCCGCTGACCGTTCTCGAGGCTTCCCAGAATGCTCTCGCCCTCGGTCTGTCCGGCGGCACGCATGGCATCGGTGATCAGGCAAAGCCGGTCGGGACCGATGAAGCGGTAGGCCATCTGCAGCAGACAGGCGGGCAGGTGGCAGCCGTCGGCGATGACTTCGCTGGTCAGGTCGTTGAGCAGATAGGCACTCTCCAGAATGCCCGCATGGCGGAAGCCCTGCTTGCGGACAATGGTGGAAACGGCGGAATACAGATGGGTCACATGGGTATAGCCATGGTTGAGGGCCTCACAGACCTGCTCATAGGTGGCCTCGGAGTGGCCGATGCAGGGAACGGCTCCCCGCTGGGCCAGCCAGTCGCCCATTTCCAGAGCGCCGGGGCGCTCGGGCGCGATGGTCCAGCGCAGAATATCGGGGCAGATGTCGTAGAGGTCGCTGTACTCTTTGGGATCGGGGTCGCGGATGAACTTGGGATCCTGAGCGCCACACTGGCTCGGTGCCAGATAAGGCCCCTCTACATGGATGCCAAGGAATTTTGCACCGTCCTCAAATCCATTCTTGCACCGCTCATAGGCCCGGAATGCCTCGGACAGTTCTTCTCTTCCGGCGGCGAGGGTGGTAGGAACCATAGCGGTAGTGCCATGGCGCAGATGCAGTGCAGCAGCGCCGTGCCACGCCTCGTCGGTGGCATCCATAAAATCGTATCCGCCGCCGCCGTGGACGTGAATATCGATGAAGCCATGGGACACATAGCGGCCCCCGACCTCAATCTCCTCATCTCCCTGAAGGGTGCCGGGTGCGGCAATTGCCGAAATTCTGCCCTGTTCGATGGCGATGTCGCAGGGTGTGATCTGGCCGTTGGCGACCAGACGTGCATTTTTAAGAACCATCATAGCATATTTCCTCCTGCCTGTACAACGAGTTTTCTCAGCGCCTCGGCACTTTCCGCCGTGGCTTCCATTCCGCCTTCCGTAAATGCGCTGCCACTGGGCACTCGCATCAGTTCTTCTGTGAGCACCACATTCTTGCGGTAATGGGTCTCCAGCGACAGCCACCCCTCATAGCCGTCCCGGATCAGCCGGTCGAGCACATCGCTCCAGCCCACCAGACCTTCGCCGGGGGCCAGGCACCGGGGCTCGCCCTTTTCGTCATAAACCACGTCCTTGACATGGACATGGGCCAGATAAGGCTTGATGGCCTCGTAGCCGTCGGGATAGGGGATCTCCCGCAGCGGATCATAAAGGTCGTTGCCCGGATCATACACAGCGCCGAACACATCGGAATCCATCCGCTCCAGCAGCGCTGCCAGTGCGCGGTGGTTGGTGGTATTGACGCTGGGGTCTGCCTCCAGCAGCAGCTTCTTGCCCCGGCAGCGAAGCACCTCGGCCGCTTCCGCAAACAGCGGGGCCAGTTCCTCCGGCTTTTGGCAGCCGCTCTCCGGACGGAAAAACGCAAAGCCCCGGATGAAGCGGCACTCCAGCACATCAGCGGCATCGCACAGCCGACGGAGCTTATCCATCTCTGCGGCACGCTGATCGGCACTGTCAGAGGCGCACTTATGAAAGCTTCCCGAGACACAGGGCACTTCCAGCCCCGCCCGGTCCATCACCTGTTTCCACTCCCGAAGGGTATCAAGCGGGATTTGGTCGATGGGCAGCTCCTCAACGCTGCGCAGCTCCATGCCCTGAAAGCCATAGCGCTTTGCAAACTCCACCGCCCCGGAAAAGCTCTGGGTCGCCTCGTCCGTAATGAACGAAAGTTTCATGGTTTCTCCTTTCTCTGGGCCGGAACAGTGGCTCTGACCCAAAAAAGCACGGCAGATTTCCACCTCCTTGCAGCTTTTCTGGTTTCTGGATGTGTCAACCTGCCGTGCTCGTGCACTCATAATGCCCGGACACCGGGCTTCAATTAAAATGCGACCGGAAGTCCCAGCTCGGAACTGCGTGCAATGTCACAGATGGCACGCACGGCGATGATGCCCTGCTCCGGCGGAATCAGAGGTGCGCGGTCCTCCTTCACGGCATCTGCCAGATCCTGCAGCAGATAGGCGTGCATGTTGCCGTAGTAAGGCTTGAGACTGATAGGTGCATTCTGGCTGAATTCGGGCACCTCCTCGGGGCGCTTGGGCGCGGTTTCGGGATCGATGAAGTCCCAGCTGCGCACACCCATATCGTCGAAGGCGATGGTTCCCTTTTCGCCATGGATGGCAAATCCCGTGGGGAATTCGGGATAGGCGACGGTGGTATTCTTGATGACGCACAGCGCGCCGCTTTCCATGGTCAGCAGGGCTGCATCGGTGTCATCCACGCCGGTCTTGCGGGCCAGCGTATCGGAGAAGCCGAAGACCGTCTTCACGGGCTCGCCCAGCATCCACAGGATCAGATCGATGCCGTGGACACCCTGGTTGAGCATGGCGCCGCCGCAGACATTGCGCCAGCCGGCGCTGTTGTAGTAGGCCTGATCCCGGTAATATTTTAGGTTTGCCTCAGCCAGACAGATCCGGCCGAGTTTGCCCTCGGCAATGGCCTTTTTGGCGGCGATGGCGGAGGGCAGCATCCGGCGCTGGAAGATGCACTGGACCTTGGCGCCGGTTTCCCGAGCCACATCCACAATCTGCTGTGCGGCCTCAACGGTGACTTCCATGGGCTTCTCGCACACAACAGCCTTGCCGGCACGCATGGCAGCCACAGTCATCTCACCGTGCAGATCGCTGGGCGAGCAGACGCAGACGATGTCGATGTTCTCATCTTTCAGCATCTCGTGGTAATCGTAATATACATGAGGAACATGGTATTCCTTTGCGTAGGCATCCGCCTTTTCGGGGATGATGTCGCAGCAGGCATAGAGTTCCTGTTCGGGCAGCTTGGCCAGTGCGATTCCGTGGGTAACCGCAATGACGCCGCAGCCGATAATTGCAAAACGCATTTGTATGCTCCTTTTTGTCAGTCTGGGCCGGTCCCGTATCAGAACTTGACAGGCAGGCCGGTGCGGGTGGACTCGTAAACGCTGCAAATGACCTTAACGGCCAGAACAGCATCCTCGGGGGGCAGGATGGGCTCGCGGTCCTCGCGGACGGCATGAGCCAGATCCCGCAGCAGCTCCACATGACCGTCAATGGTGATGTCGATGTTGCTCTTGGAGCCGCCCATGGCAATGCCGGTATCGGGGCGCGGAGGTGCATCCTCGGGGTCAATGAAGTTCCACTCTACGATTCCCTCGTCGTTGAACACAATGGTGCCCTTCTCGCCGTGAATGGCAAAGGTGGTAGAGAAGCCGGGGTAGGCAGTGGTAGCACCCTGAATGACACACAGAGCGCCGTCCTTCATGCGCAGCACAGCTGCAGCGGTGTCTTCAACCGCAATGTCGTGCGCCAGCGTCTCGGCACGGCCGTAGAGGGTGTCGATCTCGCCGCCCAGCATCCACAGGATCAGGTCAACGCCGTGAACGCCCTGATTCATGAGCGCACCGCCGCCGTCCAGCTCCCAGGTGCCACGCCATCCGGCGCTGTTATAGTAGGCCTGATCGCGGTAGTACTTGAGCTGTGCCTCTGCCAGGCAGATGCGGCCGAGCTTACCGTCTCGGATGGCCTGACGGGTGGCTGCTGCGGCGGGCATCATGCGGCGCTGATGAATGCTCTGCATCTTCACGCCGCACTCCCGGACAACCTTAATGGTCTCCAGTGCGCGCTCGGGGGTGATTTCCAGGGGCTTCTCGCAGACGATGTGCTTGCCGGCGCGGGCCGCTGCCATGGAGACTTCACCATGGTTGCCGCTGGGCACGCAGACGCAGACGATATCCACATTGGGGTCGCTCAGCACGGATGCATCGTCGTAGTAGACCTTCTCAACATGGTGCTTTTCGGCAAAGGCATCGGCCTTCTCGGGAATGATATCGCAGCAGGCGTAGAGCTTGCAGTCATCATCTTCCAGCCGCTTGAGGGCATTGGCATGGGTCTGTGCGATGACGCCGCAGCCGATAATGGCAAAATTCATAGTATATGTTCCTTTCTGTATTGCTTGATATTCTCGCAATTAAACTTCTGTTATTTCCGGATGGCATACATGGGGCCGGAAGCCGCTGCATAGCCCGCCTTGAACAGGGGGCCGTCGTAGCAGGGATCTTCCTCCGTCAGCTCATCGAGCCGGACAGTCTCTCCTCCGCGGGCGCGGGAAGCCGTGGCTGCCAGCATAATTTCGACGCTCTCCAGCAGGGTCTCGGGATCTGCCATCAGGTTGGGCTTGCCCTCCATGTAGTTGCACAGCTGCTCGATGAGTGCCTCGTAAAGTCTGTTGGAATCGATCTTCAGGGCGAAGGTGGTCTTGGTGGTCATAATGGTGATCACAAAGGGCTGCCAGGTGCCGGTGAAGGTGGTAAAGACCGCGCTCTTGCCGTTGGCAAACTGGATGAAGTAGCTTTCGCTGTACTTTCCTTCGGCTTCACCCCGGCCCATATAGCGCACAGACTCGGCGCCGGTGCCCATCAGGCCGCCGATGGCCTCGACGATGTGGATTCCGTAGTTGAACTCGTCCACGCCGGCGGTTCCCATCACGCTGACGATCTCTCCGCGCTCTTCCACGGGCTTTGCCAGAAATTCCTGGATCTCGTAGGCATAGCGGGCGCTGGAGGCACCCAGAATGACGGCACCGTCCTTCACCAGCTGGCGGACCTTGTTACAGTCGCGCAGATTGCCCACCAGAGGCTTGTCCACAAACACGGGCTTGCCCTGCTTCAGGAAAGGCTCCGCGCAGGCCAGATGCTCGTCCCAGTCACAGCCCTGGATAAAGCCGATGTCGCTCATCCCGGCCAGCTCCTCGATGCTCTGGCAGCGCTTTTCAAGGCCGTAGCGCTCGATAAAGCCCTCTACCTCTGCATCTCCACGAAAAGAATTGTTGTATACACCGACATATTTCATGCGGTCTCCCTTTGCCATTACATCCGCAAAGCCCATGGGATGGGATGTATCAATGTTGACAGTTCCGACACGAATCATTTCGGATCGCTCCCTTCATTTTTTGAGTCAATCTATTGCGGGTACCGGATCGGCACCCGGTCACTTCTAATTCTTTGTGTATAGCTTCTATATTATATACGAATCCAACGGCATTTTCTTTGCATATTGTCCAGTTCATATGGCTGTTTGTATAAAAAGCATTTTTTCGTTTTTTCCGGCCCGACAGGAAACGCTTTGACTTTACATTTTTCTTTTTTCAGGGTATGCTATATTTGCGCTATGGCTGACCGGAGGATCTCCGGCCGGTCTCATCTCTGAAAAGGAGCGTTGTCATGTCTGAACATTCCGATTATCCCCTCATTATGACCCAAGGTGAGCCTATTGTTGTGACGGCTCCTCTGCCCAACGGATACAGCTTTCGTTTTTTTGAGCCGGAACTGACATCCACCTGGTGCCAGCTGCAGTGTGCGGTTCATCGCTTCCCTGATGAAAAATCTGCCCGTCGGACCTTTGACCGGATCTTCAAGAACTCCCCCTATCCCCTCCATAAGCGGATGATCTTCGCCATCGATCCCACCGGCCGCTGCATCGCTACCGGCTACCTTGGCGAGGGCCGGGATCTGTCCCGCCTCATGGACCAGATCTGCTGGCTTGCCCTGCTGCCCGGATTTGAAAATACCGGGATTGAGCGAGCCCTTGTTGCCAAGCTTATGGATCTGTTTTACCAGAGCAAGCATACGAACGGCATCTATTTCGTCACTTCCCCCGAGGAATTGCCCTACATCCGACTGATGCAGGAATTCGGCTTCTCGCCCTATCTCGGCTTCAGCTCCAGCGATCCCAACAACCGCGCCAGCTATTTTGCCACTGCCCAGACCGTCTGGGAACAGGTGGTCAGCCGCCTGCAGGAGATGGAGTCCCACATGGTGCGTTCCACCACCAGCCCCATGATCTTCCGCCACTCCTCCATTTTCAACAAGTGCCCCTCCTGCAAGGTCTACACCCTCACCGCTCCCACCCAGTCCGGCATCCCTCTGCACTCCCACGACTACGCCCAGATCTGGTATGTGACGCGGGGCGTCTGTGAGCACTTCGTGGAGGGCCAGCAGCACAAAATGATGGTGGGCGATGCCTTCATTCTGCCTCCCAACGTCATCCACAGCACCACGCTGCAGGAGGGCGGCTCCATCATCTGCTGCGAATTCTACATCGAAGATCTCTTCCCCGACTCCTCCTCCAAACGGGATCGAATCTATGATCTGACCCGGAATCTGTCCTTCACTATCCTGTTCCAGGAAAGTTTTCAGACGACCCACGCAAAATTCTCCCTGTCCCAGAAGGGCCAGCGTCAGGTGGAGCTGCTGATGCGCTCCATGCTGGACGAATACACCCGGGCCGAGGACTATTTTGACGACTATCTCTATCTGCAGATCATGCAGCTTCTGATTATTTTCGAGCGGGAATACGCCCTTCCCTCCGTCCACGACGATTCCGAGAAGGTCTACAACAAGTATCGCACCATGGTGCTCGACACCATCAGCTACATCGACACCCACTATGCAGAGCCGCTGACCCTGGACGACGTCTGCAAGCTCTCCATGGTATCCAAAACTTACTTCTGCTACCTGTTCAAGATGCTGACGAACCAGACCTTTGTGGAATATCTGGTCAATCGCCGGATCGAGCGGGCCACGGAGCTGCTGTGCCAGTCCAATATGCCCGTCACCACCATCGGTCAGGTCATCGGCTTCCACGATTCCACCAATTTCTCCCGGACCTTCAAGCGCCTCAAGGGTGTCTCTCCCAGCGAATACCGCAACGCGCGGCGATAAGGGGGACAAACAGCTGAATACCTTTGATTCGCTGATCCGGTACCTTTAAAATGCGGGAATCGACCCAAACGGTACTCTTCTTCGCCACTTATCCATGAAAAAGATCGGTCAGATGGAGGGCGGTGCCGACACGATGCTCTTCCGGGAACGGGAATCGTTTTCCACCACGCTGGAGTTACTGGAGAAGGATATTGATCTTTTTAGCAACGATCGCCCCATTCCTTCAGACTGGTATTGAATCGCTCCAAAATTGAGCAAACGATCCGACTGTCCACCGGACAGTCAGACCCTTCGCCTGCGGCTCGGTCGGCCTTTCGATTCCCACACGGGTCACGAAGATTTCCCGGCAACGAAACATTTTCCGGATTAAAAAAGTTTCCGTAAAACGAAAAAATCCCGATGCATAAGCATCGGGATTTTGAGTTTTGGTGAGTTTTCAGGCAGAGACTTCCGAAATTGGAAGCATCTGACCACGTTTTATCACGCGCCGGTGCCTGCCGGGTTCCGGGTGCACTCCACGCA
>RCNI01000741.1_pt1 | contig 19218 bp, 19 predicted proteins | sample 2041151 | NCBI WGS metagenome assembly RCNI01 (sample SAMN09708214, study PRJNA481090) | feces metagenome | isolation source: feces | place: Antarctica: Albino Rookery | reverse complement strand
TTTTTTCGCTTACGCTTAAACAATCCATTATAATTGTCCAAGGTGTTAATAGTTTGTCATACATTATTCAATTTACAAGGTACAGGTTTCGTTCGCAACCAGTCGGTGTTGAACAGTTCGTATCTTACCACATCTCTTTGAATTTGTCAAGTACTTTTTTTCAAGTTTTTTCAAAATTCAATGTTTTGTGGTTTTTATCGTGCTGTCTCGCAGACAGCTCGCATATAATACCAAAGGATTCGCCGTTTGTCAACCCCTATTTTATCTTTTTTTTACTTTTTTCCACAACCCCGTGGCTGCGGGTATCACAGCCCACATCAAAGCGGTGCAAGCCCACACCACGCCATCCGGAAGGCGTACATTCCACGCAGCCATTGTGCATACGACTGCCAGCGACAGGATAATCCACTTTTCCCCCTGCTTTTCCTGCACTTTTCCTCCTATTTCTCCGATTATACTCATCAGAAAGCTAAAATAGGAGAACCAGCCAACTGTCAAAGCACATGACACCATAGCTTCAAAGCGTTCCCCAACGTCAAAAACCTTTATGTGTTTACTGAATTCATACAGCGCACTTTCTGCTTTTGCCGCTTCGGTAATCCCCAGGCTCCCTGTAATCAAAACGGAAAAAGCGATTGCCATTGAGGTCATGAGCAAGATGAGTTTCCCGTTCTTTTTGTTTTCCCCCTCCCCTGCAAAGAGTAAAAGGCATGGTGCAAGAAGAACCGCCGTCAAATTTCCGTTGATTGCAGATGCAGTCGGTGCAAGGTTTTCCGGTTTGATTTCTCTGATACCGGTTATCAGAACAACTCCCAGAAGAATCCAGACCAGCCACTGAAGGCTCAGGCACACCCCCGCCGCTCGTTTTGCACCGCCCCATGCATTCATGGCCGCCAGCAGGATCAGTGCTAACGGTATGACCGGAAATTGACTATCGGTTTTCCAGCAGTCAGCGCTGAAATGTGCCAGCTGCCCCAAATAGAGGGTCAGCCAGATGATTTCTGCGAAGTTTACCCATTTATTGAGATGCATCGGCGTGTCGCACAGCGCAAGAACGCCATAACTTACTGCACCGCAAACAGCGCAGGCCATCAAAACACTATTCCACACACTGCCGCCGGCAAAAGCAGTGATGGGAGCTGTGAGTGAAAACAGCAGCCACAGCGCCGCCGCATTGCCGGATAGTTTATTGGGATACAAGTTCCATCCACTCTCCTTGAATTTTCAGTTCCGGGAGCCGGGTATCCCCCAGTTTCAAGCCATGCAGGGATATCAGAGGCTTGTGCGCTTTGAGAAACAGAGCCGCCGATTCCAGATCCGGCTTCTCCCGGCAAATGCACACAGCGCAGGAAGGGCGCAATATGCCGTAAAGACTTTGCGCAAACGGCACGCAGTCCGGCGCAACAAGCAAATAGTCCGCAGTCTCTAAAAATACGGTTCCCGGCGTAGTATTCTTCAGATTTTGCAGAGCGCTTTGTGCATCAGCCCCGGCTCCCCTGCCGCCGGTATCCGTTTCGATCACAAATTCATTTTCGCTTTTAGAAACACGAATCAGTGCCACAGGCGAAAGCTCCGCCACATCTGTCCCATGAAACGGGGTGATTCCCAGCAGGCAGACGGCGCAAATTATAAGTCCGTAAAGTATCCACCTTCTCATTTTTCTATCTTCCTTTCCTGGTGCAGACGGTTCCGCAGAATATGAGGCACAGTTGTTTCCGAAAAAGGATCCAAGTAAGGTACGTCAAGGCTGGTAAGCCCGGACAAATGGATCATCATCAGGATCAGCCCCACTGTCATGCCAAAAAGTCCCGCCAGCGCAGACAGCACAGCGATGGCAAAACGCCACACACGGACGGCATCCGCAAAATCCCGATTGGGCAGTATAAAACTGCAAACCCCTGCGGTGCTGACTGCAATTAGCGCCAAGGGCGATACCAGTTTTGCCTCTACTGCCGCGCTTCCAACTACGATGCCGCCGATGATGGACACCGACTGCCCCACCGTTTGCGGCAGATATGCTCCGGATTCCTGCAATAGCTCAAACGCCAGCAAAATTCCCAGCACTTCCACCGTGGTAGAAAAGGGCACAGACTGCTTGCTTTCAATAATAGCCCGCAGCAGAGGAAGCGGAATCATTTCCTGATGAAATGTGGCCATAGCAATATAGAGTCCCGGCAGGAGCAGGCTCAAAACCAATGCGGCATAGCGCATGACCCGGATGCAGGAAGCAGAAACATAGTCTTTTCCCCAATCCTCCGGGGATTGCATCATATTCCCCACGGTGACCGGTGCCAGATAGCCCATAGGCAGTCCATCCACCAAAAGTCCCACTCTCCCTGCCAGCAGTCCTCTGCTGAAGCTGTCCGGGCGCTCGGTATATTGTAAAAGCGGAAAAGCTGTGGCACGGGAGCCGGTCACATACTCTTCCACCGCTGATGGCGACAGGAAGCCATCAACATCCAGCTCTTCCAGCCGTTTTTCCATGCGGCGAACCAATTCCGGATCCGTAACCCCCTCCAGCCACACCACCGCCACATCTGTCAGCGTCTTTTTTCCCACTCGGGTGGCAAAGATCCGAAGATCCGGGCTGCGCAGATGCCGCCGCACAAGGCTGGTGTTGGTGCGGATGGTCTCGGCGAAGGCATCTTTGGCGCCTTTTGCCGTGTGCTCCATATCCGGCGCCGAAATTCCCCGTTTTTCCCCGGTTTTTACCTCAAAGGCAATCGCTCTGCCGGTTTCAAAGAGGACAACGCAGAAGCCGTTTACCAGTAAAAGTGCCGCATCTTCCAAATCCTTGCAGGGATTTGCCACATAATTATAGACTTTTCCATCCATGGCAGCCTCGTAAAGCTCCCGGGGGCTGTGCCCCCGCAGGCGGCGGGCAATGGGCGTTATAATGTATTCCGAAATATCTCCCGATGCGGTAAGACCGTCAATGGCATACGCATACAGGGTAAAGCCGCAGCAATTCAGTTTCCGCACGGTAAAATCGGATGCTCCTTCAAAGATCCTGCGAATGTTTTCATCGCTCAGTTCCCCGGGATACATCTTCTTTTCCTGCTGCCCATTGTTTTCCATCTTTACCACCTCGCTGCATAGTCTGCCCCAAAATGCGCCGCTTATGGCATAATAATTGCATTTGCGAAAAAATAGTGGTATAGTAGCCATATTATACCCATATAAGGAGTGCAGCTTTATGTCATACACCATTGCTGCTGTGTCCACAGGCCGTCAGGTCAGCGCCATCGGTATTATCCGGCTTTCCGGCGATGACTGTGCCGCCGTTGCGGACCGCGTTTTTACTTTACAAAGCAACCGATTGCTGAAAGATGCGCCCGAGCGAAAGCTGATGCTCGGCACTTTGAAAGATGCCAAAGGCCGGGTCATTGACCAGTGCATGGCGGTCTATTCCCGTGCGCCCCACACTTACACCGGCGAAGATACGGTGGAATTTCACTGCCACGGGTCCCCTGCCGTGCTGTCCGCCGGACTGGATGCCCTGTATGCCGCCGGCGCAAAGCCTGCCAAGCGGGGCGAATTTACGAAGCGGGCATTTCTGAACGGCAAAATGGATCTGACACAGGCAGAAGCCGTCATTGATCTCATTGAAGCGGACACCGCCGATGCCGCCGCCAACGCTGCCGGTCAGGTAGGTGGCATTTTGCAGAAGCGGCTGGCACCTATTTACGACAATCTCACCGACCTGTGCAGTCATTTCCATGCGGTTCTCGACTATCCCGACGAGGATATTGAAGATTTCGGTCTTGCAAATTACGCTCAGCCCCTCAAGGCCGATGCCAAAGCTCTCTATAACCTGTTGCAAACCTACGGGCAGGGGCGGATTCTCCGCTCCGGCGTGGCTGCCGCAATTGTGGGCAAACCCAATGTAGGAAAATCCAGTCTGCTGAATGCACTGGCAGGATTTGAGCGGGTCATCGTCACAGATGTTGCAGGTACCACCCGGGACACCGTGGAGGAAAGCGTCATGGTAGGCTCCACCCGGCTGCGGCTCATTGACACCGCCGGCATCCGCAGCACCGATGACAAGATTGAAGCCATGGGCGTGGAACGCTCCCGGCAGGCTGCGGAAAATGCGGATCTGGTGATTTTCGTGTGCGACGGCTCCAGCCCTCTGACTGACGAGGACCGTTCCGTTATGGATGCCTGCGCCCAGCAGGAAAATGCCATTGCTCTGATCAACAAATCTGATCTGCCCTCTGTCGTCTCCCCTGCGGATCTTCCCTTCCTCTATGTGATAGAAATCAGCACCAAGACCGGTCAGGGACTGGATCTTCTGGCAAACACCATTGACACTATGTTTGCAGACGACACCCCCTGCGACGGTTCCATTCTGACCAATGCGCGGCAGTATGACGCCATCCGCCGAGCCTATGAAGCAATGCTTCGGGCTTTGCAGGGTCTGCAATTGGGACAGACCCCCGATGCGGTGTTGACAGATGTGGAAGATGCCATGCTTGCCATGGGTGAAGTTACCGGCGCCACCGTTCGGGAAGATATTACCGCTCGGATTTTCGAGCGTTTTTGTGTTGGGAAATAAGGAAAAGGATGTTATTTTTATGATATATTTGGATAATTCCGCCACCACAAAGCCCTGTGGTGAGGCGGTTGAAGCCGTCACGAAAGCTTTGACGGACAACTGGGCAAACCCCAGCGCACTTTACGATTTTGGCATTGATATTGCCCGGGAAATACGCACCGCACGGCACAAAGTGGCCGCCGCCATGGGTGCCGAGCCGGATCGGGTGTTTTTCACCTCCGGCGGCACAGAGGCTGACAACTGGGCTGTGTTCGGCACCGTAAAGCGGATGGGCAAGCGCGGCAGGCACATTATTACTACCGCCATCGAGCATCCCGCAATTCTGAACTGCATGAAGGAGCTGGAAAGCCGGGGTTTTGAAGTCACCTATCTCCAGCCGGATGAAATGGGCCGTGTCACTCTTGAATCTCTCAAATCCGCCCTGCGGAAGGATACCATTTTGGTGTCCGTGATGATGGTCAACAACGAGGTCGGCTCTGTGATGCCCATCGCCCAGATGGCAAAGCTCACCCACCGGGTAGCTCCCGATGCCATTTTCCATACGGATGCCGTGCAGGGCTTTTTGAAGGTTCCCTTCCAGGCAAAAACGCTGAGAGCCGATCTGATTTCCGTTTCTTCCCACAAGATTCACGGCCCCAAGGGCATGGGTGCGCTGTATATTAGCCCCAAGTTCAAGTCCTTCCCGCCCCTGCTTCTGGGTGGCGGTCAGGAAAGCGGCTATCGAAGCGGCACCGAAGGCACTCCGGCAATTTTCGGCTTTGCCGCCGCCTGTGAAGCAGTATCCGCCACTTTCCGGCAGGATACCGCCCGGGAAAAGGAACTGCTGGATGGTCTTGTAGAGAAATTATGTAAACTGGATGGTGTTTCCGTTAACGGTGCTCACGAGGCTCCCCACATTCTTTCCATTGCCATTCCCGGAGTTCCCACGCAGAATTCCATCAATATCCTGCAGGATGCCGGTATCTGCGTATCCGCAGGTTCCGCCTGTGCCAAGGGTCACAGAAGCCATGTGCTGTCCGCCATGCACCTGCCCCCCGAAATCATTGACGGTTCCTTCCGTGTGTCTCTCTGCCGGGATAACACCCAGTCGGATATAGACGCTCTGGTGAGCGCCATTGAAACCGTACTGCAATTCAAGCGATAAAAGCAGACTGTCCATCCAAAGGAGATTCTTTGCGGGAGGAATGTACCAATATGAATCGCTATATTGCCCTTTTGCGTGGCATCAATGTAAGCGGCAAAAACAAAATTCCAATGGCCGCACTAAAGCAGGGCTTTGAAGGGCTTGGCTTCAGCGAGGTAAAAACACATCTCAACAGCGGCAATGTCATTTTCTCCACGGAAGGCCGTGATATCGATGCCCTCACCTCTCAGATTGAAGCAATGATTCACGCCGAATTTGGTCTGGATATTCCCGTTTTTGTTATACCGAACGAGGATCTTGCAGATATTCTGCATCATGCGCCAGACTGGTGGGGAAATGAAAATAAAGACATCTACGATAATCTGATTTTTATTATGCCACCGGCTACATTTGATGAAGTATTCAACGAAATCGGAACGCCCCGGGAAGGATTGGAGCAGATTCAAAACTACAAAAACGCAGTGTTTTGGTCTTTCAGCCTGAAGGATTATCGAAAGACAAACTGGTGGTCACAAACGGCAAGTGCAAAAATCAGCAGTAAGCTGACCATACGAACGGCAAACACAGTTAGAAAAATTGCAGATATGTAATGATCCGTTGACCGATAAAAAACGGGGTGCAGTTTCGCAATGAACTGCACCCCGTTTTGCATTTGAATTGCTTTTTCACCCGGTGCAGCGTGAAAACTGCACCGGACTTTTTTTATTCTGCCATAATGGCTTCGATTTCTTCCACGGTCTTGGGGATTGCTTCGGACAGGTTCACCGCACCGTCCTCGGTAATCAGCAGATCGTCTTCAATGCGAACGCCAATGCCCTCGTCTTCGATGTAGAGACCCGGCTCGTCGGTGATGACCATGCCCGGACGGAGCGTCCACTCCCGCAGGGTGGTCACATCGTGGGTGTCAAGTCCCAGACTGTGGGTAATGCTGTGATAGTAGTAATCCCGAACGCCCTTGCCGTTCTTCCGCAGTCCCAGCTCGTCGAGCTTGCTTTCATAGTAATCCACAACCAGCTGATTGAGCTGTCCCATGGTGACGCCGGGTTTTGCGGCTTCTATCACGATGCGCTGTGCTTCCAGCACAGTGTTATAGATTTCCTTCTGCCGGGGGGTGAACTTTCCGTTTACAGGGAAAGTACGGGAAATATCGGCACAGTAATGCTTATGAGCGCCGCCCAGATCCACCAGCACCAGCTGTCCGTCCTCTACAACGCAGTTATTGTCGCTGTAATGGAGTGTGGTTGCCCGGGGGCCGCCTGCGGTAATGGTGGGGAATGCATGTTCCCGGCATCCCTGCCGCATAAGGCCGAAGTCAAAGGCTCCTTCGATTTCCGTTTCATTCATACCGGGTCTGGCATGATGGAGCATGGTGAGGATGGCTTCCCGGGTGTATTCCTGGGCTTTCCGCATGAGCATCAGCTCAGACTCATCCTTTACTGCCCGCATGGATGCCAATTCGCCGTAAATCTCCCGGATCTGTACTGCCGGATAACGCTTCTGCAGCCATGCCGCAAAGCTATGAGCCTGCGTATCGGTCTGCTTTTCCTCGTATCTCCACAGATCCAGATACACGGAAATATCGCCCATACCACGGTAAGTACGCATATATCTTGTGATCCATCCGGTAAACTCCGCCACATCCGCCACGGTTTCGATGCCGCTGATAGCGGTCACCTCGTCCGCACGCATACGGCCGCCCACCCATTTGGCAAGCTCCTCGTCGTAAGGCTCAATAAAGATCATCTGGCGGAGAGTACCTTTTTCGTCCTTATCCAGCACCAGCACCATGTTTTCTCTGTCGATACCGGTCAGGTAGTAAAAATTCCGATCTACGCTGAAGGTATAGCTTTCATCGGCAGAACGCATAGGCGCAGTACCGGAAAAAATGCAGGCCATGCAGGGGCCGGGCTTGTCTTTAAGCAGCTGTTCTCTGCGAACCATATAGTTTTCTTTCATAATGTTTTCCTCCAAACTGAATTTCCCATAAGAGCAAAAACGCACCGATTTCTCGGTGCGTTTTGTGAATATTAGTATGCAACGCCCCAGTAAATCATCTTCTTTGCAGGCTTGCCGCAAATGGGACACACATCGTCCAGATGCTCCTGCTGGAAGGGGATGCAGCGGGAGGACATACCCGCAACTTCCTTCATCTTGAGTTCGCACTCTTCCTCGCCGCACCACATAGTCTTGATAAAGCCGCCGTTTTCCTCCTGCAGCTTCTTGGCCTCTTCCAGAGAGTGAGCCTCATAGATATGGTCGGTAAGGTTCTTCTTGGCCTTTTCGTACATTCCCTGATGAACCAGTTCCAGCTGCTGGGCAACAGCCTGCTCCAGCTCGTCGATCTTCACAACAGTCTTTTCACCGTCGTTCCGGCGCACCAGAACCACCTGACCGTTTTCAAGGTCACGGGGGCCGCACTCTACACGCAGGGGCACGCCCTTCATTTCATATTCGGCGCACTTCCAGCCCATGGAATTGTCGGAATCGTCCAGTTTTACCCGGAAACCGGCATTTTCCAGACGGTTCTTGAGATCACCGGCTGCTTCCAGAACGCCGGGCTTATGCTGGGCAATGGGCAGAACGATAACCTGAATCGGAGCCACCTTGGGAGGCAGCACCAAGCCGTTATTATCACCGTGGGTCATAATGATACCGCCGATCAGACGGGTAGAAACACCCCAGGAGGTCTGATAGGGGTTCACCTTCTGGTTGTTCTTATCGGTAAACTCGATCTCAAAAGCCTTGGCAAATCCGTCTCCGAAGTAGTGGGAGGTGCCTGCCTGCAAAGCCTTGCGGTCGTGCATCATGCACTCGATGGTATAAGTAGCCTCTGCACCGTTGAACTTTTCCTTATCGGTCTTCTGGCCGCGGGTTACGGGCATTGCCAGCACATTTTCACAGAAATCTGCGTAGACATTCAGCATCTCCTCGGTGAAGGCCTTGGCCTCCTCAGGAGTAGCATGCATGGTGTGTCCCTCTTGCCACAGGAACTCACGGTGACGCAGGAAGGGGCGGGAAGTCTTTTCCCAGCGCAGAACGCTGCACCACTGGTTATACTTGAGAGGCAGATCACGGTGGGACTGGATCACATTTTTGAAATGCTCACAGAAAAGGGTCTCGGAAGTGGGGCGGATACAGTAGCGCTCCTCCAGCTTCTCGCTGCCGCCCTGTGTGACCCATGCACACTCGGGGGCGAAGCCCTCCACATGATCTTTCTCCTTCTGAAGCAGGCTTTCGGGAATCAGCATAGGCATGTAGAGATTTTCTACGCCTTTCTTCTTGAATTCCTTATCCAGAATATGCATGATATTTTCCCAAATGGCGTAGCCATAGGGACGGTAAATGAAGATGCCCTTGATGGAAGAGTAATCGATCAGCTGAGCCTTCTTACATACATCCGTGAACCACTGAGCAAAATCCACTTCCATATCGGTGATCTGCTCAACCTTTTTGTCCTTAGCCATGTTTATCATCCTCTCGTTAATTCCATAATTCGCCCTTACATTATAGCACCATTGTCAATAGTTTGCATAGTATGGTATAAAAAATATCCCAAAATCAAGGAGGCACGCTGTATGACGGATATCACAATTTCGCTGGACAGCGCCGTAATTCGCTTTTACGGACGCATCGCCGCCTGTTCCGGCAGGACTTTGGAGCAGGTCCTCGGGGATGCGCTTTTCAAGCTGGCCGGGGAATTGAGTCTGGAAGCACTGAAACAAAGCGAATAATTTTCCAAAAATCTTGTAATTTAAAAAAAGTTTTGATATACTAACGGGTGAAATATAAAAACGGAGGTATTTCCATGAAATCCATCCGAGACATCTACAAGATTGGAAAAGGTCCCTCTTCCTCCCACACCATGGGGCCGGAGCGGGCCGCCGGTATGTTCCGAGCCAAATATCCTGAGGCAGACAGCTTTCAGGTGATTCTCTACGGTTCTCTCAGCAAAACCGGAGTCGGTCACGGCACCGACCGGGTAGTACGGGAGGTCCTGTCCCCTTTCCCCACGGAAATCGTTTTCTCAAAGGAAGTCTTAGAAAACTCCCACCCCAACACCATGGACTTTATCGCATTTCAGGGCGATCAGGAGCTGGGCAGACTGCGGGTTGAATCTATCGGCGGCGGTGATATCCGCTACGCCGGTCAGAAAGAGACAGATTCTCCGGAAGTCTATCCCGAAAACTCCTTTGCCGAGGTAGCAGATTTCTGCAAATGGCGCTACATTGAAAAGCTCAGCGATTATGTGGAGCTCAACGAGGGCGTGGAGATCTGGGATTTTCTGCGGGAAGTCTGGACGGTTATGAAAGAAGCCATCGCCAGCGGTCTCAGCAAGACTGGGGTGCTCCCCGGCGGGCTGAATGTACAGCGGAAGGCTAAATTCCTTTACGAGCAGGTTCCTCATGCGGATATTCCTTCTCTCACGGAATTTCAGAAAATCGCCGCCTATGCTTACGCCGTAGCAGAAGAAAATGCAGACAACGGCACCATCGTTACCGCACCTACCTGCGGAGCCTGCGGTGTCCTGCCGGCAGTGCTGAAATATGTGCAGGAAACCAAGGGATTTTCCGATGACGAAATCATCCGCAGCCTTGCAGCTGCCGGTATCATCGGAAGTCTGACCAAGCGCAACGCATCCATTTCCGGTGCTGAGTGCGGCTGTCAGGCGGAAATCGGCACGGCCTGTTCCATGGCTGCTGCTGCCCTTGCCCAGCTGTTCGATCAGAATCTTGATCAGGTGGAGTATGCCGCCGAGGTCGCCATGGAGCATCATCTGGGGCTTACCTGTGATCCCATCTGCGGTCTGGTGCAGATTCCCTGCATTGAGCGCAACGCTGTTGCCGCCATGCGGGCCATGAACGCCTGCAACCTCAGCTATTTTCTCACCGGCTCCCGCAACATCAGCTATGATATGGTATGCCGTGCCATGCACGAAACCGGCATTAACCTGAATCATCGCTTCCGGGAGACCAGCGAAGGTGGACTTGCCCGGATCTACGCCCGGCGAAACGGATTGTAATTTATCGAAAGGAAGAAATAGATCAATGAAATTAGGTATTGTAGGCCTGCCCAATGTAGGCAAGTCAACGCTTTTTAACGCCATCACCAATGCAGGTGTTCCTGCTGACAACTACGCTTTCTGCACCATCGACCCCAATGTGGGCGTGGTTTCCGTTCCCGACGAGCGGCTGCAGTGGCTCAGCGATTTCTACACTCCCAAGAAGACCACCCCTGCCATGATCGAGTTCGTGGACATCGCAGGTCTTGTAAAGGGCGCATCCAAGGGCGAAGGCCTTGGCAACAAGTTCCTCAGCAACATCCGCACCACCGATGCCATTGTCCATGTGGTTCGCTGCTTTGAAGATTCCAATGTAACCCATGTAGAGGGCAGCACTGATCCCCTGCGTGATATTGACATCATCAATCTTGAGCTTGTGATGGCTGACATCGAAATGGTGGAACGCCGGATTGACAAGGCTCAGAAGGCAGCCAAAGGCGGCGACAAGAAGTTCCTGCGGGAGGCCGAGGTGTTCTCCGAGCTTTTGAAGCATCTGAACGAGGGCAAGCTGGCCCGCACCTTCGACGGCAGCGAAGACGATATGGCTCTCATCGCCACCTCCGATCTGCTGACTCTGAAAAAGACCATTTATGTGGCAAACCTTGCCGAAGCCGAGGTAAATGAGCCCGAAAGCAACCGTCACTACATGGCTGTAAAGAATCTGGCCGACGCCGAAGGCAGTCAGGTCATCCCCATCTGCGCCAAGCTGGAGGCAGACATTGCCGAGCTGGACGATCCCGACGAAAAGGCCATGTTCATGGAAGAACTGGGTGTGAAGGAGTCCGGTCTGGACAAGCTGATCCGCAGCAGTTATGCTCTGCTGGGTCTGATTTCCTTCCTGACCGCCGGTGCCGACGAGTGCCGTGCATGGACTATCAAGAACGGAACCAAGGCTCCTCAGGCCGCCGGTAAGATCCACACCGACTTCGAGCGGGGCTTCATCCGTGCAGAAGTTATTGCCTTCGAGGATATGAAGGCCTGCGGCACCATGGCCGCTGCCAAAGCGAAGGGTCTGGTACGCAGTGAAGGCAAGGAGTACATTATGAAGGACGGCGACATCGTCAACTTCCTCTTTAATGTCTGATCCTCCGAAATAAGTACACAAAGCCCCGGACAGATGATCTGCCCGGGGCTTTCTTCTTGTTTACAGTAAAAAACCGTGCATTTTCTTCTGAAAAAGCACGGACTTACATAAAAATTATAACAATTCTCCACCGTATTTGTCAACCTCCCGCCGGGCGGAAGACGGGTTTTCTACGATTTGCACGAAACTGGATACAGCAATTCATACATTTTTGCGGATTGAAAATCCCGTTTCTTTGTGCTAAATTATAGTCAGAAAGGGTGATACCAATGCAGAGGTAAAACCCGAAGGCGAAACATTATGGTGCCTTCTATGTTTGACATTTTCCTTCCGGCTTGAGAAAGCTTCCGACACATATGCGTATCCCGCAAACGGGATTTGAGTGAAAGGATGTTGGTACGGTAGGATTCGATGGATGAAAGAAGATGTCTATTCCGTAGAAAGAGAGGTTAACCAATGATGTTAGATACCAAGAATGCACAGAGGTAACCCTTGGCTGGTTTGTAATCGCAAGATTCGGCAGTCAAGGGTTATTTCTTAATTCTCGTATCTATATCAAAATCTCTCAAATATGTCGCTGAAAAAACGGGAGGCTCCGCTCCCTCGCAATATGAAACTGAACATACAGCAAAAAGCCCGGGATATCCCCGGGCTTTTCTTCGCCCCAAAAGGGCGCTTTTATTTACTGTTTTCTTCTTTCTTGATTTCGTCCGACTTATAGGGCACTCTTGCAGAGGGCACCAGTTTGGAGGCAGGATCGGTATGTACTGCCTGATCGTCGAAGAAAATATTGGCACGGAATGCCTTTAGGAAATCGCTCTTAGGCACGCCGCCCAGGAAAAATGCCTCATCGATCCGGACACCCCATGCCATCAGGGTGCGGATGACCCGCTCATGGGCCGGGGCATTTCTGGCTGTGACCAGTGCCGTGCGGATGGGCATATGATCCGGCGGGAATTTCTTCTGAACCTTAGAAATGGTGGTCAGCAGTTTTGCAAAGGGTCCCTCCGGCAGAGGCTTCTTTGCATTGAGCCGCTCATGCTCTTCAAAGGCCGCCAGTCCCTCGGTCTTAAAAATCTTCTCGGATTCATCGGAGAAGATCACGGCATCACCGTCAAATGCAATGCGAATCTGATCAATGGCCTCGTCAGGCTTAATCGCCAGATTGTCATGGGAACAGATAAGGCCTGCCGCCACGCCGGCATCGATAGCTTCCTGCACATCCTCTTCATTGGCGGAGAGGAACAGTCCTGTGTGGAAAGCGCTGAGATATGGTGCGATTTTGTTGCCCCCCACCAGCGCCGCACGGCTGATGTCCAGGCCGTAATGCTCGATGGAGTTAAAAATGCGCAAGCTGGTATCTGCGCTGTTTTTGGACATGATGATGATTTCCACCAGCTGTTCGTCCCCGTCGTTGAGCTTATGCAGGGCTTTGATCAGCGGGAATGCAGTACCGGGCTTCAAAATATCCTTTTCGTGGGCGATCTGATATTTCAGATACGCCTGAAGTCCCTCTTCTTCAAAAATTCGGTTCTCTGCCTCAAGGTCAAACAGCGCCCGGGACGAAATACCGACAACCAATTTATCTTCGAGATTCATTGCCATATTAAATCGCTCCCTTCATTTTTATATATTATAGCACATATTCGACGAAATGAACAGTACTACATATACGCTGTTTGTTCACTCTGACAACAATATATAGACAGAGCAAAAAATCAGCCGTCTCCCGGTTTTCCAGGAGGCGGCCGATGCTCATTTATCCAATATCCTCCGAATCCACTACCTTGTACCCTGCCTCTCGCAGAGCGGATGCCAAAGTGCCGGAACCGGAAATCAAAGTGCCCGAGAATGTCCCGTCATACACCTGCTTCACACCGCAGGTGGGGCTTCTGGATTTCAAAATGGCGCACTCAATCTCTTCCCCTTTGACGCTCTCAAGCGTCTCCTGCACCGCGCGGCGAACCTGCTGGTCCACGCAGTTTCCGTTTTTGTCCATCAGCACCCCGTCCACAATTTCAATGGGTGTCCTCGGAATTCCAAGCCCAGCCAAGGTTTCCGGGCAAACAAGAATCACTTCCCTGTCCTTCACAAAATCCGCCACCTTCTGGCAGTAGTTGTTGCCGCCGTTATACTTGCAGTTTTTTCCCAGCAGGCAGGCGCTTACAATGACTTTCATGGCATTTTCCTTCTTTCTTACATCTGATTTGAGTATACCACAGACACTGCCATGGTGCAAGATTTTTGCATTGGCAACAGCCATTCATTTTTTCCGTAAAAGGGCGCATAGTATAGCTTAGGGACAAACCGTATTTTATATAGGAGGGGTTAAGTGGATCAGGCATTTTTCTTTATTCTGAACAGTTCCCTGCTGGGTGTGGGACTTGCCATGGATGCGTTTTCCGTTTCCGTTGCTCTGGGGCTTCGGCAAAGCAATGCATCGGCAAAGCAGACGAGTTATATTTCCGGTGTTTTTGCCCTCTATCAATTCCTTATGCCCATGCTGGGATGGTTTTGTGTCCGTCAGCTGGCAGTTTTCTTCTCCTTTTTTCGCTCCGCAATTCCTCTGCTTGCACTGATTTTATTGAGCTTTATCGGCATCAAAATGATAAAATGCGACAACGCCCCCTCGGATTCCGTACCCCAAAAATTCAGCCACGCTCTTTTATGGTTTCAGGGAGCCGCCACCTCCGTGGATGCGCTTTCCGTGGGCTTCACGATTGCGAATTACGATTTTCCCATGGCGCTGGCGTCCTCTGCCATTATCGGTGCTGTCACCTTCTGCATCTGTGCCGTTGGGGTACTCATCGGGAAAAAAGCAGGCGGATACCTTGCAGAGCGGGCCGGTACACTGGGCGGCATTATTTTGATTCTCGTGGGGCTGGAAATCTATTTGAAAAGTCTCTTTTCTTAGGGAAGACTTGCGTATTTTCCTTCTTTCTGTTAGAATATGTGGAAAGAAGGAGGAATCATCATGCCCACACGAACACTCCGGGGTGCCCCTCCTTCGGTCAAGCAGCACGATGTTGACATGACCGAAGGCAGCATCACCCGCCACATCTTAAATTTTGCGCTTCCTCTGCTGCCGGGAAATCTCTTTCAGCAGCTTTACACCACCGTGGATGCCTGGGTGGTGGGCAACTTCGTCAGCAACGCCGCCTATTCCGCCGTTGGCGCCACGGGTCCCATCGTGAACACGCTTATCGGTTTCTTTTCCGGGCTGTCCGCCGGAACCGGTGTGGTCATCAGCCAGTATTACGGTGCCGGCCGGCATGACAAAGTGCAGGATACCGTCCACACCGCTGTTCTGATGACGGTGATATTGAGTCTCGTGTTCAATGTGGTAGGAGTCAGCTTTATCCCGCTCATGCTGAAATTTACCAAAATGCCTGCATCCGTTGTTCCGGAAGCTACCACCTATTTGCAGATCTATTTCTGCGGTGTTAACGGTCTGATGCTCTATAACATTGGTGCCGGAATCCTGCGAGCCGTGGGTGATTCCCGCAGGCCCTTCTATTTTTTGGTGGTCTGCGCTCTGGTAAACACTGCGCTGGATCTCATATTTATTCTGGTTTTTAACATGGGTGTTGCAGGCGTTGCTCTCGCCACGGTCATTTCTCAGGGCGTGTCCGCATTTTTGGTGCTGGCAGCTATGATGAAAAGCCGCAGCTGCATTCATCTGTCTCTCCGTAAGCTGCGAATCCATTGGCAGCTCCTCCGGAAAATCGTCCTCATCGGCATTCCTGCCGGACTGCAAATGGCCGTCACTGCATTTTCAAACATCTTCGTCCAGTCCTACATCAATTTCTTCGGAGAAGATGCCATGGCAGGCTGGACCACTTATTCCAAAGTCGATCAGCTGCTGTTTCTGCCCATGCAGTCCATTGCCCTCGCAACTACCACCTTTGTGGGACAGAATCTGGGCAAGGGGCAGCCCAAGCGAGCCAACGACGGCGTGAAATGCTCTTTGGCTCTCTCATTGGGAGCAACAGCGATATTGCTGCTGCCCATTATGATTTTTTCCTCCTCCCTTGTGGCCTTCTTTAACAGCAAGCCGGAGGCGGTATATCATGGCACCCTGTTTCTGCATTGGCTCTCCCCCTTCTATTTGGTGTGCTGCTCCAGTCAGATCTACACCGGCGCTTTGCGAGGCTCCGGCAACAGCCAAGCCCCCATGGTCATCATGCTGGGCAGCTATGTCCTGTTCCGGCAGGTATACCTCTTCGCCATGTCACACATCTGCAACCGGATTCTTCCTATTGCCATGGCCTATCCCGGCGGGTGGATCGTGTGCAGCATTATTATGACCGTCTACTACCGCCGTGTTCGGTTCCGCAATCAAAGTGTTATATAAAAAAGTGCAGCTCGTGGGAGCTGCACTTTTTGCGCAAAAGGGAGCAGCTACACCGTATACTTTAACAGCAATTCAGAAATTTGCCTTTCTTCCCGTATGTGCCTTGCGTTTGGATTCTCTCTGTGATATAATCCTGAGCAGTATATGATTTTTTATTGATTTGAAATATACTGAATATATTATTTTCCGGAGGCCCGCAATGGCAGATAGAAAACGCCGCCCCAAAGCAGGCAAGCGCTATTCGCCTGTGATTACACTGGCATTTGCTCTCATTCTCTTTATCGTCATAACTTCCGCATTGATCGGTGTATTTCGGCACTTGTCCGGTGATACAGCCAATATAAATCCCATAGGCACCGAAGGCGGCCAGCCAGACAGCACTTCGCCCGAACCTGCATCCACGGAGCCTACCCCGCCCCCCACTGTTCCTCCCCTGCCCGATGATCCCGTCGAGCGGATCAAGGCCTACGCAGAACGCAACGGCTATCAGTTTTCGGATTATCCCGAGAGCATTGTGGAGCTTCTGGGCAAGAACCCGGAAACCGAAAAATTCGTTCTGGAGTATCCCTTCGCTAAGGATGTCAAATACGAAATCGATCTGTCTGATTTGAAAGACTGTACTGAGGTTCCCAGACTTTACCAGTGGGATCAGCGCTGGGGCTACATATTCTATGGCTCTGATGTGGCAGGGCGCACCGCCTGTGGCCCCACCTGTATGTCCATGGTTGCCATTTATCTGACGAAAAACACCGACTACACCCCCGCATACATGATGCAGTACGCCTTGGATCACCGCTATTATAACGGTGGCACCAACTGGGCCTTCTTCAGTCAGGGCGCAGCAGGCTTGGGTCTTCGCTCTCAGGAGCTGCCCCTCAGCAAGGGCAAAATTATCCAGCAGCTGGAAGCAGGACACCCGGTGGTCTGTTCCATGGGGCCCGGCCTGTTTACAGAAGTCGGTCACTACATCGTTCTGGTTGGCGTTGAAGACGGCAAGTTCCGTGTCAACGATCCCAACAGCATCGCCCGCTCCAATAAGCTCTGGGAGTATGATGATATTAAAGACCAGATTCGAAATCTCTGGGCTATGTCCAAAGCGTAATCCATAAAGGAAAGCAGCCCTCAAGGCAGGAACTCTTCACAAGGAAGTTTTCCTGAAAAAACCGAAAAGAAAAAGTGGAGTGCGTCAAATCTGACGCACTCCACTTTCTTTATCGTCTGTGAAAACAATTATTTTAACTCGTAAGTCCATTCACCGTTTTCGAGATAATAATAAAACTCGCTGAGATTATCGTCCAAAAACACTTTCAGCATATCTGCCATATCAGGAGAAAGATCCATGGTTAACAATTTGTCCCTTGAAACCCAAAATACTTCTCCTTCCTCAGAAGATTTTAGTTCACCCGTGAATTTGTCCGTCTTATATAAGAGAACCATGTATCGGGAACCGTCAGTTTCTGTCCAATCCTTGATACCGCACAACCGTGGAGACTGAATCGTAAGGCCGGTTTCTTCATACACTTCACGGATAACAGCATCCGTAAATGATTCATTCTTCTCAACATGACCACCGGGAAATGTAATACCATTCCAGTCGCAATTAACCTTGTTTTCCACCAAAACTTGGTTATCCCGATAAATCATGCACATATTGGTAAGGGTTACGCTTTCTGCTCTATCCATTTTGAATCTCCTGATCTTTAATATTTAACGGTTAGATTTATTGAGGTGCAGACGCCTAAGACATTTTCAGAAATACTAAATTATGGGTTGTACCCAAAAGGGCTTATGCCGATTTCTTAGTTTTCCGAAAGGATGTTGACGATCTCATCAAAATGCCGTATGGACCGATAATCGGGATGCTCTGAAGCCTTTTCGGCATCCGGGCAATACCAGACGGCAGTCATACCCGCATTTTTGGCTCCCAGTACATCCTTTTGGAAGTTATCTCCCACGTAAAGACATTCCTGCGCCGTCATGCCTGCCTTCTGAATGCAGCAGTTAAAGAGCTTCTGATCCGGCTTTTCTGCCATGACCTCCTCGCTGCTGACGATAAAATCAAAATACGGCAGCAGCTGCAAATCCTGCAATTTGCGGAACTGGTAATCCACGGTCATATCGGTGCCGATACCTAGAATATACCCGTCCGCTTTCAATTTCCTGATACACTCCAAAACTCCCGGCTCCGGTCGGATCACCGAAAAAAGAGTATTCCAGTAAATATCGCTCATGGGCAGGGCATGGCGGATGCTGAACCCGTTTTCTTCCAATAGGATCTGATAGCGCAGCAGCCGGTTGTGGACGGAGCCGCAGGAAATCCCCAGCCGGGCATTCATCACCTTGGCTGCTTCCCGGTGGCAGCGGGCGAACTCTTCTGCGCTCATGTGCAGATTCCCCCAAACATAGTCGCAGAGAGCTTTCCAAGCTATGGCATGGCAGGAATCATAATTATATAAAGTATTATCGATGTCAAAAATTACGGCACGAATCATGTATTTTCTCCTATTGGGATACATTATAGAAAGAATCCGGGAATTGATTTTCATACCAATCAATCACTCCGGATTCTTTTCGTATCAGTAAACGGTCAGTCGACCAAGCCTGCATCTCGCAGTGCCTGCTCGATTTCAGCCGCAGACATAATGTTCTTGAGTCCCAGAACAATGGTGCCCTTTGCGGCAGCAGCGTCAAACATATTTGCAAAGTTCCGTGCGCAGAACACGATATCATAGTTAGGAGCACAGGACTTGCCCTCAGACAGGGCGCAGTGATGAATCTTGCCCGGCTTTACACCCAGCTTGGTCAGCACCTTCTGCATGGTCATTTTCAGCATCAGGGAAGAACCTGCGCCGTTAGCGCAGCATACCAAGAAACTCTTATTGTCTAAAGTTGCCATTTCAAATTACTCCTTTTTTGATTTTTGGGGAAAGCCACCGGTTTTCCAACCGGCTGCTGAACCCGGCTCGGTCACGGCGCAGACTCCGCACTCAGAGTCTGCGCCGGATCTGATTTGATTATA
>RCNI01000740.1_pt1 | contig 19250 bp, 13 predicted proteins | sample 2041151 | NCBI WGS metagenome assembly RCNI01 (sample SAMN09708214, study PRJNA481090) | feces metagenome | isolation source: feces | place: Antarctica: Albino Rookery | reverse complement strand
ATTTTTGTATTTATTACTACCATCAAGTATGTTGGGAAACATAGAGAAACAGAAAGAAGAGAAGAAGGGATATCTTTTTATTATAAAGAACGGAAGAATTTTATGTACGATTCTTTTCTGGAATCTTTTTATGTTCTGTATAGGAATTGCATCGCCTCTTGAAATCAGTATGATTGAGGATACGTTGGGAATGTCATCATCTTGGTATGGTATTGGAAATACAGTAGAGGGAATTGGCATGCTTATTGCCTCTGGCCTTATTCTGGGAATTATGAAGAAGTTAAAGCCAGAAAACATTATTGTATTAGGGCTTTTCAGTGCAGCTATGAGTTACGGTGTTATAGGAACTGCAGGGAATATCTGGGAGTATCTTTGTGGAGCGGCGCTGGTAGGAGTGACATCTGCTTTTTGCCCTCTGGGATTTAAAACAGCTGTACAGATACAAAGTGAGACAAAACTGGTGGGCAGGACTTTTACTGCATCAAGGTTTACGATTTTGATTACCAGAATGGCAGGTTCTTTGCTGGTAGGAAGTATGCTTACTGTATGGGCAATGCGCATGATTTATTACTTCCTTGCGGGATTTCTGATGATTACAGCGGTAGCCTATTATATTTTTTTTCATAAGAGCAGAGTATAGGTGGAGATTCAGGTATTTCATAGCAAGGAAGTAATTGCAATAAGAAAGAACAATAATATATTTTCTTAGGACAGCATACACTGAGTTAGCGGATTACTCATTGTCCACAGACACAGGAGGTGCTGTTATGTATGAAGATTTAACCCACAAAGAGCTTTGTGAGGCTTTCCATACAGATGAGAAAAACGGCCTTGGTGCAAAGGAGGCTGAGAAACGTTTATTGCGTGATGGAAGCAATACCCTGAGAAAAGCCAAAGAACAGACGGTTTGGGACAGAATACAAAATCAGATAAATGATCCTATGATTTTCATTCTTTTTCTGGCAGCGTCTATTTCCATGTTGCTGCGGGAATACGGTGATACAGGGATTATTCTGGCAGTCATTGCCTTGAATACCACAGTTGGGGTAATACAGGAGGGAAAAGCCAGAAAGGCTTTAGAAGCACTGAAAAAAATGACAGCGTTGTCTGCAGTTGTGAAGCGTGACGGAATTTATGAGAAAATACCGGCAGATAAGCTGGTAAAGGGAGATGTGGTAAAACTAAAAGCAGGTAATCAGGTGCCGGCGGATATACGTCTGCTGAAAGTGCAGGGACTTTCTGCCAACGAGTCTGCCCTTACAGGAGAGTCCTTGCCGGTAATGAAATCTCAAGAGGTACTGCCGAAAGGACTTCCCATAGCAGAAAAGAAAAATATGGCATATATGTCTACGGAAGTTATGAAGGGCAGCGGTGAAGGCATTGTAGTTGCCACGGGAATGAACACGGAGCTTGGGAAAATTGCGGGAATGATAGAAGATACAAAGCAGGAAATGACACCGCTGCAAAAACGGCTGGGAGATTTAGGAAAAATTTTAAGCATTGTGGCAGTGACATTGTGTGCAGGTTTGTTTTTCATCGGAGTGGTACAGCATAGAAATCTTTTACAGATGCTGCTTTTGGCTATTTCTCTGGCTGTTGCGGCTATTCCAGAGGGGCTTCCCGCAGTCGTTACCATCGTTCTTGCCCTTGGGGTAGCCAGAATGGTAAAAGTAAATGCCATTATCCGCAGGCTGCCGGCAGTAGAAACGCTGGGTTCTGTAGGTGTTGTATGTTCCGATAAAACAGGAACTTTAACTGAGAATAAAATGACGGTGACGAAAATCTATGCAGATGAGAAAATACTTCCTGTTTCCACAGTGAGAAAGAGAGAATTTCCAAAACTTATAGAAGGATTTCTTCTATGTAATAACAGCATTTTGGGAAAACAGGAAATTGGAGATGCTACAGAGCTGGCGCTTTTGCATATAGGAAGAGATATGGGATATGACGAAAAGCGATTACAACAGCAGTATCCTAGAACATTTGAAATTCCTTTTAATTCCGAAAAGAAATATATGGTAAGTGTACATAAAGACGGAAATCATGAGACAGCCTATATAAAAGGCGCCTGTGACTACATTTTAAATCAATGTACTTATGTGGAAAATCATGGTAAAACAAATCCTATGACACAGATGGAGAAGATGAAAATTCGCAGAGCTATGGAGGAAATGGCAAAGGAAGGACTGCGGATTTTAGCTTTGGCATATAAGGAAAGGGTTGTGAATAAAACAGAGAAGACTTTAACAGAAGGGCTTGTTTTTGCAGGTATGGCAGGAATGATAGATCCACCCAGAAAGGAATCTGTCCAGTCTGTGAAAACCTTAAAACAAGCCGGTGTGCAGGTGGCAATGATTACAGGGGATTATAAAGATACTGCATTTTCCATTGCAAAGAAAATAGGAATTGCAGATTGTGTGGAACAGTGTATTACCGGACAGGAAATGGATGAGATGAGCGAAGATACTTTGCGAAAGAAAATGAAAAACTTGCGTGTATTTGCAAGAGTAACACCTGCTCATAAAGTGAAGATTGTAAAAGGATTTCAGGATAACGGACAGATTGTCGCCATGACTGGTGACGGTGTTAATGATGCTCCTTCGCTGCAAAAGGCAGATATTGGTATTGCCATGGGAGAGAATGGTACAGACGCGGCAAAAAATGCAGCAGATATGGTACTTTTAGACGATAATTTTTCTACTATTGAAAAGGCAATGGAGGAAGGCAGGGGAATTTACGTCAATATTAAGAAATCCATTCTATTCTTACTATCTTCCAATTTCGGTGAAATCATTACCATGTTTGCAGCTGTTCTTTTTCAGCTTCCCACGCCTTTAAAGGCAAGTCATATTTTGTGGGTGAATTTAATTACAGATTCCCTTCCAGCGCTAGCACTGGGAATTGATAAAAATGATGCAAAGGCTTTGATGCAGAAAAAACCGCGAAATCCCAAGGAAGGACTTTTTGCACACGGAGGCTGGGGGTTTACTGTCTTTTATGGTGTTTTAATTGCAGCAATTACTTTATATGCCTTTTACCTGGGAGGGCAGACTTACGCTTTTACCGTGTTGGGAGTATCCCAGCTTTTTCACGCTATCGGTATGAGAGATAAGGATAAATCCGTTTTTCAGATGAAACATCTGGAAAATCCTTTTATGCTGTTGGCATTTTTTCTGGGATTGGGGCTGCAGGCAATGGTGACGGAAATTCCATATTTTGTACAGCTTTTTGGAACTGTTCGCCTTTCTTTGCAGGAATGGTGTTTGCTTCTGGGAATTTCTGTAATTCCCCTTGTTGCCCATGAGCTTCTGCTTATTCCCAGCAGACTTTTAGGAACGGGGAAAATGCAGGAAAAGGCATAGAAAATTGCATATAAAAACAAAGAATACCTGTAAAAACATGCAAAATAAAAGAGAAATGCAAGAAACACTTGACACTAAGTCATATATTAGCATACAATATGTAGAAATAAAAAAGAAAAACATCAGGAGGAAGCCATGACACCGTATAAAGAACTTAGTAAAGAGCAGTTGCAGGCCATGAAGGCTGATTTAGAAAAACAGTTTGAAAAAATAAAGGCCAAAGGATTAAATCTGGATATGTCCAGAGGGAAACCATCTAAACAGCAGTTAGAGCTGGCAATGGATATGCTGGAAGAATTAAAAAGTACAGACAAACTGAAATGTGAAACAGGAATAGACTGCCGTAATTATGGTCTTTTAGACGGTATTCCTGAGGCAAGACGCCTTCTGGGTGAAATGACAGAAGTATCACCGGAAAATATCGTGATTTTCGGGAATTCCAGTTTAAATGTAATGTTTGACACTGTTTCCCGTTCCATGACACATGGTGTGTGCGGAAGTACACCATGGTGCAAGCTGGATAAAGTAAAATTCTTATGTCCTGTACCGGGATATGATAGACATTTTCGTATTACAGAATACTTTGGTATAGAGATGATTAACATTCCAATGACACCTACCGGACCGGATATGGATATGGTGGAAGAATTAGTCAGCACAGATCCTGCAGTCAAGGGTATCTGGTGTGTGCCGAAATATTCCAATCCTCAGGGAATTACTTATTCTCCTGAAACAGTAAAAAGAGTTGCCAACTTAAAACCGGCTGCTGAAGATTTCCGTATTTTCTGGGATAATGCTTATTGCATCCATCATTTATATGATGATAAACAGGATTTTCTTGTAGAAATTTTAGACCAGTGTGAAAAAGCAGGAAATCCGGATTTAGTCTATAAATTTGTTTCAACTTCTAAAGTAAGTTTCCCGGGTTCAGGAATTGCAGCAGTAGCAGCATCTAAAAGAAATCTGGATGATTTTAAAAAGCATATGTCCGTGCAAACGATTGGTCATGATAAGATTAACCAGCTTCGTCATGTCCGTTTCTTTGGCGGTATTGTGGGAATGCATAAACACATGAAGAAACATGCTGATATTCTTCGCCCGAAATTTGAAATCGTAGAAAATACATTGGAAAAAGAATTAAGTGGAATAGAAATCGGAACATGGCAAAATCCAAGAGGAGGTTACTTCATCTCATTTGATGCTATGGAAGGCTGTGCAAAAGCTATTGTAGCAAAGGCAGCAGAAGCCGGCGTGAAAATGACAGATGCAGGTGCAACTTACCCTTACGGAATTGATCCTAAGGACAGCAACATTCGTATTGCACCAAGTTTTCCAACAGTAGAGGACTTGAAGCTTGCAACAGAAATTTTTGTGCTTAGTGTAAAACTGGTAAGCATTGACAAAATTTTAAGTGAAAAATAAATTTGAAAAGAAGGGAGAGGGCGCTGAACGGGGAACAGTGTCCTCTTTGTGCGTAATAAAATTGTTAAGAATTCTTAATTGGTGAATGGGGAAAATTGTGTTATACTGAAACGCAACAGAGAGTTATGTTAGGGGTGAATAATATGGCGAAAAGAAAATCCAAGAAGAGTAAATATGAGAAAATGAAAAAAATTCTGCTGGGAATTTTAATCGGCTATGCAGTTCTTTTGCTGGTGGCATATTTTATAGGTGTATTTTATTATTCAAAGCATTTTTATCCCGGCTCGAAAATCAATGGAATAGACTGCACGGGAAAAACCGTGGAAGAGGCAGAAAAGGCAATGAAAAGTCAGCTTGCGGGATATATGCTGGTACTGAAGGAACGAGAGGATAAGGTAGAGAGCATCAGTGCTTCGCAGATTGATATGAGATACATAGATGATGGCAAAATTGCAGAGCTTAAAAAGGCGCAAAATCCGTTTAGCTGGTTTTTATCCTTTGCACATAAAAAGGATTATACCATGTCATCCACAACACCATATAATAAAGAAGCGGTTTATGCAGCAATTGATGGATTGTCATGTTTTCAGGAAGAAAACATTGTACAGCCTTCAGACGCACATCTGGAAGTAGGGGTAAGCGGCTATGAGATTGTTCCTGAAGTACAGGGAACGGCTCTTGATAAAGAAAAGGTGAAAGAAGCGGTTATAAAAGCCATTGATAGTGGGGAGATTGAAGTGGACTTAGAAAAAGAAGGCTGCTATCTTGCACCATCTGTATTAGCAGATGACGAAAATCTGGCAAAGCAGAAGGAACAGGGAAATGTATTTCTGGGCGTGACGGTTACGATTGATTTTTCTGATCGTCAGGAGATTGTCAATGCAGAGATTATGAAAGACTGGCTGGTAACAGATGAGTCAGGCAATCTGAATTTAGATGCAGCAAAGGTAAAAGAGTATGTTCAACAGTTGAAATATGAGTACGATACCTTTGGTTCATCCAGACAGTTTACAACAGCAACAGGAAATACCATTACGGTAAAAGGCGGAGATTATGGTTGGGTAATTGCTCCTAATGATACCTCGGCCAAGATTATAGAAGCCATTAAAAGCGGACAGTCTCAGACTATTGAACCAGAATATACTTACCGCGGATACTGCAGAGCTGCCAATGATATTGGTAATACTTACGTGGAAATCAGTCTCAAGGAACAGCGTATGTGGTTCTTTAAGGACGGACAGCTTCTGGTGGATACACCGGTAGTTACGGGAAATCATAATAAAGGCTACGACACCCATACAGGTGTTTATGCCATTATGTATAAGGAAAGAAATGCAACCCTGAAAGGGGAAAATTACAGTGCACCAGTAGATTGCTGGATGCCGTTTTATGCTAATACAGGCATCCATGATGCAGGATGGAGAACTACTTTTGGTGGAAGTGAGTACATCAATAACGGTTCACACGGATGTGTCAACACACCGCCTGAAAACGCAGAGAAGATTTTTAATAACATTGAAAAAGGCGTTCCGGTGGTGGTATATTAAAGAAAGAAAATTTTACCGATAAAAGGAGTTTATAATATGAATATTATAGTATTAGCTGGAGGAAACAGTACAGAAAGAGAAGTATCTATTGCATCAGGACAGGGCGTGTGCAAGGCTTTAAGAGAGCGTAATCACAAAGCAGTTCTTTTAGATCCCTACTTTGGAGCTCCAAAGAAGGGAGAAAATTTGTTTCCTGCAGAATATGACATTGATAAAGCAGCAGATGATATGAGAGAAATGAGCAGCAAATTAGAAGAAACCATGAGGACTCGAAAGAGCTTTTTCGGACCGAATGTTCTGGAAATTTGTACGGAAGCAGATATTGTATTTTTGGCGCTTCACGGAGCAAACGGAGAAGATGGAAAGGTACAGTCTGTTCTGGATTTAATGGGAATTAAATATACTGGTTCTGGTCCGTTAAGTAGCGGAATGGCAATGGATAAAGGTATTACAAAAATGGTATTTGAAGCAAAGGGCGTGCCTACACCAAAGGGAATTACTCTGGAAAAGGGTAAATGCAGCAGCCGTCTTGCAGATTACGGAATGGGATTTCCAGTTATTGTAAAGCCTTGTTGCGGAGGCTCTAGTGTGGGTGTATGCATTGCCAATAATCAGGAGGAATATAAGGCAGCATTATTAGAAGCTTTTTCTTACGAAAATGAAGTTGTAGTAGAACAGTTTATTACAGGAAGGGAATTTTCTGTTGCTGTTGTGGATAAGAAAGCATATCCTGTTATTGAAATCGCTCCTTTGCAGGGATTTTATGATTATAAAAACAAATATCAAGCAGGTTCTTGTGTGGAGACCTGTCCGGCAGATCTTTCTTCTGCACTGACAAAGGAAATGCAGAAATACGCAGAAATGGGCTATGAAGCATTAAATCTTCAGGCTTATGCCCGTCTGGACTTTTTAATGGATGCCGAGGGAAATATGTACTGTCTGGAAGCAAACACTTTGCCGGGAATGACACCTACCAGCTTAATCCCTCAGGAAGCAAAAGCAATCGGAATGGATTATCCTCAGCTTTGTGAAAAGCTGATTGAAGTTTCATTGAAAAAGTACCAGTAGGAGGAAAGGTGTCATGAAAAATCTTACCTTAAAAAATCTTGCACTTGCCTGCAATGGAAAATATGTCGGATCAAAGGAAATGGAAAATCAGGAAGTGAGCTGTATTTTCACAGATAGCAGAAAGGCAGAAGCTGGCGGTCTATTTGTGCCCATTAAAGGCGCAAGGGTAGATGCTCACGATTTTATTGAACAGGTAATGGAAAAAGATGTACTGGCTACCTTGTCAGAAAAAGATTTAGGGGAACAGTCTTTTCCTTATATTCTTGTAGAGTCATCTCTTACAGCAGTAAAAGAAATTGCAGAATTTTACTTGAAACAGCTTCAGATACCAGTTGTGGGAATTACAGGAAGTGTGGGAAAAACCAGCACTAAAGAAGTAATTGCATCCGTATTGGAACAAAAATATAATACCTTAAAAACACAGGGAAATTTTAATAACGAATTAGGTCTTCCCCTGACGATTTTCCGTCTTCGTGACGAACATGAAATGGCAGTATTGGAAATGGGAATTAGCGATTTTGGAGAAATGCACAGACTGGCGAAAATCGCAAGACCGAATACCTGTGTCATTACCAATATCGGGCTATGCCATTTAGAATTTTTGAAATCCAGAGACGGAATATTGAAGGCAAAAACAGAGATTTTTGATTATCTGCAGCCAGACGGACATATTATCTTAAATGGTGATGATGATAAGCTGGTGACCGTTCGGGAGACAAAGGGAATTAAACCTGTATTTTTCGGTATAGAAAATCATCAGGAAATTTGGGCAGACGAAATAAAACCGGAAGGATTAAAGGGGATTTCCTGCCGTATTCACACAGGAGAAGAAAGCTTTTCTGTTTTAATTCCTGTTCCGGGAAAACATTCTGTTTATAATGCTCTTGCAGCAACAGCAGTGGGTCTGACTTATGGGCTTACCAGAGAGGAAATTAGCAGAGGAATTGAAAGTCTTCAGTCTGTAAGTGGCAGATTTCATATTATAGAAACACCGGAATATACGGTGATTGATGATTGTTATAATGCAAATCCAATATCCATGAAGGCATCTTTAGATGTACTGACAGATGCTTTGGAAAGAAAAGTTGCAATTCTGGGTGATATGGGTGAACTGGGCGCAGATGAAAGAAAAATGCATCAGGAAGTTGGAAAGTATGCAGCAGAGAAGGGAATTGATGTTCTCTTATGTGTGGGAGAACTTTCAGAGGATATGGAAGCAGCGGCCAGAGCATTAAACTCCAAAACACAGGTGAGACACTTTGCAAATAAGGAAGATTTGATGAAAGAACTTCCGGAAATTCTGCAAAAAGGCGATACGGTTTTGGTAAAGGCATCTCACTTTATGGAGTTTGGTGAGATTGTAGAAAAATTAAGGTAAATACATTGTATTTTCATAGATATATTGTAATTATTGTGAAGTAGTATAGTTTTTGTTATAATTTCAGAAGCGTGTATGGTTAAAGCACCATGTAAGAGACTATAACGTAAGGAGGACATAATACATGCTGAATAATATTTTAAGTGCAGTAAATGATTGGATGTACACGTATCTTTTATTATTTCTGCTGATAGGAACAGGAATTTACTTTACCGTGAGAACACGTTTTGTACAGCTGAGATTATTAAAAGAGTCATTTCATGTATTAAAGGAAAAGGCAGGAGAGGAAAACGAAAAAAAACAGGTTTCTTCTTTTCAGGCATTGATGATTTCTACAGCTTCCAGAGTGGGAACAGGTAATATTGCAGGGATTGCCACAGCGATTGCAGCTGGCGGAGCAGGAGCTGTTTTCTGGATGTGGCTGATGGCAGTGATTGGCGGAGCATCTGCTTTTATCGAAAGTACACTGGCACAGGTTTATAAGGTAAAGGATAAAGATGAATTTCGAGGAGGACCTTCCTATTATATGGAAAAGGCACTTGGTAAGCGTTGGTTGGGAATTTTATTTTCTATTTTACTGATTATCTGTTTTGCTTACGGATTTAACGGGCTTCAGTCTTTTAATATGTCATCTTCCTTAGAATATTATATTCCGGGATATAGTGATACGGTATATCCTATGATTGTAGGACTGATTTTGGCAGTGGGAACAGCTTTCGCTATCTTTGGCGGTGTTCATAGAATCGGGTTTATTACTTCTGTATTGGTACCAATTATGGCAGGAGCATATTTATTAATCGGACTTTATACAATTATTACCAATATTACAGAAATTCCAAAGGTATTCTCTATGATTTTCTCTCAGGCATTTGATTTTCGTGCATTTGCCGGAGGTATGGCAGGAAGTGCCGTGGTAATTGGTATTAAGAGAGGTCTGTTTTCTAACGAGGCAGGTATGGGAAGTGCACCCAATGCTTCCGCAAGTGCATCAGTAAGTCATCCGGCAAAGCAGGGAATGGTACAGGTTTTATCCGTGTTTATTGATACACTGTTGATTTGTTCTGCAACAGCTATGATGTTGTTACTTTCCGGTGTACAGGGCGAGTCTGGTGTATTAGATGGTATTCCATTTGTGCAAAAGGCTATTGCTGAGAATGTAGGAAGCTGGGGAATTCACTTTATTACTCTTTCCATTTTTGCCTTTGCTTTTAGTAGTTTAATTGGAAATTACTATTATGCAGAGTCTAATATTTTGTTTATTAAAAATAACAAGAAGTTGTTGTTTATCTTCCGTATTACTTGTCTCTTGGCAGTGTTTTTGGGAGCACAGGCAGATTTCTCCATGATGTGGAATATTGCGGACATTACCATGGGCTGCATGGCAACTGTAAATATTCTGGCGATTTTAGTTTTGGGGAATACGGCAATTAAAGTTTTGAAAGATTATGAAAAACAGAAAAAAGAAGGGAAAGATCCTATATTTAAAGCGAAGGATGTAGGAATTGATAATACAGAATGCTGGTAATATTTCTCTAGATAGATAAGAATTATTTATTTTCAATAAAAACAGTTCATAGATTAAAAAAGGGATGTAAAATAAGTCTTTAAAGAAGAATCGCCTAGACCTTACGGTCTAAGCGATTTTTCTTTTAGGGGAGTTTTTTACATCTCCCTTTTTTAGATTGCATATATAGTGGAAGGCGTTGACTAGTTATTTATTTGCAAAATATGCATGATACATTTCTCCGGATTCAGGATTCTCTCCAGTTCCGTCTGGATAAGATGTAAATTCAAGAACATAGTCTGTATATCCCTTTACCATCGTGAAAAGGCTTCTGAAAGCATAAGTATTACCTGGCTGATAGGTTGGATCCTTCTCTGTTGCCAAGTCTTTAGAGTTAGATCCCATTCCGATATATGTAGAAGTTCCATCTGCGGAAGGTATTCCGCCACCACCAATATTTTTCTGGGAGAATTGCATATTTGGTTCTACGATTCCATAGTCAGGTCCGGGGAATTCTTCCGGAACGAAGACTTCATAATCTAAAACGCATAGTTCAACATCAGCTGGCAATTGAATTGAATCAACATCTATCTGACTGAAGTCATAACTGTTTGTATTGTGTAAATCAATTGCAGACTGAACATATTCAGCATCATCAGATGATGTAGTAACTTTTGTGACACGAACGTAGACAGTATGATATGTTTTATCTTCAGTTGCATATCTTGCTGTTTTTGCCCATTGACCGAATGATATTGGAGTAGTGTCTGTAGTTGTGCTGGCATCTAGGGCAGAAGAAATATCTGCATCTGCCTGTTCAGAAGTAGTTGTATCAGGCTCTTTAACATCTTCTGAAGAGTTATCCTGTGGTTTATCAGTTGCGTCAGCATCATCTGGTTCTTCAGAAGTGGTTGTATCAGGTTCTTTGATTTTTTCTGAAGATTTTGCCGGTGGTTCATTAGTAACTTTTTTTGTTTCTTTTTCTCCACAAGAAGCAACAGTAAACAACATAATCATAGATATTGATAATGCTAAAAATTTTTTCATATTTTTCATACCGGTATCCCCCTTTATTTGTCTATGATAAATTTATATGCAGATTATATCATTTGCAAATATACAGTGCAAGTAAATTTTACTATAAATAGTGATGTTTTAAAATAATTGAATTTTTACTATAAATTTTCTGTATAATAGATAAGTAATGCTGCATGTATCCCAGATTTCCAGCTGTACCGAGCCAACGGCTTAGGAAAAAGAAGGTAGAAAAGGTAAGTACCGGTGCCTATAAGCATAATGATTATAGAAAAGCCAAGATCTACATTCCATTTTTAACCTCTATTCAATAAGAAAATTGCCACACAATTCTCAAAAAGAGATTGCGTGGCGAAAATATAATCAGATTTGAAGAGCCCATACCCCGAAGGGTTTTGGTATGTAGTTTTAAAATTGTTTATTAGAATATGGTAAGTGTAGGTAATTGTCAAGAATGATTTTTTTTCAACATTTCAAGAATAATTTCTTGTGTATAAGCGCCCAGCCTTTTTTTATCTTCTTTTTCCAGCTGTTCAGGATAAATAGGGGCACCATATTCTACAATGACATTACAAGGTTTGATTTTAGGAAAATGTGCCTCAAAAATTTCAGCAGAATTGCTAATAGCTATTGGAATAATAGGACATCCGGATTTTGTAGCTATTTTAAAGCTACCTTCATGGAATGGAAGCATTTCTCTCTCATCAGCCCCTTTGTTTCTTGTACCTTCAGGGAAAATACAGATAGAAATGCCGTTTTTTACTTTATCAATGGCTGTAAGAATAGTCTTCATACCTGCTTTGATATCCTGTCTGTCAAGAAAAAGACAGTGTAAATATCGCATCCAAATAGAGAGAAGTGGAATAGGCTCCATTTCTTTTTTGGCAATATATCCTGTCAGGTCAGGACATAATGTGTAAGTCAGAAGAATATCAAAAAAGCTTCGATGATTTCCGATATACAGTACCGCGTGATCTTTTGGAACATTTTCATGGCCAATGACAGTAATTTTAGCTCCTGTTACTTTTAAGATAAATTTAAAAACAGTCTGAATAATACGAAGAGAACTGATATCCTTTGCCCGTTTGTTAAATTTTCCTACAATCCATTCCACAAGGAGAATGGGAATAGACAAAATCAAGTATCCGATAACACAGATACATACGATGATAAATCGAAACATAATAAATAACCTTCCTTTATTGTGATATAGAGAATTATAATGAAATCAAGTTTAATATGCAAGGATTAGTATTCATATTTCAGAAAAAATCTGCATACATTTAGGATAAGACTGGCAAAGTGAAGGTGGCGCAAGATGTGAAAAAAGGAACGGCCTTAATACTGCTTTTGACAGTAATGACCTGCTTTTTATGTGGCTGCAGCATTGAAAAAGTAAGGGCAATGGATGGTGTAAAGCCGGAATATACCGTTATGAAGGAAGATGATTATCCTGAAAAAGTAAAAGAGCTGATAGGAGAGAATAAGACAAAAGAATTTCAGATGACTTATCAGGATGCGGGATATCTTTATCTTATGAAAGGGTATGGAGAGCAGAAGACAGGGGGATACAGTATACAGATTGAAGATTTATCCCTGTGGGATAATGCAATTCATTTACAGACAACATTGCTGGGACCTAAGGATGGAGAAGAACTGAAGGAGGAAGCATCTTATCCCTGTCTGGTGATTAAGATGAAATACCGGGAAGAGCCGGTTATTTTTGAATAGAAAAGGGGTAATGGCGTGGAACTGGTAACAAAAAATATGTATATGCTTCAAAAGAAGTGTGAAGCAGTTAATCAGATTACTTTTGACGAGGATTTAAATGTTCCTGATGTAAAGCCGGATATTGGAAGAATGATACAGAAAAAAGGTGATATCCAACTGGAGGATATACAGATAACAGAGGGCCGGGCATACATTACAGGAGCTCTTGTGGTAAGTCTTTTATATGTCAGTGACAATGAAGAAAGACGCCTTCAAAGTCTTATGGGAACTTTGCGGATTGGTGAAACGCTGAATTTAGAAGGGCTGGAAAATGGAGATAAAGTACAGCTGAAATGGGACATTGAGGATTTAAGCGTTCAATTGATAAATTCCAGAAAATTAAATATTAAGGCATTGGTGACTTTTACGGCATATGTGGAGGAAAGTAAGGAGCTGGAGCTGCCGGTTGCTGTGGAGGATGATGAAATTTCCCAGAAAAAAGAGGACATTTCTATTTTGGGGACTGTGATACATAAAAAGGATACTATGCGTGTAAAGGAGGAGATTTCTCTAAGTTCCAATAAACCAGATATTTATGAGCTACTTTGGAATACTGTAGAGGTAAGAGGGTTGGATATTCGAGCAGAAAATGATAAAATCGGGGTAAAAGGAGAGTTATTTGTATTTGCACTTTACAGCGGAAATGATGACAATAACTCTCTGCAATGGCTGGAGCATTCTGTCCCTTTCTATCAGGAGCTGGAATGTATTGGGTGCACGCAAGAAATGATACCCAATGTGGAAATTTCCATGCCCCAGGGTGATTTAAAGGTAAAACAGGATGAGGATGGGGAAGAACGTGTTATTGGTGTAGATGCTGTTCTGGAATTGGAAATGAAAATCTATGAGGAGGAAGAATTGTCTCTTCTTATGGATGTGTATACACCTTTAAAGGAGTGCGAGGCAGTTAGGGAAAATCAGACATTAGAAAGCCTGTTGGTGAAAAATTTTTCAAAGTGTAAGGTGAACGACAGAATTAAGATAGAAAACAGCCACGGAAAAATTTTGCAGATTTGCCACAGCGACGGCAGTGTTAAGGTGGACAGCAGTAGAATTGTAGAAAACGGAATTGAAGTGGAAGGTGTTGTCCAGATTAGGATTTTGTATATTATCGGGGACGATGATATGCCGTTTTATTCTATGGAAACCATGATACCCTTCCAACATGTGATTGAAGCAGAGCAGATTACAGAAAATTGTGTCTATTATATGCGAGCGGACTTAGAGCAGTTGTCGACTACAATGATTGACAGTGATGAAATCGAAGCAAAAATTGTGATTAACTTAAATGCGTTGGTAATGAAACAAAGGGAAACAGGCATTATTCAAAATATTGAGGAGCGGGAACTGGATAGAGAAAAGCTACGTAATATGCCTGGAATTGTGGGATATCAGGTACAACCTCAAGATACGCTGTGGGATATTGCGAAGCGGTTTTATACTACCATTGATACTATTTTAGAATTGAATGAAATGGAAAATGAGACAATTAAGCCCTATGATACTTTGGTGCTTATGAAAAAGGTGGAAAAATAAAAGAAGTGTAAATGAAAAGGAGCGGTTACATGGAGAGCATTTTTTATTGCTTTTTCATGTAAATAGCTCCTTTAAAAATGGGATAGAATTGTTTGGCTATCTTGCCAGTTGAAAAAAAATATTTTTTCATATAGAATGTACTAAAAGGAATACAATATACAAAGTCGGAGGAGAAGCCATGAGATTAAGAGCGTTGGCAAAAATCAATCTTGGTTTAGATGTTCTGCGTAAAAGAGAAGACGGATATCATGAATTGCGTATGATTATGCAGACAATCAATATGTACGACCAATTAGAGATAGAAATAAGCAAAACACCGGGAATCAAAATTACTACTAATTTGCCATTTATACCAGTAAATGAAAACAATCTGGTCTATAAAGCAGCAAAGCTTTTGCTGGATGAATTTCAGGTAGAGCAGGGAATTACTGTGGATTTGCAGAAATTTATTCCTGTAGCAGCAGGTATGGCAGGAGGTAGTTCCGATGCGGCAGCAGCTATGATTGGTGTAAACCGTCTGTTTGGATTGGGACTTTCTGTAAAAGAGCTGATGGAGAGAGGTGTGAAGATAGGCGCAGATGTACCATATTGTCTTTTAAGAGGAACTGCACTGGCAGAGGGAATTGGAGACAAGCTTTGTGCCCTTCCGGCGTGTCCGAACTGTTATGTGCTCATTGGAAAACCGGCAATCAGTGTGTCTACAAAGTTTGTTTACGAAAATCTTCATGCCAACGAATTAGAGTATCATCCTGAAATTGACAAGATGCTGGATGCAATCCAGTGGCACAATTTGAATAAAATTGCAGATTGTATGGGAAATGTATTGGAAACTGTTACTATTCCCCACTATCCTGTTATTCAGGAAATCAAAGACCACATGAAGGAACACGGGGCATTAAATGCCATGATGAGCGGCAGCGGTCCTACAGTATTCGGGTTATTTGATGATAAAGCGACAGCAGAAAAAGCTTGTGAAGACTTGCGGGAAAGCCATCTGGCGAAAACAGTTTTTTTGACAACAGTATTTAACAATGGCGGAAGGAGGAAATAGAAAGAATGGATTTGGAAATGAATATGGATGATTATCTTCCTTTAAGGGATGTAGTTTTTAATACACTCAGAAGGGCAATTTTAAAAGGTGAATTAAAACCAGGAGAACGTTTGATGGAAATTGCACTGGCAGACAAGCTGGGGGTAAGCCGTACACCGATTAGAGAGGCAATGCGCAAGCTGGAGCTGGAAGGACTTGTTGTTATGGCTCCCAGAAAAGGTGCAAAGGTTGCTTCTATTACAGAGAGAGATTTAAATGATGTACTGGAAGTGAGAAAAGGAATGGAAGTTTTAGCTATTTCCCTTGCCTGCGAGAGAATTACAAAGGAAGAAATGGAACATTTGGAGGAAATTGAGGCGCATTTTCAGACACTGATTGAGTCTGATAAGCTTACAGAGTTGGCAGAGGTAGACGTAGAGTTTCATGACACCATTTATCAGGCAACCAACAACAAACGTCTGGTACAGCTTTTAAATAATTTGAGAGAACAGATGTATCGTTATCGTATGGAGTATTTAAAAGATATTGCTGTGCGTCGCACATTGGCGGAAGAGCACAAATCTATTTGTGAAGCCTTGAGAGCAAGAGACGAAAAGAAGGCTTTAAGTTATGTACAGCTTCATATTGACAATCAGCAAAAAGCAATTATTCGCAGCTTAAATCAAGAATAGAAAAAAACATGAGAGAGATAATAAAAGGAGATGCTACATGAATCCATATTGGGAAGGTTTCCCATGGGCTTCATGTGATATCTCCTTTTTTCATTTCATTAGGAAAAAACTATTTTGAGGAGAAAATTATGAATGATATAATTTCAACACATATTGAGGAAAATGAAGCATATGTAAGAAAACGTCTGCAAAACTGTGATGATTGTATTATCCGTCCCATGCTTTTGGGAGAGGGAAAGAAAATACGCTGTCTGGTAGTTTATATTGAGGTAGCTGTAAGCAACATGGTTTTGGAGGACTCCGTTATCGGCAAGCTGGTAAATCATATATGGGAAATGCCGGGAGATGAGTTGATTGAATTTATCAAAGATAATGGAATGGGAATTTCCGATGTACAGCCTTTGGAAACTATGGATAAAGCTTTTGCCGCCATGCTGGCAGGGAACGCATTGTTTTTTATAGACGGTTACAATAAGGCAATTAAAATCGGAAGCAAGGGATATCCCAATCTCAGTGTGTCAGAGTCCAGCAGAGAAAAGGTGCTGCGTGGTTCAAAAGAGGGATTTACCGATGCAGTGAAGACAAATGCGGCACTGGTACGAAAGAGAATTCGAGATACAAGACTGAAAGTAAAACAGAAAACGCTGGGGCAGAGAAGCCAGACATTAGTGCAGCTTTTATATATGGAAGATTTAGTACGACCGGAACTTTTGTCAGAGATTGAAAATCGTCTGGACTCTTTTGTCATTGATGGAATTTTAGACACAGGAGCGATTGAACAGCTTACAGAGAGCCATTGGCTTTCGCCTTTTCCACAGTTTCAGACTACGGAGAGACCGGATAAATGTGCAGCAGAAATTTTAAACGGCAGAATTTTACTGTTATGCGACCATTCCCCTACGGGAATTTTGCTGCCGGCAGTTTTAAATGATTTCCTGCAGGTTAGCGAGGATAGTTATAACCATTTTGAAATTGTAAGTTTTCAGCGGCTTATTCGGTATTTTGCAGTATTTTTAACCTTGCTGTTTTCAGGTACGTATCTTGCGGTTACTAATTTTCATACTCAGGTATTGCCCACAAATTTGATTTTATCCTTCTCTGAGGCACGGCAAGGAGTTCCTTTCCCTGCTCTTTTAGAGGTGTTGTTTATGGAAATTGCTTTTGAGACTATTCGGGAGGCAGGAGTACGTATGCCTGGACCTCTCGGGGGAACCATTGGCATAGTAGGAGGGCTGATTGTAGGGCAGGCGGCAGTGGAGGCTAATCTTGTAAGCCCCATTGTGGTGGTAGTGGTTGCTGTGACAGCGTTGTGCTCGTTGGCAATTCCGAATCAGGAGTTTTCAGCGCCTTTTCGAATGCTAAAGTTCGGTTTTATTTTGCTGGGAGGAACTTTGGGAGTATTTGGGATTCTGTTGGGACTTTATCTGACTATTAGCCATCTGTCAGGGTTAAAAAGTTTTGGAATTCCTTACCTTACTCCTTTTGCAGCTCAAAATCAGGCAGGATACAGAGGAGAGCAGGATGGTGCTGTCCGCGCACCTTTTCGCTTTCTCACAAAAAGACCATTATATGCAAGGCGTGAGCAGAAGGTAAAACTGCGTATGAAAAAGAAAGGAGGCGCATGATATGTTTGCAGATAATGCCAGAATTTCTCACAGACAATTGTTTCGCCAGATTGTGTTGGGAGTTATTGGAATTTATACACTGGCAATTCCTGTGTTTCCGGAAATATCAGGAAGACAGGGAATGTTGTGCTTGCTTACAGTAATGGCAGTCTACCTCCTTTTCTGCATTTATTTTATTCGAATAAAGACAGTAATGCAAAACCCTCGAAGGTATATGGGGAAGGTTCTAGGAAGTATTTTTGTTTTTTTGTATATGTCATGGCTGTGGCTTCTGGGTGTGTATCTTCTTTTAATGATAGCCAGAATTACAGATCGCTTTCTTATAGAAGGAAGTGTGTACTGGGTTGTCATTGTTTTGGCAGGAGTGGTTACGTATTTGGGCAGTCATCAGGGGCTGGAGCGCAGAGGCAGAATGGCAGAGGTGTGTTTCCCTGTTTTGTTTTTTATTCTGGGAGGAATGCTGTGTCTGGGAATTTTGCGTATGAAGAACTATTATTTTGGGGAAATGGGTGAGTTGACTTTGCAGGGCTGGTTAAAGGGAAGTTATCAGGTCTTTTGTGCTTTTTTGCCCTTTGCTTTTTTACCGGTGGTTTTGGGAAATGTGAAAAAACCGGGAGAAACAGGGAGGGTGATGGGGGGAGCACTGCTCCTTGTAACGGGAGTTCTGATATTGTGCCTTTTACTGTTGCAGGGAAGCTTTGGAATAGGAGGATATGAGCACAGGCAATATCCCATGGTTGAATTTATGGCAGGTATTAGAATTCCCGGAGATTTTCTGGAGAGAGTAGATATCTTCTGGGTGGCGGCGGTGATGTTTAGTATGCTGTTTGCTTTAGGCGGTGTGTTTTTCTATAATCATGAACTTCTGGTGCGGACAGATATGGAGAAAGGAGCTTCATTTCTGGCAGCAGGAGTTGTAGCAGCAGCCTTAATATGTGAGAAAATGCAGGTATCGACAGAATTTTTTTGGAAGATTACAGGATGGTTTTACGGACCGCTGTTTTTGCTCCTTCTCCTATACGCAGGCTTAGCAGGAAGGAAGAAATCTGTTTTTGTAAAAGGGGCAGTGATTGTTCTGTGCATGCTTCCCTTATCCGCCTGCGGTGTATCTTTGGAAAACAGAGAGTTTCCATTATCGATGAGTGCAGATTATAAAGATAGCGATTTTGAACTGATTTATGGCATTCCAGGACTGGGAGAAATAACAGGACAGGGGAAAAATCAAGTGGAACAGCCTCAGGCGATTTCTTATCGAGGAGATACGCCACAGGAGGCAGAGGC
>RCNI01000739.1_pt1 | contig 19257 bp, 17 predicted proteins | sample 2041151 | NCBI WGS metagenome assembly RCNI01 (sample SAMN09708214, study PRJNA481090) | feces metagenome | isolation source: feces | place: Antarctica: Albino Rookery | reverse complement strand
AGTTTATTTTTTAAAAAAAGAGTAAAGTTATAAAGAAAAAGTCAGTTATAACTTTTAGAATTTTGATAATAGATTTTAAAGTATAGAAAATGGAAAAGAATATATATAATAGATTAAAAGAGTTAAAGGAGTCAGAATTAATTTCATTTCATATGCCAGGACATAAGGGTGGAAAAGTGTATGATGAACTAGGTTATAAGCAAATAATGCAAGAGCTATATAGCTTAGATACAACAGAAATTATAGGAACAGATAATTTACACAATCCTAAAGATGTAATATTAAAATCACAGGAAAATATAGCAAAAATATTATTTCCGAAGTATTCAGATTTGGAAATTAGATTTTTAGTAAATGGAAGCACATGTGGTATAGAGGCAGCAATAATTGCAACTTGTAGACCTAAAGATAAGATTATTATAAATAGAGCCTGCCATCAATCTGCCTACAATGGCTGTATTTTAGCAGATGCCTATCCTATTTTTGTAAGTGAAAAACTAGATAGAGAAAATAATATATTTTTAGGAGCTGATATAGAAGAGTATCTTCAAAAAATAGAAGAAAATAAAGATGCAAAAGCAGTATTTATTACAAGACCAACTTATCATGGAATGAGCTTTAATATTGCAAAGATAGTACAAAAAGCTCATGAGCATAATATGTTAGTAATTGTAGATGAAGCCCATGGGGCTCACTTGGGCCTAAGTGAAAGACTTCCTAATTCAGCTATAGAATACGGGGCAGATATAGTTATTCAGAGTGTACATAAGAGCCTTCCATCAATAACTCAAAGTTCAATAATGATTATAAATAAGGGGCTTGAAGAAAAGAAATACGAAAACGATGAAAAGACAAAAAGATATAAATTTAAAAATAGGGATTTTGCAGACCAAGAAGAAAAAATAGATCCCCCAAATTTAAAAGCTATAAAAATATACAAGGCTAGATTGGATAGGGCTTTAGCGATGACTGAAACATCAAGCCCTTCTTATATAATGATGATGAGTCTAGAGATAGCCTTTGATATTTATCAAAAATACGGCAAAAAACTTATGGAGGAGCTTTTGGAAAATATAGCTTCTTTTAAAAATAATTTAAAGGCATATCAAATATATAAGACAAGTGATCCTACAAAAATATTTATAAATACTATAAAATATGGAATAAATGGATATGATTTTGCAAAAGTATTAAGATACGAATATAATATACAAGTAGAACTATCAAATTATAGTGGCATACTAATGCTTTGTACAATAGGAAATAAAAAGCAAGATTTTGATAAAATTTTACAAGCCCTTAATGAAATATTGGAGAAAAAGTTATTTGGGTTGAGTTTGGAATTTTTTGATGATGCAGAAGATGCGAAAAAGAAGAAGGAAAATAATAAAATAAAAAAGATGACTACAAGTAAAAAAATAAATCTTGATTTTCCTTGTAAAATTCCTCAAAATAAACTTTATCCAAAAGAGGCCTTTAATATGGAAACAGAAAGTGTTGAAATTGATGATGCTTTGGGTAAGATAAGTGGAGAATTTGTAATACCCTATCCACCAGGGGTTTGTTTATTAGCTCCAGGCGAAGTAATAGGAAAAGAAGTAATAGAATTTATAAAGTCAGCATCAAAAATAGATTTGGATATAAATGGAATGGAAAGTGCTGAATTTAGAAAAATAAAAGTAATAAAAGAGGATATTTATAATGAAAAATAGAAAAGGAAAAATGTTTGTAATAGAAAGTGGAACAGATGGGTCTGGAAAGGCAACTCAGACTCAATTATTGTATGATAGGTTGATAAAAGATGGTTTTGAGGTAAGGAAAGTATCTTATCCAAATTATAATTCAGAATCATCTGCCCTAGTAAAGATGTATTTGAGAGGGGATTTTGGTAAAAAAGCTGATGATGTAGACGCCTATATAGCATCTACCTTTTATGCAGCAGATAGGTATGCCTCATATAAGACTGAGTGGGAAGACTTTTATCTAAAGGGAGGTATAGTGCTGGCAGATAGGTATACGAGTTCAAATATGGTGCATCAAGCGTCAAAGATGGATAATGTAGAAGAAAGGGAGAAGTTTTTGGAATGGCTTGATGGCTATGAATACGGTCTTTATGGGCTTCCAAGAGCAGATCAAGTATTCTTTTTAGATGTTCCAGTAAAAATTACTGAAGAGCTGATGAAAAATAGAAAAAATAAAATTACAAATGAAGATAAGAAGGATATACATGAAAGTGACCATACTTATTTAGAAAAAACTTATAATAATTCAAAATTTGTAGCAGAAAAATATGCTTGGAATATTATTAATTGCCTTGATGGAAAAATAGAAAAAATGCGTAGTATAGAAGATATACATGAAGAAATTTATCAAAAGGTATTAAAAGAGATTAAGAAAGAAGAGGGAAAATAAATTTAAATGTTTGAAGGTATTTTGGGACAGGAAGTAGTAAAAAAAAGATTGGCTTGTGCAATAAAATCAAAGAGAGTAACAAATGCATATATTTTTACAGGTCCAGAAGGAGTCGGTAAAAAATTAATAGCAGAAGAATTTGCAAGTGAATTAATAGGAATTAAGGCTCAAAATAGCCCTGATTTTATATTGATAGAGGCAAAAAAAGATGAAAACTCTATAAAGATAGATCAAATAAGAAAATTAAATTCAAGTATGGATTTGAAACCATATAGTGATTATAAGATATATCTGATAAATGACGCAGAAAAAATGACTATTCAGGCACAAAATGCCCTATTAAAAACTTTAGAAGAACCTTCTAGTTATGGTATAATAATATTGATAACCAGAAACGAACAAGCTCTTTTACAGACTATTAGATCGAGATGTACAGAAGTTCAATTTTCTCCACTTAATAATAAGGACATAAGGAAGATATTATTAAATAAGGGGCTAGATGAAGAGAGTGCAAGTTTAGCAGCTGTATTTTCTAGAGGGAGTGCATCTTTGGCACTTGAAATTAGTAAAGATGAAGAAGTAAATGAAATAAGAAACTTGGTCGAATCTATTATAACAAATGTAATAATAGATAAAAATAAATTTGAAGTCACAAGAGTAGCAGAAATTATGAAAAAATATATAAAAGAAATTCAGTGGATATTAGAACTTTTAAAAATATATTTAAGAGATGCTATTTTATATAGGGAAGGCGTGGATGCTGAGTTATTAATCAATATAGACAGAATAAAGATAATAAGAAAGATGGCAGTGTCTGCAAGTCTAGCTCAGTTTGGTAAACTAATGGCAATAGTAGAGGAAACAGAAAGAAAGTTAGCAGCTAATTCTAATTTCAATACTACTATACAGACGATGGCACTGAATATTTATGAGGTGGTTAAATAACAATGGTAAAAATAGTAGGAGTAAGATTTAAGGCTGCTGGTAAAATATATTACTTTGATCCAGCACAGATAGATGTAAAATTAGGTGAAGATGTAATAGTTGAAACATCAAGAGGCCTAGAATATGGAATGGTAGTAGTAGGACCAAAGGAAGTATTAGAAGAGGATATAATTACTCCCTTAAAACCTATTATTAGAATAGCAAATGCAGATGATAAAATGACTTATGCAGAAAATAAGGATAAGACAGCTAAGGCATTTGAAGCTTGTGAAGAGAAAATAAAAGAACATGGCTTAGAGATGTTTCTTATAGACTGTGAGTATACTTTTGACAGAAATAAGTTGATCTTTTATTTTACAGCAGAAGGTAGAATAGATTTTAGAGATTTGGTAAAGGATTTAGCAGCTATATTTAAAACTAGGATTGAACTTAGACAGATAGGTGTAAGAGATGAGGCCAAGATATTAAATTCAATAGGTCCTTGTGGAAGACCCCTTTGCTGTGCAACTTGGATAGGAGAATTTATGCCAGTATCCATAAAGATGGCCAAGGAGCAAGGTTTGTCCTTAAATCCTGCCAAGATTTCAGGAGTATGCGGGAGATTGTTTTGTTGTCTAAAGTATGAAGCGCAAGGATATTCTGAAGCAGTAAAGAAGATGCCAGCAGTGGGTTGGATAGTAAAAGAAAATTTTGATGGAAAAAAAGGAAAAGTAATAGAAGTAAATCACCTTCTTGAAAATATTAAAGTTGAATATGAAGATGGTAACATAGGAATCTTATCTGAGGGTGACTATAAGGTTATTAAGTCATTTAGAAAAGACGGCAGAGATAAGATAGAAGATGAAGAGCTAGATGCAGAAGCACTTGCCGAACTAAAGAGATTAGAAAGAGAAAAATAGAAAAATATGTTATAATAAATAGTTCTCGTAAAATCGGGAACTATTTATTATATTGTATAGGAAATTTTAAAGCTGTAATTTAGATAAATCACTTATAACTTTAGTTAGCACTTTTAGATAAGTAGCCTAGAAAAACTTATATCTAGACTTAGTTAAGCTAGGCAAGTAAGAAATTGAAGAAGAAAAAATTAAAATAAAAAGTAAAGTAGATAGGAAGAAGAATGAAGGTAGAATTATTAGAAAATGAAAGAATAGATGACTTGCAAATTAAGGATTTAAAAATTATTCAAAATCCAGAATGGTTTTGTTTTGGAATAGATGCAGTCTTATTGTCAAATTTTGTAAAGGCGAAAAAAAATGCAAGGATAGTAGATTTAGGGACAGGAACAGGAATAATCCCCATATTGCTTGCAGGAAAAAGTTCGGCAAAAGAAATATATGGAATAGAAATACAAAAAGAAGTAGCAGAAATGGCAACTAGATCAGTCAAGCTAAATAAGCTAGAAGATAGGCTTAAAATAATTAATGAAGACCTAAATAATATAGTAGGGATTTTGGAAAAAAATACCTTTGATATAGTGACCTCTAACCCTCCCTATATGCATGCCAAGGGCTTGGTCAACGACAGCGATAAAAAGGCAATTTCAAGACATGAAATTAAATGCGATATAGAAGATGTAATAAGAGTGGCCTCAGAATTACTAAAGGCAAATGGGAAATTTTTCATGGTAAATAGACCGCTAAGATTGGTAGATTTACTTTATTATGGAAGAAAGTATAGACTAGAGGCAAAAACAATTAGATTTGTTCATTCAAAATTAGGGCAAGCCCCCAAACTAGTCTTAGTTGAATATGTAAAATGTGCCAAGGCAGAGGTGAAAATTCTAGAACCCTTATGTATTTATAAGGAAGATGGAAGCTATACTGAAGAAGTATTGAAAATATATGCAAATAAAAGTGTGGAGGTAGAAAATGTCAGGTAAATTATTTATTTGTCCTACACCAATAGGAAATCTTGAAGATATAACATATAGAACATTAAAAGTATTGGAGTCAGTAGATTTAATAGCAGCAGAAGATACTAGACATACCCTAAAGCTTTTAAATCACTTTGAAATAACAAAACCACTTACAAGTTATCACGACCATAATAGAAATACCAAGGGAAGGCAATTAGTAGAAGAATTAAAAAGTGGTAAGAATATAGCCCTAGTAAGTGATGCTGGAATGCCAGCAATATCAGATCCAGGAGAAGATATAGTAAAAGAGGCAATAGAAAACGATATAAAGGTAGAAGTTTTGCCAGGGGCATCAGCCTTTGTAGTGGCCCTTGTAGGTTCAGGAATAGAAACTAGAAGATTTAGCTTTGAGGGGTTTTTAGATAGGGACAAGAAAAAGAAAAAAAAGAGATTAGAAGAAATAAAAAATATAGAAACTACTTTAATAATATATGAATCGCCACATAGATTAAAAGAAACTTTAAAATTTATGGAGGAGATTTTAGGTAATAGAAGAATTTCTTTATGTAGGGAACTGACAAAAAAACACGAACAATACCTAAGATTGAGTATTGAAGAAGCTAGAAAATACTACGAGGAAAATGACCCTAGAGGAGAATATATTCTTATAGTAGAGGGAAATAAAAATATTGAAGAAGAAAAAAATATATATGAAAAGCTAGATGATAGAGAATATGTGAAACTTTTAATGGCTGAGGGTATGAAGAAAAAAGATGCAATAAAAACAGTTGCAAAAGAAAGGTCTTTGAAGAAAGATCAAGTATACAAGCAGGTTTTGGATTTATAAAAATCTTAGAAATCTTAAAAAACAGTAATTGTAAGATATTGTATACAATAATCAAAAAAATTTTAAAAATAAGGTATAAATAGTTATTCAAGCAATAAAAATGTTATAGTAAAAAGAGCTAGATAGATTGGATAAGTCTATATAAAGGGCTTAGATACTTAGAAAAGTTGAATATATAATAAAAATATGCTAGAAAATAACAATAAAAATAGTATTTTATGATTTTTTATGATAGAATGGTAGTATATAATAGTACTTTAAAATATAAAGTTCTATATCATGAAAAATAAGGAGTTTAGAAATGGACATGAACTTGACAATGTTGACTGACCTATATCAGTTGACAATGATAAATGGGTACTATAAAAAAGGCACTCATGAGGACACAGCAGTCTTTGATGTATTTTTTAGGAAAAATGGCTGTGAAGGTGGATATACTATTATTTGTGGTATTGAGGAAGTTACAGACTATATTAAAAATTTGAAATTTCAAGAAGACGATCTAGAATATTTAAGAAGTTTAGGTCTTTTTGAAGAGGATTTCATAGAATTTTTAAGAGACTTCAAGTTTACAGGAGATATATATGCTGTAGAAGATGGTTCTGTAATGTTTCCAGGGGAACCAGTAATAGTAGTAAAAGCTCCTTTATATCAGGCGCAACTTATTGAAACGGCAATGCTTTCAATAGTAAACTTTATGTCATTAATAGCTACAAAAGCATCAAGAGTTTCTAATGCAGCTAGGGGCGATATGGTGCTTGAATTTGGACTTAGACGAGCTCAGGGTCCAGAAGCAGGCTTGTATGGTGCCAAAGCGGCTATTATAGGAGGCTGTTCAGGTACATCGAATGTATTAACAGGAAAGATGTTTAACGTTTCGGTATCGGGAACTCATGCACATAGTTGGGTTCAAAAATTTGATACAGAGCTTGAGGCTTTTAGGGCATATGCAGAAATATATCCAGATAGTTGTCTACTTTTGATAGATACATATAATGTTTTAGAAAGTGGAATAAAAAATGCGATTACTGTATTTGATGAATTAAGAGCCAAAGGGCATGAACCAGTAGGAGTAAGACTTGATTCAGGTGATTTGGCATATTTGTCAAAAGAAGTAAGAAAAATATTAGATGAAGCGGGCTATCCAGATGCAAAAATAACTGCTTCAAACGATTTAGATGAGTATACTATTACCTCTTTAAAGCAGGAAGGTGCTGCAATAGATTCTTGGGGAGTAGGTACAAAACTTATAACATCGTATGACTATCCTTCTTTAGGTGGTGTATATAAACTGGCTGCAGCTTCTGCTCCAGATGGAAGTTTAATTCCAAAAATAAAACTTTCAGAAAATCCTGAGAAAATTAATAATCCAGGATTTAAAAAGGTTGTAAGAATCTATACTAAAAATAATAACAAAGCAGCAGCAGATTTGATTTTGCTAAATGACGAAAAAATAGATACTGCAACAGCACTTGAAATATTTGATCCAGTGTATACATGGAAAAGAAAGACATTTGAACACTATGAAATTAAAGAATTACTATCACCATTATTTTTAAAAGGTGAGTGTGTAAGAGAAAGTAAGAGTGTAGAAGAAGTTAAAGAGTATACCAAAGCTGAGTTAAATAGTATTTGGGATCAGTATAAGAGAATAAAAAATCCTCATATATATAAGGTTGATTTATCTCAAAAATTATGGGATCTCAAAAATGAGATGGTTGCCTCTAGAAGGAATGTTTAATATATTTTATGTAAAGTAGGTGGATAAAATGACAAAAAAATCTTATGAAGAAAGAATGGATTCAACAGATGCAAAGATTATTGAAATTTTACAGGAAAGTGGTAGAATTTCAATGAAGGACTTAGGTATAGCAGTAGGTTTAACATCTCCAGCTGTATCTGAAAGAGTAAAAAGATTAGAAGAAGCAGGAATAATATCAGGTTACAAGGCGATTATAAATCCAGATTCTATGGGAAGAGTAATCAAGGCCTTTATAAATGTATCTTTACCAGGAACAGCTTACGAAGCTTTTCTTGATACAGTGAGAAATGACCCTAGAATAGTAGAATGTCATCATATTACTGGAGACGATAGCTCTTTGATAAAGGTTATAGTTGAAAATATGGATGAGTTAGAAAATGTGATAGATAGTTTAAAGGATTTCGGAAGAACTAAAACTTCTGTAATACTTTCAACTCCAATTCAGGCAAAATCAATCCTATAAAAGACTTAGGGCAACTTTTATAAGCTGATTTTAAAGAAGGTAGGACTATGAATTTTGTTTGTGTTTTTGGTGAAATACAATGAGAATTTTAAAAGTTTTGCAAAGATTTTATAGCTTTTTTCAACTTATGAACCTTAAGTAGCTAAAGTTTATTTTTGTTGAGCAGTTTTACCTAAGTATATTTTAGAAAAGTTTATATTGGGCTAAGAAGAGAAGAGTAGATATATAATAAGGTCAAAGAGAGTCGGAGTAGCTGGGAACCGATACTGTAAAAATATTGAAGATGGACTTGGAGCCACATATCTGAGCAGTAGTTAGGATATGCGTTAGACGCGTTAAGTTAATTGAGATATTGTATATTTTACAATAAATAGGGTGGTACCGTGAATAATACTCGCCCCTATGTTTTATCATAGGAGGCGGGTTTTTTAATAGAAAAATTTTTGTTAAAAAATTTAAATAGCAAGAAAAATCAAGGGAGGAAGAAAAATGACAAAACCAACGTTTTATGTTACAACACCTATATACTATCCAAGTGGAAAGTTACATATAGGACATACTTATACTACAGTAGCAGCAGATGCTATATCAAGATTTAAGAGATTTTGTGGATATGATGTAAAGTTTCTTACAGGGACTGATGAACATGGAGAAAAAATCCAAAAAAAGGCAAAGGAAGCTGGAGTTAGCGAAATAGAATTTTTAGATGCCCAGATAGCGGATATAAAGGACTTATGGGAAAAGTTGGAAATAACTAATGACGATTTTATTAGAACTACTGAGCCAAGACATGAAAAAGCTATACAGAAGATATTTACTCAGCTTTATGAACAGGGGGATATATATAAGGGGGAATATGAAGGCCATTATTGTGTACCTTGTGAAAGTTTCTGGACAGATACTCAGCTTTTAGAAGGTGGAAAGTGTCCTGACTGTGGAAGAGAAACTGAATTAGTAAAGGAAGAATCTTATTTCTTTAAACTATCAAAATATGAAGATAGAATAAGAGATTTATTTGAGAGTGGATTTGTATATCCAGAAAGCAGAAAAAATGAAATGATAAAGAACTTCCTAGACCAAGGCTTAGAAGATTTATCGGTAACAAGAACTTCATTTGACTGGGGGGTAAAAGTTCCATTTGACGAAAAGCATGTTATATATGTATGGATAGATGCTCTTTGCAACTATATAACAGCCCTAGGATATACATCAGAAAATCCAGAAGAATATAAGAAGTATTGGCCAGCAGATGTTCATTTTGTAGCCAAGGAAATTGTGAGATTTCACACAATAATATGGCCAGCAATCTTAATGGCACTAGATTTACCACTACCTAAGAAGGTATTTGGACATGGTTGGATATTATTTGCAGATGACAAAATGAGTAAATCAAAAGGAAATATAGTTTATCCAGGACCAATGATAGAAAGATATGGAGTAGACTCACTAAAATACTTCCTATTAAGAGAGTTCTCATTTGGTCAAGATGGAAGCTATACTCATAGAAACTTTATCAATAGAATAAATTCAGACCTTGCAAACGACCTAGGAAATCTTGTATCAAGAACAGTTTCAATGGTTGAAAAATACAATGATGGAATTTTGGTCAAAAATGATGCTAAGACAGAATTTGATGACAGCCTAATAGAAACATACAAGCAGTCAAGAATAGATTTTGAAAAGAGTATGAATGAGTATATGTTCCACGATGCTTTAGAAAATATATGGAAGTTAGTTAGAAGAACAAATAAGTATATAGACGAAACAGCACCTTGGGTACTTGCAAAAGATGAAGCTAATAAAGATGTTTTAAACAAGGTTTTATACAATCTGTGTGAATCAATAAGACTAAGTGCTACTATGTTTAGTTCCCTTCTTCCTGAAACTGCTAGAAAAATATTTGATCAGCTAGGAATAGCAAAACAGCAAGATTTATATAATTGGGAAAGTACGAATACTTTTGGCCTAATAGCTGATGGAACTAAGGTACATAAGGGAGAAGCCCTATTCCCAAGACTAGATGTAGAGGTGGAAATAGAAACATTGGAAGAAATGTTTGCAGAAAGGAAGATAGAAGAAGTGAAAGAATTAGAACACAAGGAAGAAATAACAATAGATGATTTTGACAAGGTTGAAATGAGAGTAGGAAAGATAGTAAAGTGTGAAAAGCACCCAAAGGCAGATAGATTATTAGTATCTCAGGTTCAGCTAGGTTCAGAAGAAAGACAGATAGTATCTGGAATAGCTACTTGGTACAAGCCAGAAGAAATGGTTGGAAAAAATGTAATAGTAGTATGCAACCTAAAGCCAGTGAAGTTAAGAGGGGTTTTATCTCAGGGAATGATACTTGCAGCAGGTGATGACGGAGATGATCTAGTAATACCTCAAGCAATAGGAGCAAAAGATGGAGCAGAGGTGAGATAATGTTATTTGATTCTCACGCACACATCAACGATGAACAATTCGATGAAGATAGAGAAGAGCTTTTAAAAAAAGTAAAAGAAAGCGGAGTAGACCTTTTAGTAAATCCAGGAGCCGATATGCCTTCATCAAGAACAGCTGTGAAACTTGCAAATGAAGTAGATTTTGTCTATGCCGCAGTAGGAGTTCACCCTCATGATGTAGAAGATATGACTGAAGAAGACATAGAAGAATTAAGGCAGATGGTTATAAATAATGACAAGGTAGTGGCCATAGGAGAAATTGGACTTGACTACTATTATGACAACTCGCCAAGGGACTTACAGAAAAAATACTTTATAAGACAGATAGAACTAGCTAATGAGCTAGGAGTACCCTTTATAGTTCATGATAGAGATGCTCATGGTGATTGCTTGGAAATAATTAAAAAATATAAAAAAGCAGAAACAGGCTGCGTACTACATTGTTATAGCGGTTCTTTGGAATTGGCGCAAGAATACATTAAGATGGGCTGTTATATATCAATATCAGGAACAGTAACTTTTAAAAATAATAAAAAAACAGTAGAAGTTGCTCAAAATATTCCTTTAGATAAGATGTTTATTGAAACAGACTCACCTTATCTAAGTCCAGTACCTTTTAGGGGGAAAAGAAATGATCCTTCAAAGGTAGAACATGTAGCAGCCAAAATAGCACAATTAAGAGGCATATCTTATGAAGAGCTTTGCCAGGCGACAAAGGAAAATGCTAAGAAATTCTTTAAAATAAAATAAAAGACTAGAAAAAGATTACCGTAGATAAAAAAATATTTGCGGTAATTTTTTTAGGATTAGACGGTTTTAAAAAAGTTAAAGATACTTTAAAAAAATAAATAGACTGACTTACAAACATTAAGTTTAGTCAAGAAAAAATATCCACTTTATCCACAGGACTATATGTGGATAAGGTGGAAAAAACAGAAGGAATTTGTGGAAAATAGATGTAAAAATTAGAAAATTAACAAAAGTATTGACAAATCGAGCTTTTATCTGTTTAATATGTTGATAAGTATGTGCATAACCTCTATTTAGATGTTGAAAACTTGTTTATAAGGTGTTAATATCATGTTGATAAGATATGCTTAAAATGCTTAAATAAAAAAGGCAAATTGTAAAAATAGTATGTTTTTATTTATAATAGCTTTTTCAATTATTTTTAAGAAAAATACAAGTCTTAGCTAAGTTTAAGGAAAATAAAAAGAGCTTTTTCAATTTTTTCAGAAAAGCTCTTTTTTGATTTTATTTTTATAATATTTGGCATCTATATTTTTACTAGTTAAAATTTATCTATTAAGCCTATATAAGGTATAAAAATACAAGAAGGAAGTGGGCTAGTGATCCTAACATTGTAAAAATGTGGAAAATATCATGGAAGCTCCAATTCTTGAAATTTGGTTTTTTAAAAGCATAAATTATACCTCCAATTGTGTAGAAAATACCACCTAGGACTAATAAGAAAAAGGCCCTTGAAGGGAGATTGACATAAAGCTCCTCTATTACAAATAGGGCAAACCAACCCATAGCAATATAAAGGGCCGTTGAAAGCATTCTAGGCATATTAATCCAAACAATTTTTAAAACAATTCCTATCGCTGCTATAATCCATAAAATTGTAAAAACAGGGATACCAATTTTTTTAGGAAGCACATAAAGGCAAAATGGTGAATAAGAACCAGCAATCAATACAAAAATCATTGAGTGGTCAAGTTTTTTCATCATTCTAATAGTTTTTTTCTTAGTGGCATCAATAGCGTGATAAATACCACTAGTAAAATATAAAAGCATGAGTGATACTCCAAATATAATGCTTGAAAGAAAGAGCATTTCATTTACATTTCCTAAAATAAGTTGTTTAGATATCAAAAGTATAGTAGCAAGCACTGAAAGTCCGCCTGCAATTAAATGTGTTATGGAACTAATTGGATCTCTTAAAACAGACATATTATCACCTCGTTTTTCAAAATGGTTTATATAGTTTACGATACTACTTATAAAAGTATTATATACCCTTATAAGGCAAAAAACAAGTTAGGCTTTTGATAAAATATGATTTTTACTATTAAAAATACCTATTCAATAAGACTTAAATCATGATATAATTAATATTTGTAGTATGAATCGTGTACATAAATTTTTATACAAACTTAAATATCAAACTAGCTTAAAATTTTGATTTTCTATTTAATCTAGTTCAAAAATATAAATAGTTAATAATCTAGGCGGTGGACAAATAAAAAATTATCTAATAAAAAAGCAAGTTTTTCTAGTTTGTTCAAATTGCATACAGAAGATGGAGATGAAAAAAATGTATGATATAAAAGAAATAATTCAGGAATTAATGGATAGAAAAGATATGGAAAGTAAGGAAATTCCAAGTATCTATCTTTATATGGATCAGCTATTAAGTTTATTTGACGAAAATTTTCCATATAATTATGGAGAGCAAAAACTTACAAAAACAATGATTAATAACTACGCTAAGGGGGCTATAATTCAGCATGCCTACAAGAAAAAATACAACAAGGAGCATATTTTGACCATACTGGTAACCTGTATGTTAAAGAGAGAACTTAGTCTTTCAGAGATTAAGATTTTGTTGGATAAGTCTGTAGAAAAAGTGGAAAACTTTAAAGAAAAATCAGAAAAAAAGTTGAAAAAAACTCATAAGCTTGTGGATAAAAATACTGAACTAGTCTTGGGGGAAGCTGAGAGTGAAAATGATTTAAAAAAAGAGCTTCTAAAATTAGATGGGCAAGATGAAAATGAAAAGTTTGAAATAGAAGAGATATATGATAATTTTTTAAATAAAAAAGAAATCCTTGAAAATCTAGTTAAAGAGAATATGGATTCAGTATTGGAAACTTTAAAAGAGGATCAGTTAGTAGGCAATAATAGACTTTTAGATGTAATGCTTTTATGCTACTGTTCAAATATTTTAAGTGAGACGGCAAGAGCTATAATTAGAAAGGAAATTCAAAAGGATTAATCTAAAAATATAGAGGTGGAAAAATGATAAAGGAAGTAATAATAGTTGAAGGAAGAGATGATATAACAGCTGTAAAAAGAGCCTTAGACTGTGAACTAATAGCAACAGGTGGTTTTGGCTTTCCTAAGGGCGTTATGGAAAGAATAAAGACTGCACAAGAAAAAAGAGGGGTAATAATATTTACAGATCCAGATTATGCAGGGGAAAAAATAAGAAAAAAAATAGCTGCACAGATACCAGAGTGTAAGCATGCCTTTCTTCCAAGAGAGCAAGCAGAAAAAAATGGAGACATAGGCATAGAAAATGCTAGCCCAGAAAGTATAAGGGCTGCTCTTGAAAAGGTGAGGACAGAATCTAAGGAAAAGAGAAGTAAATTTTCAAATTCAGACTTATTAAAATATGGCTTAATAGGAGGAGAAGGCTCTTCTGAAAAAAGAGATGAAATAGGTAAAATTTTGGGGATAGGCTATGGAAATTCAAAGCAATTTTTAAATAGGATAAACAACTATGGAGTCACAAGGGAAGAATTTGAAGAGGCAGTAGCAAAAATTTGCAAATAGTAGCTGAGCTTAAATGTAAAGGCAGATTTAAGTAAAAAATACTATAATGAAAGATAACGAAGTAGAAATTTAAATATCAAATAAGATCAAAATTTATAACTTTAGGCTCAAGCTAGTTTAGAGCTTATAATTTGGTCTTAGTTTATAAAATAAATAGCAAAGTAAATAGAAAGGTAAATATATGAATAAAAGACTTTCGTCGCACATAGCGACTATGGAAATAGTAAAGAAACATAATTTTAAATTTAGCAAGTCCCTAGGACAAAATTTCTTAATAAATGATGAGATTATAGATAGAATTTTAGAAGGGGCAGATGCAAAAAAAGGGGACAAAATTATAGAGGTAGGCCCAGGGATAGGAACGCTTACTCGTGAATTGGCTCAAAGGGCAGATAAGGTAATGGCAGTGGAGATAGATAGAAATTTGATTCCTATTTTAGAAGAGACGCTGGCTGAATACGATAATATAGAAGTTGTAAATGAGGATATAATGAAGGCGGATATAAAAGGCTTAATAGAGCAACATCTAGACGCTTCTTCTGTAAAGTTGGTAGCTAATCTTCCTTATTATATAACAACACCTATAATAATGAGATTTTTGGAAGAAAATATCAATGTTACAGACATAGTAATTATGGTTCAAAAAGAAGTAGCAGAGAGAATGAATGCTACTCCAGGTAATAAAACTTTTGGTGCCTTGTCGGTGGCAGTACAGTATTATTGCGATACAGAAATAATAGCAAAGGTACCGAGACACCTATTTGTACCACAGCCTAATGTGGATTCTATTGTAATAGCTCTTAGAGTTAGACCTGAGAGAAAGTATAAGGTAGACAATGAAGAAATTTTCTTTAAAACAGTAAAGGCTGCCTTTGGACAGAGAAGAAAGACGCTTTTAAATTCGCTTACAAGTATGGGACTTTTTGAAAAAGAAACAGTTAGAGAAGTATTGGCTCAAGCTAATATTGACGAAAAGAGAAGAGGGGAAACTTTAAGTTTAGATGAATTTGCCTTCTTATCAAATTGTATTAATAAAAAAATAGAAGTGGATAAAAATGAAGTTCATTAAGAAAAATTTTAAAAAAAGTACAATACTTATACTAGCGATAATAGGATTTTTATTTCTTTATATGTTTTCTTTTAAAATGTCGAGAGGTTATATTAAGCATCAAATAGAAAAAAATAATAGCCTTACCAATATAGCCAACGATGGTGAAAAAACAAGGGTACAACAAGAATTAGATAATAAAAAAATGCTTGAAAATAAAAAAGGGCTTTTACTTAGATTGAAAGAGAGTAAGAAGGCCTATCTATCTGATGATCAGGTGGAAAATATAAAGATAGAGGGTAGCGCTCTTGAAGATTTCAAAAGGGCAACAAGTAATTTTGTTAAAGTAAGAGAAGTAGAGGAGAATTTTAAAGCAGAAAATAAGGGTAAGACCAATAATGACATTCAGTTTGAAACAGATTTTAATTATTTTTTGCTTAAATCTGGCAAAAAAAAGGAAGCTTATAAAATTCCTATAAGTGATAAAAAAGATTTTCAAAATATGTATAGGAGAATGATTTATACGTCTGTTGAATTTATTACAGCAGATGGTTCTATAGGTGATGTCAAAGTATATCATGGAAATGAAGAAAAAAATATTTATTTTTGGAAGAAAAAAGATTTAATAAATAAAATTCTATACAAGAGGGAAGTTGGAAAAATTCAGCCAGAGAAGGAATTTTCAAAGGAAAAAGATAACTACACTATAAAAATAGAAAAATCAGGAAAAGAGTTGACTATTCAGACTATGGGAAAAGATTTTATAAAGGTTTCTTGTGGAGATAATAATGCTTATTATGAAGTGTATCCAGATCTTTATAATTATCTGCATGATAAGATTTTTTAATTTAAAGTTTTTAGTGTGAAAAACATCAAAAAACTGGGAAATTGTTATTATGATTATTTTATTAGGACTTTGAATTAATTTTTTTTGACAAATAAGCTATAATCAAAATCCATACTATACAAGAGAGTTCTTTCTTAAAATAGCTTGACTTTGCTCAAAATTGCGAGTAAAATATGTTCAAATAAATAAAAAAAAATTAACTTTATTTAATAATTGTATTTTTTCAAACAGAAAAAACTCATAAAGAAGTTTATTTTTTACAAAAGGATTTTATTATAAAGTTTATTAAAATTAATACAAAGTATAAAATTGCCAATAGATGGAAATCTCTATATCAGTATAGTTTTATAGGAGGTTAGATTTATGGATAAAAAAATATTTACTACAATATTAACAGGTGCAATTCTATTAGGAAGTGGCGGGATAGCACTAGCAGGACATAATGGTGAATTGACTAATTTTTCTTCACAAAAACACATAGTTTTTACAAAGAAGATAGAGAATAAATTAGAAAAGAAAGAAAAACCAGTAGCTTTTACAGCAAAAATTAAGGATGAGCAGGGGAATTCACCTCAAAAATTAAATAAGATGTCTTTTACAGCAAAGACAAAAGCTAGCCAAGAAAAACAAGCCCAAACATTAAATAAAATTTCTTTCACAGAAAAAACAAAAGCTAGCCAAGAAAAAAAGCCACAAACATTAAATAAAATTTCTTTTACAGAAAAACATCACACTCATTAGATTAGTTTAAGGATATTGAATTAAACTTTAGAAGGTGAAAATTAATTTTAGGGAATTTATCTTGAAATTAAGGCAAATTCTTACTTAAAGAGGGCAAGGTCTTAATTTTTAAGTTCTTGTCTTAAAAGCAAAAATATTTATAAAAATATTTTTCGTGTAAAAGTTAAGCTTGTGTGATATAGAAGTAATAAATTAAGTCTGTTAAAGAAGGCGTAGAATTTATAAGTTTGTATTGTTTTATATAGGCTTTTATATAAAAGCAAAAAGTCTCCTAAGTATTTTAGGGGGCTTTTTTGCGTGTGAGCCTGTAAGTCTAGTAATTATTTTAGAGTTTTATATATTTTTTAAAAGTCTTTGTAGGAAGCATGGAAGTTCACAATTAATAATATTGCCTTTTTTATAAAAAATACTAAATTTAAAAAATATCTTTTAAAGAAAAAATTAATTTTAAGCGGATAAAAAAACTTGAAAGAAAGCGATTGCAAGAATTTGAGGCTTATTATTATAAAGGAAAATACATATTTATTTTTGAATTTTTTATATATTTTGAAGATATTTATTAGAAAGTGTATTTTTAATTAAAAAATATGTTATAATAATGGTGTTAATATAAAAATAAGTTGCGTATGTTTAATATTAATCATTGTTGATTTATAAAATAAGGGCGTAAAATCTTGTGGTCTTGTACCCGAGTTAGTTCAATTTAATTTATTAAATATCACTGCAACAAATAAAATGAGGTGGAAAAATGAGTTTGGAACTAAACAGAAAATCAATTTGGAAATCAGTTGATGAAAAGCAACACGAGGAAATATTTGCTTATGGAGAAAGATATAAGAATTTCTTAGATAAGTCAAAGACAGAAAGAGAAGCTACTGATTTTATAGTAGAAGAAGCTAAAAAAAGAGGATTTATTTCACTAGAAGAAGCAATCAGCAAGGAAATAAAGGCTGGAGACAAAATATATATGAATAACAAGAATAAATCTGTTGTTCTTGCAATAATGGGTGAAGATCTAGAAGAAGGTATGAATATAGTTGGTTCACACCTAGACTGTCCAAGACTAGACATAAAGGCTAATCCTTTATACGAAGAAAATGAAATAGCTATGTTTAAGACACACTACTATGGTGGAATTAGAAAGTACCAGTGGCCTACTATTCAGCTTGCACTTCACGGATTTTTAATCAATTCTAAGGGTGAAAAGTTAAATATAAGTATAGGTGAAGATGATAATGATCCAGTATTTTACATCACTGATCTACTACCTCACCTAAGTGCTGAACAGAATAAGAAAACGCTTAGCCAAGGTATTGAAGGGGAATCACTAAACATAATAGTTGGACATTCTTCATACGGAATAGAAGATGAAAAGAACCCAGTAAAGAAAATGGTTTTACAGATATTAAATGAAAAATACAATATGACAGAAGAAGACTTCTCAGTAGCGGAATTAGAAGCAGTTCCTTGTGCTAAGGCTCGTGACGTTGGATTTGATAGAGCTATGATAGCAGCATATGGTCATGATGATAGAATATGTTCTTATGCAAACTTAGAAGCAGTTTTAGAAGTTGAAAATCCTAAAAAGACTGCAATCGGTCTATTTGTAGATAAGGAAGAAATAGGTTCTGTAGGTAATGCATCTATGGCAGCTAAGTTCTTTGAAAACTTCGTAGCAGAAATAGTATTCTCTCAAGAAAGATATTCAGAAATAAGTCTTAGAAGAGCCTTATCAAGATCTAAGGTTCTTTCAGCAGACGTAACTGCAGCAATAGATCCTAATTACAGCAGTGTTATGGATAGCAAAAATGCTGCTATTTCAGGATTTGGTGTATCTATGTCAAAATACACTGGTTCAGGCGGAAAGTTTGGATGTAATGATGCCAACGCTGAATATTTAGCTGAATTAAGAGATATATTCAACAAGGAAAATATATCTTGGCAGACAGGAGAATTAGGAAAGGTAGATGCAGGTGGAGGTGGAACAATTGCCTACATACTTGCAGAATATGGAATGGAAGTAGTAGATATGGGAACTCCAATGCTTTCAATGCATGCTCCTTTAGAATTAGCATCTAAGGCAGATGCTTATATGACAAAGATGGCTTATAAGGCATTTTTAAAGTACTAAATCTATACAAATAAACTTGATAGTTTAGTGTAAAGTAATTAATCTAAATATAAATTATCTAGATTAATACAAATAAATCAGAATGAAAAACCGACCAGTTCTGGTCGGTTTTTTTTATAATTCGAGGGCGTAAAACCTCGTGGCTTTATGCCCGAGGCTGTAAGCCCATTACTTTAATTTTTGGTCTTGTATATATTT
>RCNI01000736.1_pt1 | contig 19316 bp, 15 predicted proteins | sample 2041151 | NCBI WGS metagenome assembly RCNI01 (sample SAMN09708214, study PRJNA481090) | feces metagenome | isolation source: feces | place: Antarctica: Albino Rookery | reverse complement strand
ACTCCCGACGTGGCTAAGGCTGTGAAGGAAGTTAAGGCTGGTAAGGTCGAGTATCGTCTGGACAAGACCAATATCATCCACTGCCCCATTGGTAAGGTTTCCTTCGGCGCTGAGAAGCTGACCGAGAACTACAATGCTCTGATGGGCGCTATCATCAAGGCTAAGCCCTCTGCTGCTAAGGGCCAGTATGTCAAGTCCTGCGTGGCTTCCGCCACCATGGGCCCCGGCGTGAAGATGAACGCCGCTAAGCTGCTCTAAGAGTAGACAAAAGTTCCCTGATTGTATATCTGGGGGTTGACAAGCTGTCAATCTTTCGATATAATACCAGATGCGTTCCAAAGACAGCAGGTGGTGCAAACCATAAATCCTGCCGAGGATAGTGAATCATTTTATGATGACTTACACCGTCCTTATGTCTTGGCATAAGGACGGTTTTCTCATTTGAACGCACCTACAATTCTAACGGAGGTGAAATCAAGAAATGCCTAACGCAAAAGTTCTGTCTGAAAAGCAGGCAATCGTGGCTTCTCTGACCGAGAAGCTGCAGAATGCAGCTGCTGGTCTGATCGTTGACTACAAGGGCATCACTGTGGCTGAGGACACTGCTCTGCGTGCCCAGTGCCGTGAGAACAACATCGAGTATGCAGTTGTGAAGAACACCCTGCTGCGTTTCGCTTTCAACAATGTCGGCCTGAATGAACTGGATGACCAGCTGAATGGTACCACTTCTCTGGCTGTGTGCATGGACGATCCTGTCGCTCCTGCCCGCGTCATTGCTGAGTATGCGAAGAAGCTCAACGATAAGTTTGAGATCAAGGGCGGCTTCATGGATGGTAAGGTTATCTCCATGGATACCGTCAACACCCTGGCTTCCATCCCCGCACTGCCCGTACTGCAGGCTCAGGTTCTGGGTACCATGCTGGCTCCCATTTCCGCTCTGGCTTGCGTGCTGCAGCAGATCGTGGAGAAGGACGGCGCTCCCGCAGAGGAGGCCGCTGCCGAGTAATTTCGGCAACATTCCCCAACGGACGCGTTCGTCCGCAACTGATCCACTGAGATCAACCATTATTTTTAATTAGGAGGCTATTACAATGTCTGAGAAGATTACTGCTATGATCGAAGAAATCAAGGGCCTGACCGTTCTGGAGCTGTCCGAGCTGGTCCACGCTCTGGAGGAAGAGTTCGGCGTTTCCGCCGCTGCTATGGCTGCTCCCGCTGCTGGCGCTGCTGCTCCCGCTGCTGAGGAGAAGACCGAGTTTGACGTTGTCCTGACCGGCTTCGATGCTGCTGCCAAGATCAAGGTCATCAAGGTTGTCCGTGAGGCTATGGGCCTGGGCCTGGCTGAGGCTAAGAAGGCTGTCGAGGGCGCTCCCACCACTATGAAGGAAGCTATCTCCAAGGACGAGGCTGAGGCTCTGAAGAAGCAGGTCGAAGAGGCCGGCGGTAAGGTCGAGCTGAAGTAAGTTAACTTCTACAAGCTTTTAAAAAGAAGTGATTCGTATGAATCACTTCTTTTTTTATACCTCAAAGGCATCCAGCAGCAGTATCCTTTCCCTACCGATGGCGATACGTCCGGTATAGGCTCTGTCCAACGGGGGAGAGAGCCTGCTGGCGAAAGAGAACCCCATGGTGCTTCCGAGAGGGAGAGCGCCATGGGGGTTCCGGTATGAATGATGAAATGCTGGCTTCTTTACGAAGAGGGGACCGTCTTAACAAGACGGTCCCCTCGTTTGTTAATTGTTGAAATAAAGAACTTTTGCTAGGTCAATATACAGCTTGTCACGTTCCCGGATGGCCTGATCGGCCTTATCGCCGGAGTAATCATAGAAGCCCTGTCCACTTTTGACACCCAGCTGTCCCTTTTCTACCTTTTCCCGGAGGATGGGATGCCCCTCTGTGGCGTTGCATAGATCGGCGTTGAGGTAACTGTTGATATGGTTGAAGGTGTCCAGACCGCCGAAGTCTGCCACACCGAAGGCACCCAGGGCCGCATAACGAAGGCCCAAACCGGCCTTCAGAACAGTATCGACATCCTCAAAGGTGGCCGCACCGGTCTCCACGATATAGAGTGCTTCCCGCAGCAGTGCGAACTGGAGGCGGTTAGAAACGAAGCCATTGATATCTTTCACTACGACTGGACATTTGCCCAGATCCTTCACCAGCTGACGCATTTCCTCTACATAGTTACTGCCGGTCTTTTCTCCGGCGATGATCTCGCACATGGGAATCAGATGGGGCGGATTGAGCCAGTGCTGTCCCATAAAGCGCTCCGGCTTCTCGACGGCCTGTGCAATCTCTGTGATATGCAGGCCGCTGGTATTGGTAGCCAGCAGAGCTTCGGCGGGTACCAGCGCGGAAATCTCACGCCAGAAGCTGTGCTTGACATCCATCCGCTCAACGATGCACTCCACGACCAGATCGCAAGTGCGGAAGCAATCTTTCTCCAATGTGTAATGAATACGTTGATACATGGCATCAGAGTCGGCCTGTGTGACCAGACCTTCCCGGATCATGGTTGCCTGGTTCAGATCAACCAAATGTTGACCCTTTTCCAGACCCGATGCAATCACATCGTAGACATAGGTTTCGTAGCCGGCCAGGGCATAGACCTGCGCCAGAGACGCGCCCATGACGCCGGCGCCGGCGATGACAACAGTTTTGGACATATGCACTACTCCTTTATGATAAAATCATTTGCATGGTTTTTCGGGGTGGCTGTAAGTGGCTGTTGCGAAACGCGAGGAAAGGAAAATGCGTGATGAAATTGTGGGGGCTGCGATTCTTAGCCCAGTTCCGGGATGACGGCCAGTAAGACCAGAGGTTCACTGCCGGTGTTCACCAGACTGTGCTGCTGGCCCTGGGGACAGTAGCAGCACATACCGGCACTGACGGCTTTGGGAGCATCGTCATTCTCCAGCAGTGTACCACTGCCGGAGAGGAGATACATGATCTCTGCGTTGCCCGTGTGGGTGTGCATACCGATGGAAGCACCGACAGGGAGGGTAAGACGGGCAATTTTGCCCATGGCATCGGTGTACATATTGGCGAGAACTTCCCCCTCACCGCCCTTGAAATGGGGCAGGTGCTGCAGAGGAATACTGTCAAAATTCATAATCATAGGGAGACTCCTTTGTTAGTTCAGGAAATCTTTCAGCTTCTTGCTGCGGGAAGGATGACGCAGCTTGCGCAGAGCCTTGGCTTCAATCTGACGGATACGCTCACGAGTGACGTTGAACTCCTTGCCCACCTCTTCCAGGGTGCGGGTACGTCCATCCTCGATGCCGAAGCGCAGCTTCAGAACCTTCTCTTCACGGGGAGTCAGGGTGCTCAGCACATCCACAAGCTGCTCCTTGAGCAAAGTGAAGGAAGCGGCCTCACTGGGCTCAGAAGCACCCTCGTCGGGGATAAAGTCGCCCAGATGGGAATCTTCCTCTTCACCGATGGGGGTTTCCAGAGAAACGGGCTCCTGAGCGATCTTGAGGATCTCACGGACCTTTTCCACAGGCATATCCATTTCATCGGAAATTTCCTTGGGAGAGGGATCGTGACCCAGCTCCTGCAGCAGCTGACGGCTGACACGGATAACCTTATTGATGGTTTCCACCATGTGGACAGGGATACGAATGGTACGGGCCTGATCGGCAATGGCACGGGTGATGGCCTGACGGATCCACCAAGTGGCGTAGGTGGAGAACTTATAGCCCTTGGTATAGTCGAACTTTTCCACGGCCTTGATCAGACCCAGATTGCCCTCCTGAATCAGGTCCAGGAACAGCATACCGCGGCCCACATAGCGCTTGGCAATGGAAACCACCAGACGCAGGTTGGCCTCGGCCAGCTTCTGCTTAGCGGACTCACCACGCTTGACCTGCTTGCGGTATTTGGTCACTTCTTCATCACTGAGGGGTTCACCGGCATTGTCGGCAGCGGTCAGACGCTCCTGGGCTCTCTCGCCAGCGGCGATGAGATCCTGTACATCGGTTGCTTCCTCCAGGGACAGGGGGGTGCCGGCATCTTCGGCAGCCTGCAGACGCTCCTGAGCGGTTTTACCGGCAGCAATCATGGTCTCGCACTCGGCGCGGTCAGCGTCAGTCAGGGGACGCATAGCCACTTCGTTGGCGGCCAGACGTGCCTTGGCTTCTGCACCTTCGGCCATAGCGGTTGCCAGTTTGATCTCTTCGTCAGCGGACAGCAGAGGAACCTTACCGATCTCCTTGAGGTACATACGAACAGGGTCGTCGATGTTGAAGCTGTCCACCAGAGTGTTGGGATCGACCAGCTCCTCTTCCTGAATCTCGGCAATCTCAGACATAGGAGGCTCGCCGTCGTCGGACACATCAAAGGCCTCAGCGTTCATTTCAATATTCAGAGCTTCCAGAGAGTCATAGATCCGATCCATCTGATCGCTTTCCAAATCCATCTCGTCCAGAACCTCGCTCAGCTCGCTGGAATCCAGCTTGCCTTTCTTTACGCCCTTGAGGAACAGATCGCGCAGCTTCTCATGGCGTGCCAGCAGTGCGGCAGCCGGCAGAGTAGACATCGTCTTCTCGTCCAACTTACCAGCACGCTTTTTGGTAGGCGCAGCGGCGGCCTTCTGGGCTTTTTTATCTGCATTCAGCAACTCGTTTGCCATTGCGTTCAGTTCCCGTGCAGTATACTTTTCACTCATATTCGCTTTCCTCCGTAACCCTTTTTATCTTTGAATTTATCCATCGCGGCAGCCAGGGGATCGCTGCCGTCACGTTTTTGCTTCTCCTCGCGGATAATGCGTATATAGTCACTCAGGGCCTGCTGAGCACCTGAAGCGGACTCCGGTTTTTGCAGCAGTGTGGTCAGATGGCTCATCTCTTCGCCGGTGAGCACACCGCTGAGAAAGGCGATACTGCCGCCCCGTCCATCCAGATGGGACTGCCACAGTTCACCATAGATTTTTCCCAACAATGGGGAAGAAAAATCAGAGGGATCCAGAGGGGACACCTCCGGGAAAATATCTTCATCCCGCAAAAGCAGGCGGAGCACGCCTTCTTCTGCCATGGCCGAGCGCAGGTTATCGTAACGGATATTGCGCTGGGCGGGCTGTGCATTGATGGTGGGATTCAGCTCCCGCCGCTCCACGGCCTTGCGTTGTTTGCTGACACGGCGCTTAAAGGCACGCTGTACTTCCAACCGCATGGCCTCGGGGGTGATTTTCGCCTGCTCGGCGGCACGGACAGTGTATACCTCCCGCTCCACAGCGTTTTCCAGCCGGGAGAGAACGTCGCTGACCTCGCCGGCATAGGCGATGCGCTGTTCGTCAGTGGTAAGATCGTATTTGGCGGCCACCTGCGCCATACGGAAATCTACGCCGTTTTCACTGCCGCTGAGAAGCCGTTCAAAGGCATCTCGGCCCTGCAATTTGATGAAATCATCGGCATCTTGCTTTTTCGGTTCGCCATCCACCATGCGGTTGGGAAGACGCAGGACTTTCACCGTGAAGTCGGTGTTGTTCAGCAGCTCCAGTGCCCGCTGGGTGGCCAGCCGTCCGGCGGTATCGTTATCGTAGCAGAGAACCAGCTCTTTGGTATAGCGGCTGAGAAGATGAATCTGCTCCGAAGTCAAAGCGGTACCCATGGAGGCCACGGCGTTGTCAAATCCCGCCTGATGGAGGGTAACCACATCCAGATTGCCCTCGCAGAGGATGATGTTGGGGCGTTTTGTTTTTTTGGCCAGATTCAGCCCGTACAGAACCCGCCGTTTACTATATGTAAGAGTTTCCGTGGTGTTCATATACTTGGGTTCAGATTTATCCAGCACACGACTGCCGAAGCCCACCACATCGCCCCGCACATCGATGACGGGCAGCATGAGACGGTTGCGGAACTTGTCGTAAAGACCGCCGTTGCGATTCTTGACCACAAGGCCGGCACTGATCAGCTCCGCTTTGCTGTATCCCATTTGGGTCATCGCCCGCAGCAGGGAATCCCAGCTGTCCGGCGCGGCACCCATGCCAAAGCGGACGGCAATACCGCGGGAAATTTGACGGCGGTTGAGATAAGCACGCACGGCAGCGCCCTCCGGTGAGAGCAGCGTGCGGTAATAGTATCGGGCTGCATCCTTATTGAGGGCCAGCAGTCGGCGGCGCAGCTTGTCGGTTCCATCCCGGTCATCTTCGGGAACGGGCAGGTTGGCCCGACGGGCCAGAAAACGGACGGCATCTGGATAGGAGAGATTTTCAATCTCCATGATAAAGTTGATGACGCCGCCGCCTTTCTTACAGCCAAAGCAGTGATAGATCTGCTTATCTGGTGAGACAGAGAAGGAAGGCGTCTTCTCATTATGGAAGGGACACAGACCAAAGAGGTTGGAACCCTTGCGGGTCAGTGTCACATAGCTGCTGACCACATCCACAATATCATTGCGGGCGATCAGCTCGTCCAAAAAATTTTGGGGAAATGCCATGAGAGGCCTCCTTTCTGAAAGTTTTGCCATGTAAAAGGAAAAATAACATAGCGTCTATATTCTTATATACGGGATTTCTTCCGGATTTCCTCTTTTTTATGCAAAAATTTTGAAAGAAGTTGTTCCCGCATCGGTTGGGATGCGGGAACAACTTCAAATGTCGTACCATCGACAGATATGTGTAAACAGGTAGGCGTTCCCCGTTTGGGGACAGCGTTTGTGCAAAAGGCTGTTACAGATCCACAATCACCGGGGTATGACCCGTGTGACGGCAGAAAACGTCCAGTACATCGGCGGTTTTCAGCTTCAAAGAGGAGGTATTGCGGCAGGGATGACAGCCGAAATATTCACTCTCTGCCACCTGGCGGTCCAGCGCCAGCACCACCCGGTGCTCCGTATCGTTCATCAGACCCAGAATCGAGGCAGAGCCGGGATGGCAGCCCAGCAGTTCCACCATATCATCGCCGGTGGCGAAGCTCAGGCGGGAGGAGCCGATCTGCTTGGAGAAATCCTTGGTCAGGAAGTGCTTATCACCGGGCAGAGCCAGCAGATAGAAGGTCTTGCGGTTGCGGGGCGTCAGCACCAGATTTTTGCAGATATCCACGCCCAGCACTTGGGAAATGGCGGCACAGTCCTCCATGGTGTCTGCGGGATCATGGTCCACGCGCTCAAAGGGGATGTTCAACTCTGCAAGCAGCGCGTAGGTGCGCTGTTCTTCCGGGGTGCGTACCTCGGCAGGGGCACCGGAAAAGATGGGAGAAATCGTCATGTCACTGCTCCTCTCTGTCTATCAGAGCTTCCCCGGCACGGTAGATATCGCCGGCACCCACGGTGAGGATCAGATCTCCGGGCTGGGCGATCCGGGCCAGATGGTCCGTCACTTCTGCCAGCGTGGAGCAGTAGATGGCACCGGGAATTTCACGGACCAGATCGGCCGAGGAAATGCCCAGATCGTTCTGTTCACGGGCAGCGAAAATTTCAGCAACCAGCGTTACATCGGGCAGCTTCAGCTCCTCGACAAAGTCGTGGAACAGGGCATGGGTGCGGGAATAGGTATGGGGCTGGAAGGCACACACGACCCGCTTGTAGGGGCGGGTGCGGGCTGTGGTCAGCAGGGCGTGCAGCTCACTGGGATGGTGGGCATAGTCATCATAGATATCGGCACCGTGGAACTGTCCCTTGAATTCCAGACGGCGGCCGGCACCGTGGAACTGGCCCAGACCCCGGGAAACAGCGTCGCCCTTGATGCCCAGAACATAGGCAGAGGCGGCGGCAGCCAAAGCATTGAGAATGTTGTGCTCGCCGGGGATTTCCAGATCCACATGGGCATAGACGTTGCCGTGGATCACGATGTCGAAGCTGGGGTAGCCGTTGTGAAGAACGAGGTTCTTGGCCACACAGTCGGCCTTATCGTTGTGGAGTGCGAAGGTCATAATGGGATGGGCAATCCCAGCCACGGAATCCATGGCGTTCTTGTCGTCGGCATTGACGATGACGAAGCCGTCCTCCGGCACCAGCTGGGCAAAGGCACGGAAAGAGTGCTCCACATCCTGCAAGTCCTTGAAGAAATCCAGATGGTCGGCCTCGACGTTGAGGATCACGGCCACGGTGGGGAAGAAGCTGAGGAAGGAGTTGCAGTATTCGCAGGACTCCAAAATAATGGTCTCGCCCTGCCCGACCCGATAGCCGGAGTGCAGCATGGGCAGTGTACCGCCAATCATCACCGTAGGATCGGACTGGGCGGCCATGAAGATGTGGGTTGCCATGGACGTGGTAGTGGTTTTTCCGTGCGTACCGGCGATGCACAGGGCGTTGCGGTATTGGCGCATAATGGCACCCCAGGCCTGGGCACGTTCGTAGACGGGAGTGCCGCGGGTGATGGCACCGGCAATTTCCGGGTTGTCATCATGGATGGCGGCGGTGCGGATGACCAGATCGCACTGGCGCAGATTTTCGGCGCTGTGGCCGATATCTACATGGATGCCCAGGGAGCGCAGATGCTCCACGGTAGCGCTATCGTTCATATCAGAGCCCTGGACCTGCAGACCCATGCCGTGCAGTACTTCAGCCAGCGGACACATGGACACGCCGCCGATGCCAGCCAGATGGACGCGGACGCCGGGTTTCATAAAAGTGTGAATATCCTGAGAGGGATGCATCATAACAATTTCCTCCTGAAAACGTCAAAAGACAATAGATTGCATTTTAGCATACCCTATATTATAATACGGAATAAGTAAAAGCGCAACAAAAAATCATTTTAGCACAAAGAAAGTGCACAAATCAAGGAGGTGATGCCATGTTTCCCCAAGAAGTGGAAAATGTTCTGCGGCGGCTGGAAGCAGCAGGCCATAGCGCCTATGCGGTGGGCGGCTGCGTCCGGGATTTACTGCTGGGCAAGAGCCCGGATGACTACGATCTGACCACCTCGGCCCGACCGGAGGAAGTGATGGCGCTGTTTTCCGGCTGGTGCATCCCCACCGGGCTGCAGCACGGGACGGTGACGGTACGGGAGGGCGAGCGGTCCTTCGAGGTGACCACGTTCCGCAGCGACGGCACCTATACGGACAGCCGCCACCCGGATGCGGTATACTTCTCCCAGCATCTGGAGGAGGATTTACAGCGTCGGGATTTTACGGTGAATGCCATGGCGATGGACCGCCACGGCGTCCTGCACGATTGCTGGGGCGGTCAGGCAGATCTGCGGCGGGGGATAATCCGCTGCGTCGGTGATCCGGCGACCCGCTTCCGGGAAGATGCCCTGCGGATGATGCGAGCCTTGCGTTTTGCGGCCACACTGGGCTTTACCATCGAGCCGGAGACGGCCCGAGCCATCCGGGAGAACGGCGGACTTTTACAGAATATAGCGGTGGAGCGGCTGCGGGTGGAGATGACGAAACTGCTGTGCGGCAGCCATGCCGGGCAGATTTTGCAGGAGTGGCCGGAGGTGTTGGGGGTCTTTCTGCCGGAGATCCTGCCCTGCGTGGGACTGGACCAGCACAATCCACACCATATCTATGATGTTTGGGGCCATATTGCCCACAGTGTGGATGCCATCGCACCGGACCCGGTACTGCGCTGGACCATGCTGCTGCATGACATTGGCAAGCCCCAGTGTTATACGATGGATGCCGACGGTGTGGGCCATTTCCACGGTCATGGGGAGAACAGCACGCAGCTGAGCGGTGAAATGCTGCGCCGCCTGCGTTTTGACCGGGCCTCTGCCAGACGTATTGCCCTTTTGGTCCAATGGCATGACCGGGAGATTCCCCGGACGGAGCAGGGGGTGACCCGTGCCCTGTGCCAACTGGGGGAGGAGCCGTTGCGGCAGCTGCTGGCGGTCAAGCGGGCGGACAATCTGGCCCAGCATCCCCGGTTTCGGGATACCCAGCAGGAGATCGACCGGGCGGCGGCTATTTTGGAGGAATTACTGCAAAAGAAACAGTGCTTCACGCTCCATCAGCTGGCGGTCAAGGGGCAGGATCTGATGGCACTGGGGCTTCAGGGCCGAGCCATCGGAATCATGCTGCACGACCTTCTGGCTGAAGTCGTGGATGGGCGGCTTCCCAATGAGCGGGCGGCCCTTCTCCACCGGGTGGTGGAAAAAGAAACGGCAGAAAATTAAGAGAGAAAAAAGCAGGAGCGGAGTAGTCTTCCGGTCCTGCTTTTTGACAGTTTGGGGTGTCATTATGGGTCGAACAGAGCCGTTAGGCGCGGAAAACCGACGGAAGTGGTGCGCCATTTCATGTGATTTTCCGTATAATCATTGAAACAAAAATCAACTATCGTTAAAAAATGAACTATTTATGCAAAATTTTTATTTCTGTGAGCAGCAGTTATTGCGTCCGCCGTAATTATGAGTTACAATAGCCCCTGGGTATTTACGAACGAGGAGAAAAAGAAGTCTCCGAATGAGGAAATACCCCATTTTACTAAAAAGTTTTTACCTAGAAATTATGAGTAGGAGGAACAAGTTTATGGCGAAAAACAAAGTTTTTAAAACCATGGACGGCAATGAAGCTGCGGCTTATGTGTCTTATGCATTTACCGAAGTTGCAACAATTTATCCCATCACCCCTTCCAGCCCTATGGCAGACCACGTAGACGAGTGGGCTGCAAACGGCAAGAAGAACCTCTTTGGTCAGCCCGTTAAGCTGGTGGAGATGCAGGCAGAGTCCGGCGCTGCCGGTGCAATGCACGGCTCTCTGGAAACCGGCTCTCTGACCAGCACCTACACCGCCTCGCAGGGCCTGATGCTGATGGTACCCCCTATGTATCGTATCGCCGGCTCTCAGCTGCCCGGCGTGATGCATGTCTCTGCCCGTACCGTGGCTACCCACGCCCTGTCCATCTTCGGCGATCACTCCGATGTGATGGCATGTCGCCAGACCGGCTGGGCACAGCTGGCATCTTCCAGCGTGCAGGAGGCCATGGATCTGGCTGCCGTGGCACATCTGTCTGCCATCAAGGGCTCCGTTCCTTTCCAGCACTTCTTCGACGGCTTCCGGACCTCTCACGAGATCCAGAAGGTGGAAGTCCTGGACTATGAGGACCTGGGCAAGATGCTGGATTGGGATGCTGTACAGAAGTTCAAGGATCATGCCCTGAGCACCGAGCATCCCACCATCCGCCATACCCTGCAGAACCCCGATACCTTCTTCCAGTCCCGTGAGGCCTGCAACAATGTGTACAGCGCCCTGCCCGACATCGTGGAGAAGTACATGGGCGAGATCAACAAGGTCACCGGCCGCAACTATCAGCTGTTCAATTACTACGGCGCTCCCGATGCTGAGCGCGTGATCGTGGCAATGGGCAGTGTCTGCGATACCCTGACCGAAGTGGTGGATTATCTGGTCGAGCGCGGCGAAAAGGTGGGCTTCGTTCAGGTCCATCTGTATCGTCCTTTCTCCGTGGAGCGTCTGCTGGCCAAGATCCCCGCTACCTGCAAGTGCCTGTCCGTGCTGGACCGCACCAAGGAGCCCGGTGCTCCCGGCGAGCCCCTGTATCTGGACGTTTGCAACGCTCTGTGGGAGGGCAAGCGCACCGATATTGAAGTGCTGGCTGGCCGTTATGGTCTGGGTTCCAAGGATACCACGCCTGCTCAGATGAAGGCTGTCTTTGACAACATGGCAGGCGAGAAGAAGAACCACTTCACCGTGGGTATCAACGACGATGTGACCCATCTGTCCCTGCCCGTTGGCGAGAATATCGTTACCGCCGGCAAGTCCATCATCTCCTGCAAGTTCTGGGGTCTGGGCTCTGATGGTACCGTTGGCGCCAACAAGAACTCCATCAAGATCATCGGCGACAACACCGATCAGTACGCACAGGCTTACTTTGAGTATGACTCCAAGAAGTCCGGCGGTGTGACCAAGTCTCACCTGCGTTTCGGCCACGAGCCCATTCACAGTGCTTACTATGTCACCATGGCTGACTTTGTTGCCTGCCACAAGCAGTCCTACATCAAGGACTTTGATATTGTCTCCGAGATCAAGCCCGGCGGCACGTTCCTGCTGAACACCAGCTGGAAGGGTGCTGAGCTGGAAGAGCATCTGCCCAACAAGGTCAAGCGCATCATCGCTGAGCGCGGCATCCACTTCTACACCATCGATGCCACCGAGATCGCTGCAGAGCTGGGTCTGGGCAACCGTACCAACACCGTTCTGCAGGCTGCTTTCTTCAACCTGTCCGGTATTCTGCCCATCGAGGACGCTGTGAAGTACATGAAGGCTGCCATCGTTAAGTCCTACTCCAAGAAGGGCCAGAAGATCGTTGATATGAACTGCAACGCCGTGGATCGCGGTGTGAACGCTGCTGTGAAGATCGACGTGCCCGAGTCCTGGAAGACCCTGAGCGACGAGGAGCGCACGGTGGATATGAGCCTGCCTCACTACATCCGTGAGATCCAGATCCCTGTGAACAACCAGGCCGGTGACACCCTGCCTGTCAGCGTGTTCATGCCTTATGCTGATGGTGTCCATCCTGTGGAGACTTCCAAGTATGAGAAGCGCGGTATCGCCGTGAATGTTCCCCACTGGATTCCTGAGAACTGCATCGGCTGCAACAAGTGCGCTCTGGTCTGTCCTCACGCTGTCATCCGTCCCTTCCTGCTGAATGAGGAGGAAGAGGCTGCCAAGCCCGCATCCTTTGTCACCAAGAAGGCCAACGGCAAGGCTGCCGGCCTGACCTTCCGTATGCAGGTCGATCCTCTGGACTGCCTGGGCTGCGGTTCCTGCGCCAATGTCTGTCCCGCCAAGAACAAGGCTCTGGTCATGGAGCCTCTGGAGAGCCAGATGCCCGAGCAGGAGAACTGGGATTATGCCCTGTCCCTGAGCAAGAAGGAGAACCCCGTGGACAAGTTCACCATCCGTGGTTCTCAGTACGAGCGTCCTCTGTACGAGTTCAGCGGCGCTTGCGCAGGCTGCGGCGAGGCTCCCTACATGAAGTTGATGAGCCAGCTGTTCGGTGACCGTATGTATGTGGCTGCTGCGACCGGCTGTGCTTACGTTGTCGGTTCCTCCACACCTGCCTTCCCCTATGCAACCAACGAAAAGGGCCACGGTCCTGCATCTTCCAACTCCCTGTTCGAGAACAACGCAGAGTACAGCTTGGGTATGTGCCTGTCCATCGAGCAGATGCGCCGTCAGATGGCAACCCACGCAGAGGCTTTGGTGGCTTCTACGGAGGATGCTGCACTGAAGAGCGCTGTGGAAGCATGGTTGGCTGAGGGCGATATCGGTGATAAGACCCGCGACCTGTCCGAGGCAGTGGTTGCTGCTCTGGATGCTTCTGCGGATCATTCCGAGGCAGCTGAGTTCATGCGTGCTAATAAGGATGTTCTGCCTAAGAAGAGCATCTGGATGTACGGCGGCGACGGCTGGGCTTATGATATCGGCTTCGGTGGTCTGGATCATATCCTGGCTTCCGGCGCAGATGTGAACATCCTGGTTGTGGATACCGAGGTTTACTCCAACACCGGCGGACAGGCTTCCAAGGCTACCCAGATCGGTGCTGTGGCACAGTTCGCAAACGGCGGTAAGGCAACCACCAAGAAGGATCTGGGTGCCATCGCTATGACCTACGGCAATGTGTACGTGGCACAGGTGGCTATGGGTGCCAACGAGCAGCACCTGATCACCGCTCTGAAGGAAGCTGAAGCACACAAGGGCCCCTCTCTGATCATCGCTTATGCCCCCTGCATCAACCACGGTCTGACCTGCGGTATGAACAAGGTCATGGACGAGGAGAAGAAGGCCAGCGAGTGCGGTTATTGGCCTCTGTGGCGCTATGTTCCCGAGCGTAAGGAGCGGGGCGAGAATCCCTTCATCCTGACCAGCAAGGAGCCCAACGGCAAGCTGCTGGACTTCATGATGGGCGAGACTCGTTTCGCTTCTCTGACGCGTACCTTCCCCGAGACGGCCAAGGAGCTGTTTGCACAGGCTGAGGTGGAGTGCGCCAAGCGTTACAATAAGTATAAGAAGCTGGCTGAGAACGACTAATCGTTCGGCTGGATTCAGCGAGAGCATCGCATTATAAAAAGACGCGGTACCTGCGGGTACCGCGTCTTTTGTTATCTCTATTGATTCAATTTGTTGTTGTATTTTCGATAAAGCGACGGAGTGATGCCCTCGTGCCGCTTGAATACCTTAATAAAATAGGCAGCGGAGGAGAAACCCAGTTTTTCACTGATGGCTTCGATGGAGTCATCGGTTTGTTCCAACAGCTCTCTGGCCCAGGCGATTTTTTTGGATGCCGTATATTGCGAGAAAGTGACGCCCAGCTCCTGGGCAAACAAACGGCTGAAATAGCTGGGGCTTAAATGACACAGCTCCGCCATCTGGGTCTGCGTGATCAGCTGATCCCGGTTTTCCTCTATGTACTGGATGGCTGGAAGGAGGGGGGAGGTGCCCGTTGCAACGTGTCCGGCGCGATTGACCTTGAGGAAATTGCCAGACTCATCCAACAGCGGTAATCTGTGCGAGGGGAGGGAATGGGCCGCCTGCTGTGTATTCTGGTAAAAGGTTTGGTAGGCGTTGATCAGCTGGGATTTACTGACAGCAGTTTCAACGATATAGTTGCTCAGTTCAAAGAGCGCCTGAGTGCTTTGCAGCACCTTGTCGTACGGCAGCAAAGGGATGGCGTTATATTCTGCCTGATGTGCATGGAGATGCTGCATGGCTACGGCGTTTTTCTGGGAGGACAGCAGACGCTCAAAGGAGTCCAGCTGTGCTGAGCCGTCCAGACGGATCTGTCCGGCCATAATAGCCCCCAGATATTTGTCGTCCACCGTGATGGGGATGGCAATATCAATGATATTGAAATGGCAGAGATACACAAACGGCTCCTGGGAGCGGACAGCCTCCAGCCCTGCGCGGGAATCGCAGATCTGGCAGTATTTGGCCAGCTGGGGGTTGGCCCGCACCGATTGACAGAAGGGACAGCACATACTGTGCCGGGTGATGGGGATGCCTTTGTAGTCCACCGTGATGATGGCCATATTGGTGACAAGCGCCAGCTGGTCCTGCAGCTTCTGCCACCGGCTGAGATCCAAAATGCGGTCCAGGTCAAAGGAATTGCTCTTCATATTTTCACCACCATAGTAATTTAATGAACTTCCAATGTATTATATATGAAATGCGGTCATGGCACAATGCACTAAAAATAAAGAAATCTATTGTGTAAAAGTATGTATATATAATAAGAATATGACTTATTGGAAAACGATAGCAATTTTTTGTGGACAAAAATAGCAATTTCATGATATGCAAAAATGATGCTATTTCTAAAATGCCTTGCTACAATGTTATACCATAGAACGAAATAAAGCAAGGAGGAATAGCAAAATGAGAAGAGCCTTTATCAGCCCTACCAAGTATGTGCAGGGTGAGGATGAAATTAAGAACCTCGGTTACTTCGTCAAGACTTTCGGAGACACCGCACTCCTGATCGCACACCCCGATGACAGAAAGCGGGTGGAGGACAAGCTGAAGGAAACGGAAGAAAAATTTGGCGTTTCCTTCATTGTGGATGACTTCTGCGGCGAGTGCTCCCGGCAGGAGATCCAGCGTCTGAAGGAAGTGGCCAAGCAGCACAAGTGCAGCTGCACCGTGGGTCTGGGCGGCGGCCGCGCACTGGATACGGCCAAATGTGTGGCCCAGGGCGTCGGCATGATTGCGGTGCCTACCATTGCGGCAACGGACGCTCCCACCAGCCATTCCGCAGTCATGTATACCCAGAGCGGTGAGTTCGATGACTACGCCTATTTCAAGGCCAGTCCCAGCGTGGTGCTGGTGGATACCACCTGCATCGCCAAGGCACCCACCCGTTTTCTGGTTTCCGGCATGGGCGATGCCATGTCGACCTGGTTTGAAGCCCGTGCTTCGGCAAGAGCTTTTGCCAATGTCAATGCAGGCCTGCCCTGCGGAGTGCGCGAGGGTGTTTGCGATGCAGCCAAGGGCACCAAGGCAGCGCTGGCGCTTGCCAAGCTGTGCTATGAGACGCTGCTGGAGGATGGTCTGAAGGCAAAGATCGCCTGCGATCACAATGTGGTTACGCCGGCTCTGGAGAACATCGTAGAGACCAACATCTTGCTCTCCGGTCTGGGCTTTGAGAGTGCCGGCCTGGCAGCGGCTCATGCCATCCATGACGGCCTGTCCATGCTGCCCGGGACCCATCATTCGTTCCACGGTGAGAAGGTTTCCTTCGGCACGATTGCTCAGCTGATTTTGGAAAATGCCCCCATGGAGGAAATCGAAACTGTCATCAAGTTTAATCAGGAGGTGGGTCTGCCCATCTGTCTGGCAGACATCGGTGTTCCTGAGATCAGCGATGAGGAGCTGCTGGCGGTGGCCCAAAAGACCTGCATCCCCGAGGAATCGGTGTACTCCATGCCTTTCCCCATTACGGTGGAGAGCGTGGCTGCGGCAATCCGTGCTGCAGACGAAATGGGCAAGTCCTATAAATAAGGGAGGCAGACATGAAGAAGATTATCAACACGCCGGAGACGGTGGTTTCTGAAATGTGCCATGGTTTTGCAATGGCACATCCCCATGTAACGCTGGATGAAAAGTATAACGTCATCCGCAAAAAGGAGATCGATCAAGAGAAGGTCACGCTGATTTGCGGCGGCGGCAGCGGTCATGAACCGGCCCATGCCGGGTATGTAGGCCAAGGCTTGCTGGACGCTGCGGTCTGTGGTGATGTGTTCGCCTCTCCCTCGCAGATTCAGGTGTATCGTGCCATCCGCGAGACACAGAGCAAGAAGGGCACACTGCTGATTATCAAGAATTACAGCGGTGACATGATGAATTTCACCAACGCCATGGCACTGGCAGCTGAGGATGGGCTGTGTGTGGATTATGTGCGGGTGGACGACGACATTGCCGTGCAGGACAGCCTCTATACGGTGGGCAGACGCGGCGTGGCTGGAACGGTGTTGATCCACAAGATCGCCGGCGCGGCAGCGCAGCGCGGCATGAGCCTGCCGGAAGTCAAGGCGGTTGCTGAAGACGCTGTGCGAAATGTGAAGAGTCTCGGCTTTGCCTTGACCTCCTGCACGGTGCCTGCCAAGGGAACACCCACCTTTACGCTGGCTGAGGACGAGATGGAATTCGGCGTGGGCATCCATGGAGAACCCGGCGTGCGCCGTGAGAAAGTGGCTACGGCGGACGAGCTGGCCCAGCGCATGGTGGATGCCCTGCTCCGGGAACTGCCGGAGGACGGCTGCCCGGAAGGCATTGCTGTACTGGTCAATGGCTTTGGCGGCACGCCGCTGCAGGAGCTGTATCTGCTGGCCAACAGCGTGGCCAAGGTGATGAAGGAGCGTTGCTGCCATGTCCAGCGGATTCTGGTGGGCAACTATCTGACCAGCATCGACATGGCTGGTGCCTCCTTGTCCCTCATGGGTCTGAACCAGCAGCGCAAAGAACTGCTGAATGATCCCTGCTGCGCCCCGGCACTGACCATTGACGGGCCTCAGCTGCCCAACATGGCACTGGCGGCGGAGGACAAAACGATGGATGCGGCGGAAGTTTCCTATACCAAAGAATCCCCGGCGGCCTGGGGAAACGTGCAGGGCCAGTGCCTCACCAAGCAGAACATCATGTATATGGTGGATGATATGAGCGAGACGATTATTGCAAAGGAAGTCCCGTTCTGTGAACTGGACTCCTATGCCGGTGACGGAGATTTCGGCATGAGCGTCGCCAAGGGCTTCCGCCAGCTGAAGACTGAGTGGAAGGAAATCATGGCCGACCACAGCCACACCATCGGTGCCTTCCTCGACAGTGTGTCCATGATCATTATGGAGCATTGCGGTGGTGCCTCCGGTCCCATCTGGGGCAGCGCTTTTCGAGCGGCTTCCCGCTTCGTCGGGGAGAAGGAAACACTGGATCTGCGTGACTTTGCCGGGATGGTGCAGGCCGCAGCAGACGGCGTGTACCGCACGGGTGAGCGGTCCTTTGGTCGGGGCGCACAGGTGGGCGATAAGACGCTGATGGATGCGCTGATCCCCTGCGCCCAGAGTCTGACCGACAGCGCCGCTGCCGGGGCAGATGTGGAGACAGCCCTGCAGGAAGCAGCCAGAGCGGCGGCAGAGGGGGCGGAAAAGACCAAGGATATCGTTGCACGCATGGGGCGTGCAGGGACGGTCGGCGAACGCAGCCTGGGTTATCCGGACGCTGGTGCTTACGCACTGGGGGTCATTTTCCACCATCTCGCAGACGCTATGCGTTATGATGGTGCTGCCGAGAAGTAAAAGGACTTCTTTGGGCAGAGACAAGACGGATAGGAACGATAAAAATGGCCTGTATGCAATGCTGCTGCAGGCCATTTTCATAAGACAATCGGTAAGGAGAATAGTATGGAGTACAGTGAATTTTTCTTTCCATCGTGCAGTGGATGTGCACAGATCCATGTCAACCAGTGGCTGCCCTCGGATGGAAAGATTCGAGGCGTGATTCAAATTGCCCACGGTGTTGCTGAGTATGGAAAACGATACGAACCCTTTGCGGAGTTTCTGTGTAACAATGGCTTTGCCGTTTTTGCCGACGATCACCTTGGACACGGAGAGTCACAGATTCCCCACCGGCCCATGGTGTATCTGGGGGAAGAAAACGGCTGGTGGAATGTGGTGGAGGATATGGAGCAGCTGCGCAAGCACCTTGCCCAACAGTTTCCTGATCTGCCGTGCTATCTGTTTGGCCATTCCATGGGATCTTTTTTGACCCGGAGTCATATGATTCTGCATCCGGGCTGTTATGACGGGTATATCCTGTGCGGCACGGGCCATCCCGGAACCATGACGATCCGCAGCGGTCAGTTCCTGGCGGACTGCAAGATCAGAAAGCATGGAAAAGCGGGGTATAGTCCCTTGTTGGAGAAGATGGCCTTTGGCAGCTACAATAAAAAGTTTGCCCCCAACCGCACGACATTCGACTGGGGTTCACGCAATGAGGAGAATGTGGACGCGTACCTGGCCGATCCGCTGTGCGGCGGCAAGACGACGCTGGGACTGTTCCGGGATATGTTTGAGGGCCTGCGTTTCATCACCGAGCCAAGCCAGATGGCCAAGATGGACCCACAGGTGCCGGTGCTGTTTATCTCCGGCGGGGACGATCCGGTGGGGGATATGGGTAAGGGCGTGCAGAAAGCCTGTCAGCGGTTCCGGGAGGCAGGTGTCAAGGATGTGCAGATGAAGCTTTATCCGAAACTCAGACATGAAATTTTGAACGAGAAAGAGTATAAGTTCATTTATGCCGATGTGATGATGTGGCTGGAGGCACATCTGAAAGACACCAAGCCGGTATAAGAGGTATACGAGCATGAAAAGAAGCCAGTGCCGGGCACTATGCGGTGATCGACACCGGCTTCCGCTGGAG
>RCNI01000735.1_pt1 | contig 19368 bp, 16 predicted proteins | sample 2041151 | NCBI WGS metagenome assembly RCNI01 (sample SAMN09708214, study PRJNA481090) | feces metagenome | isolation source: feces | place: Antarctica: Albino Rookery | reverse complement strand
ATCCGTGAGGTCGCTACCAAGACCAACGACATCGCCGGTGACGGCACCACCACCGCTACCGTTCTGGCTCAGGCCATCACCCGTGAGGGTCTTAAGAACCTGTCCGCCGGTGCAAACCCCATGGTCATGCGCAAGGGCATCGAGAAGGCTGTTGAAGCCGCTGTTGCCGCTATTAAGGAGCACTCCGTTCCCGTCAACGGCTCTGAGGATATTGCCCGTGTCGGTACCGTCTCCTCCGGCGATGAGTCCATCGGCGCTCTGATTGCAGAGGCTATGGAGAAGGTCGGCACTGAGGGTGTTATCACCATTGAGGAGTCCAAGACTGCTGAGACCGGCCTGGACGTTGTCGAAGGCATGCAGTTCGACCGTGGCTACGTCTCCCCCTACATGGTTACCGATACCGACAAGATGGAAGCTGTCATCGACGACGCTTACATCCTGATTACCGATAAGAAGATCGCCTCCATTCAGGAGCTGCTGCCCATTCTGGAGCCTATCGTCAAGGCCGGCAAGAAGATGGTCATCATTGCTGAGGATGTGGAAGGCGACGCACTGGCTACCCTGCTGATGAACCGTCTGCGTGGTAACTTCAACGTTGTCTGCGTCAAGGCTCCCGGCTTCGGCGACCGCCGCAAGGAAATGCTTCAGGATATCGCTATCCTGACCGGTGGTACCGTCATTTCCAGCCAGCTGAACATGGAGCTGACCGAGGCTCAGCTGACCGATCTGGGTCGCTGCCGTCAGGTCGTCGTCACCAAGGACACCACCACCATCGTTGACGGTGCAGGTGACGCTGAGCAGATCAAGGCTCGTGCACATCAGATTCGTTCCGCTATCGCTACTACCACCTCTGACTATGACCGTGAAAAGCTGCAGGAGCGTCTGGCAAAGCTGTCCGGCGGTGTTGCTGTTATCAAGGTCGGTGCACAGACCGAGATTGCTATGAAGGAGCAGAAGCTGAGAGTTGAGGATGCTCTGAACGCTACCCGTGCCGCTGTGGAAGAAGGCATCGTAGCTGGCGGCGGTACCGCTCAGGTCAACGCCATTGCCGCTGTTGAGAAGCTGGTTTCCAAGCTGTCCGGTGACGAAAAGACCGGCGCTAAGATCATTGCCTCTGCTCTGCAGGCTCCCATCCGCCAGATCGCCGAGAATGCCGGCGTAGACGGCTCCGTTGTCTACGAGAAGATCCGTTCCTCCAGAAAGATCGGCTTTGGCTACAACGCCTACACCGAGTCCTATGTGGACATGATCCCCGCAGGCATTGTTGACCCCACCAAGGTTACCCGTACTTCTCTGGAGAACGCAGCATCCATCGCTGCCTGCGTCCTGACCACTGAGAGTCTGGTTGCCGACAAGCCCGATCCCGCTGCTGATGCAGCAGCCGCTGCTGCCGCTGCTCAGGCCGGTGGCATGTACTAAGATCTCATATACCAGAAAGTCCCGCCGAAGATTCGGCGGGACTTTTTTAGGCAACACAAGGGGTTTCTGAAGGTATTTTGGCAGATGTAAACCCGTAGTTTACAAAAATATAAGCCACAGATGGTAGAAATTGCCTTTATTCTTTGATAAACTTTGTCATGAAAGAGGTGAATTATATGACCACTGGACAACGAATTTCGCAGCTTCGCAAGGAGCAGCACCTCTCCCAAGAGGAGTTGGGTGCCAAGCTGGGCGTATCACGGCAGGCGATTTATAAATGGGAAAGTGACGCTTCCCTTCCCGAAATTGAAAAGCTGATTGCCCTGAGCCGATTGTTCTCGGTTTCCGTGGGATGGCTTCTGGGTGTAGAAGAACAGCCCCAGGCAGACCCCGAGCAGGAAAGCAGTGCAGAACTGACCCCGCAGCAGCTGAAAATGGTGGAGGAAATTACTGCACGCTACATCGAGGCAAAGACACCCCAGCTAAAACGGAAAAAAGCCGGAATTGTCATCGGCGGCGTTCTTTTGGTGGCAGGCATCATTTTGGGAATGAATCTCCGCAGCCAGATGCGGGATATGCAGCAGCAATATTTCAATCTGCAAAACAACATTTCCAATTTGCAAAGCAATGTCAACGGCAGCATTTACGGCATTTCTCACCGGGTCGAGGAAATCCTCAAGAGCCAGAACAATTTAACCGCCGATTACCGGGCGGAGTATGTTTCCACGGATATCAAGGCCAATACCGTTACCTTCCGGGTTTCTGCCGTACCCAAAACCTATTCCGAAGGAATGCGTGCCGTGTTCTGTGCCACCCAAGGAAGCACCAAGGAAACCATGGAAGTAGAAGGGATTCTGGACACCGGCAATCTGGAGTTTTCAGCAGATCTGGTCTGCCCCCTGTCCGATGATATTACCCTCAGCGTGTCCTTTGTCAGTGCTGACAAGACAGAAAATCAGTATTTGCAGCAGTTTACGGGGCTATACAGCGAGACCATGCCGGAGATTTCTCTGAATGGACAGGAGCTTGTCTGGAGTCCCTGTAAAGAGGGTTTTTTGTCAATATCGGGAAAGTATATTTTTATGGGTGCGGAAACATATACTGCCCCTGCGGTTCACGAAAAGGTAACCGCACAGATCCAGTCTGTCCGGGTTGGACTTTTTTCCAACAAAAAGCTGGTCTCCTGGGCAGAAAAAGTACCCACACCCCCCAATTATCACGGCTCTGAAGAGGACTTTTATGCCCTTCCTGCCAACCTGCAAATCCCCTTTGAAAAAGATGATGTTCTTGTGATTGCAGCCGTGGTGACCGATGAATATGGTCGAGAATTTCTGTATATCGGGGATTCTTTCAAACTGGACGAAAGTAATGAGCTGACCTGGGCACCGGATGGCCAGCACGGCTACGTTGACCCGCAAGACTGGACTTATTAAAGACAGCAAACCCCCGGAGCCCTGTGCTCCGGGGGTAATTTTTTTACTTTTTGCGGCGAATTTTCTTTTTCAGAACCATGGCAGTGCGGCTGGGCAGATAGACCTTAAATCCGATACGGCCGTCAGGCTGACAGCCTGACGTATAGGTCTGATGGCTGATGCGTCCCTGACCGCCGAAGCAGAAATCGTCAGTAGCCAAAACCACCTGATAATCTCCCTCTTCCTCTGTGGGGATCAGATACCCCTCATAAGAGCGGACAGGGTCAAAATTATAGACGAACACGGCATTTCCCTTGGAATATGCCATAATCTTATCGCTTTCGTGAACCAGAAGCTGCTTGTCCTTGCCACCAATAACTTTGGACTTCTTGGCAGTCTTTACCATATCCACTTCAAAGCGATTCAGGTATTCATAGCGCAGATTGGGGTCATCTGTCAGGCTCCACAGGCGGCGGCAGTGCTGATAGCTCCAGCCGTTGCCCTCTCTGGGGAAGTCAATCCATTCAGGATGCCCGAACTCGTTGCCCATAAAGGTCAGGTAGCCTTCACCGCCTAAGCTCATGGTCAGCAGACGGATCATTTTGTGCAGTGCCATCCCCCGCTCAACAACCATATTGTTGCTGCCCTTGTGCATGGAGTAGTACATTTCCTTGTCGCACAGCCGGAACATGATGGTCTTGTCCCCCACCAGTGCCTGATCGTGGGACTCACAATAGCCGATGACCTTTTCCTTGGGACGGCGAATAGCCAGCTCGTAATAGATCATGTTGAGATCCCAGTAATCGTCCGGGACTTCCTTCAGCAGCTTGATCCACATATCCGGCTCGCCCATGGCAAGGCGGTAGTCAAAGCCCAGACCGCCGCTGCGAACAGGCAGCGCCAACCCCGGCATGGCAGAAGTATCCTCTGCAATGGTAATTGCATGGGGATTGACCTGACGCACCAGCTCATTTGCCAGCTGCAAATAGGTCACCGCCTCAGTGTCGGTGTTCATTGAGAAATACTGCTCCATGCCCGTAAACGCAGTGCCCAGACCGTGGTCACGGTACAGCATGGAGGTGACGCCGTCAAAGCGGAATCCGTCAAAATGGAACACATCCTGCCAATATTTCAGGTTAGAAAGCAGGAAATGCAGCACTTCTGGTTTGCCGTAATTAAAGCACTTGGTACCCCATGCGCCGTGGTTGCCTCTGGGGCCGTCGTGGAAGAACTGATAAGTCGTGCCGTCAAATTCATTCAGCCCCTCCCGGGTGTTGGGCGCACAGTGGGAGTGAACCACATCCAGCAGCACAGCAATGCCCATTTCGTGGGCCGTATTGATGAGTGTTTTCAGCTCCTCGGGGGTACCGTAACGGGAAGATGCCGCAAAGAAATTGGTGACCTGATAGCCAAAGGACGCATAGTAGGGATGCTCCATAATGGCCATGACCTGAATGGTATTGTAGCCCAGCTCCTTAACCCGGGGCAGGACATTGTCCCTAAATTCCAGATAAGAGCCTACCTTTTCCTCTTCCTGCGCCATGCCGATGTGGCACTCGTAGATAAAGAGATTCTTCTCCGGCTTAAAACCCACATCCGTCCATGCAAAGGGGGTATTGGGATTGTGAATCACCGCAGACCACCCGGTAGTAACAGGGTCCTGCACCACATAGTTCGCATATGTAGGAATCCGATCCAGCTCCTTACCGTCGTGCACCACAATGGCACTGACCCGCTGACCGTCCTTCAGGGCATCCTTTCCCGGGAGAAAAAGCTCAAAAACGCCGTTTTCCTTCTTTTCCATCGGCCAGGCGTGGCGATCCCAGTTACAAAAATCACCGGTCAGGTACATTTTCTCCGCAGCCGGTGCCCACTCCCGGTAATACCAGCCCTCCGGTGTCTGGTGGAAACCGTAAAACAAGTAACCGTTTGCAAAATCAGATAACGTCTGACCACGCCGCAACAGGGCACGTTTAGTCCTTTTGTAATTGGCCATGCGTAACTCCAGATCCGCCTGATAGGGCTGCAGCGTCGGATCAATTTGCGTGATTTTCAGTTTCATAGCTTCCATCCTTTCCAGTTTTCCGATGGTATCTCGTAATAGTTTTATTCTACCCCCGTTGCCCACATTCGTCAAGGCAACAAAAGGAGCAGCCTGAGACTGCTCCTTGTTATCATGCCTTCAGCGGCAACCCATTTCTGGCGTGTTCGACATATTTCACCGCATTGGCCCGTGTGCTCTCGATTTCCTCAGCAGTCAGCTGACGAACCACTTTCGCAGGGCATCCCAACAGCAAAGAGCCGTCAGGAGCCACGGTTTTACCTGTGACCACAGCACCGGCACCGACAATGCAGTCCTTGCCCAGCACTGCACCCGTCAGCACCACAGCGCCCATGCCGATCATGCAGTTATCGCCGGTGGTACAGCCGTGCACAATGGCACCATGCCCTACAGTGCAGTCAGCGCCCAGAATTGTAGCCTGATGAATCACCGCATTGTCCTGCACATTGGTGCGGTCTCCAATGGTAATTGTACCGCTGTCGCCGCGCAGAACAGCGCCATACCAGATATTTACATTTTCTCCTAAATTCACATCGCCCACAACCACTGCGCCGGGGGCAAGATAAATATGCTTTTCCATTGTTTAAACTCCTTTATCTATTAAATGGCAAACTCCATAGCAATGCCTGCCGAGCCAACCAAAACAGAGCCTTAACCACCCATGTGAGTGCTGATCAGATAGGTATCGGACAGATCTCCGAAAGCATCGCATTTTCAGCTTTCCGTCAGCTCAAAAAACACACAGGGAGCAAAAGGCATACAGTAGCCTGAAATTCAGAAGCACAATTGCTGTAGGAAACCACATAATTGTCACTCCTTTTGGTATATTTTCAGCATACCAGTTTTGTATGTAAAAGTAAAGAGGGAACGGTCGAAACCGCTCCCTCAGGAAATTATTTTTTTGCTCTTGCGCCGAAGTTGACAGAGGTATCGCCCTGCTCGTTGGTACCGAACTCATAGTCCTTACCGGGCAGAACTGCATTCATAAAGATGCCGACCAGAGCGGCAACTGCCAGACCGGACAGACTGATGGTAATGGAACCGACGGGAATGATGATGTTGCCGTTATAGGACACGCCAACAGCCAGACCCATAATCATAGCAGCCACAAGCACGTTACGGCTCTTGGTAAAGTCCACCTGATTTTCAACCACGTTACGCACGCCGACGGAGGAAATCATGCCGTACAGCACAAGGCTGACACCGCCCATGGCAGCAGCAGGCATAGCAACAATGAGGGCCGCAAACTTGGGGCAGAAGGACAAAATCACAGAGAACACAGCAGCCAGACGGACAACCATGGGGTCATAGACCTTGCTCAGTGCCAGAACGCCGGTGTTTTCGCCGTAGGTGGTGTTTGCAGGGCCGCCGAAAACAGCGGACAGAGTGGTAGCCAGTCCGTCACCTACCAGAGTACGGTGCAGACCAGGTTCTGCCACGAAGTTCTTGCCAACGGTGGAAGAAATGGCGCACATATCACCGATGTGCTCGACAATGGTAGCCAGTGCAATGGGGGCAATGGTGATGACAGAAGTCAGCAGCATGCCGCCGTCGAAGTTCTTGCCGAAGATGGACAGTGCGGTGTTGTTCCAGATGATGGGCAGACCGAACCAGGGAGCTGCTGCAACAGTCTCGGCAACCTTTGCACGAACACCAGCATCGACAATCACAGCCATCAGGTAAGAACCAACCACACCCAACAGGATGGGGACGATTTTCACCATACCCTTGCCCCAGACATTGCAGGCAACCACGATGATGATGGCAGTAGCAGCGACCAGCCAGTTGGTACGGCAGTTATTGACAGCAGAGCCTGCCAGAGACAGGCCGATGCAGATGATGATTGGGCCGGTAACAATGGGAGGGAAGTAACGCATAACCTTCTTCGCACCGAACTGCTTGAAGAAGAAAGCCAGCACCAGATACACAAGGCCAGCCACAGCCACACCTGCGCAGGCATAGGGCAGCATTTCCACATTGGGGATGGTTGCATGACCGGTAGCAGGGTCAACCAGCATAGGAGCAATGGCAGCGTAGCCGCCCAGGAAGGCAAAAGAGGAACCCAGGAAGGCAGGAACCTTCCGACCGGTAATCAGGTGGAACAGCAGTGTTCCGAGACCCGCAAACAGCAGGGTGGTGGAAACGTTCAGACCGGTCAGTGCAGGCACCAGCACAGTTGCACCGAACATGGCGAACAGATGCTGAATACCCAGAACCAGAGTCTTGCCGGTACCAAGCTCTCTGGCATCATAGATGGCTTCCGATTGTTTTTCAGGCATAGCAATATTCCTTTCTCTACTTCAAATCCATAATTTTTCCTTAGAGAGTATACCTTGTTTCAACCAAATTTGCAAGAACAAAATTTTATAATGCAAAAATTATAAAAAGAGGAAGCAAAAATCCTGCTTCCTCTTTTCAAATGCACTTTTACTTAAGCTGGCTTGCCTTTTTCTGACGATGGAGATCACGCCATCCGTCAACACGTTCCTTCGACAGCACATAGTTGATCCCCAGCGCAATCACAACACCCACGCCGGTATCAAAAATACGATTCAGTGAGTATGCCACATAGGTTTCCACCGGGGTGTTGAACAGCAGAATACACAGAACAACACTGCCGGGCTGAACTGCACCGGGCCATACATTCTGACTGATTAAAATGAGAATCACCACGCCGATAAACAGCATCAGCAGAATCAGGGGCTGGGTACTGCCGTCCGGATAAAAAATAATGTAAATCCGAAACAGTGCCATACCCAGCAGACCGCCGATGGCTGTTCCGAACAGACGGTTTCCGCCGTGAAGCTGGCTGTTTTCCATATCGCAGCCCATTCCGAAAACCGCACCAATGCACGCAAACGTAGGATTGCGTCCAATGGGGAAATAGAGAAGCGCACACAAGGTCGCCGCAAGTGCGGTTTTGATGCTGCGCATTCCCACGTGAAAATTCACGTTCTGAAGATAAGATTTTTGATTTTTTCTACTCATAGCCTTCCCAATCATCATAGGGCTTGATAATATTCGTCCCAACAAATCGCCACGCAGCGAGCCGTGTCGTGTTTTCACCGCTGAAGCACTATTGAGGCCTATAAAACCCCATTTTATACTTTGTATTATACTCCAAACCGATTGGGAAAGCAACGCCTTTCCTCCCATAAAAGAAAAAAGGACGCGAAAACTTCACGTCCTTTCCGTGTATCACCTTTTATTTTTCCACCGTAGATGCCACATCACTCCACAGCTCGTCTGCCTCTGACTGAGAAACTGCCTTGGGTCGCCACACAGGTGGCTTTTCCGTTCCGAAAAGCTTTGCATAGAAGCACATTGCCGCCACATAACTACCCCGCAGTGTAGGATGGTGTGCATCATCAGCCATAAGTGTCAACGTTCCCATGGGCTGACAGTGCCGGAAAAACAGATCGCCCACAGGCACCACCTCTGCGCCGTTTTCAGCCCCAGCCTGCTGGCAGCCGGCTTTCAGTGCCTCGTAAAATCCGCGGTAGTCCATGCCGGTGGTTTCCAGTTTTTCCGTGCCGTCCTGATAGCTCCAGGTTTGATAAATAAGTGGTATTGCCCCGATATTGCGTACCTTTTGGCACATTTTCGCTGCGGCCTTCAAGAAACGCTCCCGTTCCAACGCCGGTTCTGCGCTCTGCCCCTGCAAAATCACATAGTCCCAGTTTTTTTCGGCTAAAGTCTCATCTACACGATTTCCCATTTCACCGCTTAAGAACTGGTCAAGCCAATATCCGCCCTCTGTAATCATCTGGATATCTGTATCAAATCCAGTTGAAATGGCCATTTTCAGAACCATTCTGGGCATATTGTTGAAAAAAGTGAAGCTATTTCCGATAAATAATACGTTCATTGAGTTATCCGTCCTGTCTGATAAGGATTTGATTTTCGACAACCGTCTCGTAATCCGGCACGCTGGAAATACCGCCAGACTTGGTGGTAGACAGTCCGGCGCTGGCGCAGGCAAAGCTCACCACATCCCGAAGCTGCTCTTCCGTCAGGATTTCCGGAGGAAGATTCAGCTGAAGCAACTTCCAGACGGCGCTTCCGCCAAAAATATCACCGGCTCCGGTGGTGTCAACGACCTTGATTCCGGGCAGACTCGAAACTTTTCCGGATGCAACAGCATTTCTGAAATAGCACCCCTCTGCGCCGCAGGTGACAAATACCAGCTTTACGCCGAAATGCTCCAAAATGTACGCAGCGCCTTCCTCTACGCCCAGTCCAAAGAGAAATTCCACTTCTTCATCGCTGATTTTTACCACATCTGCCTTTGTAAGGCCCCAGATCAGCTGCTCCTTGGCAGTTTTGAGATCCTTCCACAGGGGCTTGCGCAAATTGGGGTCATAGCTAATCAGCTTGCCCCTGCTTTTTGCATACTCGACGGCCTTGTAAGTGGCAGAGCGGGCAGGCTCGTCCGTCAGGGACAAGGTGCCGAAATGGAATACCCGTGCCTCGTCGATGAGACCGAGATTCAGCTCCTCGTACAAAAGACAGGTATCCGCACCGGGTTTTCGGGAAAAGGCAAACTCCCGGTTTCCCGTCTCATCCAGCGTCACAAACGCCAAGGTGGTGAACGCATCGTCAGAGGCAATCAGTCCCCTCGTCTCAATACCCGCTTTCCGCAGCGTGGTCGTGAGCATTTTTCCAAAAGTATCGTTGCCCACCTTGCCAAGCAGCGCCGTCTGTGCACCAAATCTGGTCAGTGCTGCCAGAAAATTTGCCGGTGCGCCGCCGGGATGGGCAGCCATGGTGGGATATCCGTCAGCATCTGTGCTGACGCAGGTAAAATCAATGAGCAGTTCGCCCAGAGCGACAACATCTATCATCACAGCACCTCATTTTGCCGCAGGATACTCGTTGCAGAGCAGACGATAGGGCGGCTCGTCCTCTTCGATTTCCGGGAAACGGCCAACAGGCGGATTGAAACGATTATCCGTGTTATCGTCATTGCACTGGCTGACCTCCCCCAGCAGCACATTGCCGGTACCCGGCTCAACGTTAAAGTCGTGGTACATGTACTGCTGAATATGGATGCTCTCGCCGGGAGTCAGACGAATCACAGAACCGGCAGGGACAGTATAAGTACGTCCGTCTGTATGGACAGTAACGTCCGATTCATAATCGATGGACTCATCGGGAAGGCTGTTGTATACCTTAATCAGTACATTTCCGCCGCCCCGGTTGATGATGTCCTCAGTCTTATACCAGTGGAAATGGTTAGGTGAATACTGCCCTTCCTTCAGGTACAGCAGCTTCTCTGCATAGACCTTGGGGTATTTGTCCTGCATTTTCTGATTGCCGTTGCGAATGGTAATGAGAGAAAATCCCATTTTGTCAAAATCTCCCATGCCATAGTCAGTGATATCCCAGCCCAGCATGCAGTCCCGCACTTCATCGTACTCGTGGCCGATGTTCTGCCACTGCTCCGGGGTAAAATTACAAAAAGGCGGTAAATAGCAACGGTACTCTTTGCACATTGCTTCCAGCTCTTTCAGTGCCTTGTTAATTTCGCTGCGCTTCATAATTGAATCCTTCCTTCCCATGCAAAACGTTTTTTCTCTGTATCATATCAATCCTGTTTTTAAAAGTCAAACCCGCCCGAAATTCTCCAGGCGGGTTTGATTTTTCTGATTGCAGAAAGACAATGAAATGCCTGAACAAAAATTTTATACTTCAAACATAGACAGCTCTTCCTGAGCCATTGTCTCCTTGATTTCACGAATTTTTGCCTTCAGATCCTTCAAATCCTCTTCTGTATAGCGATGGAATGGACGGCGGCAGTTGCCCGCATCCAGACCTCTCCAGCCCATCATGTTATACATGGCGGCGATGAAGTCGTACTCCAGTGCAGCAAAGATGAACTCATCTGCAATGCCCTGAAGGCGAATCCCCTCTGCCATGTTTCCTTCCTGTGCTGCGTTGTAAATCTTCACAAACAGCTCAGGGATCAGGTTGTAGAAAGAACCAATGATGCCGTCAGCGCCAAAGGCCAGACCGGAAAATGCCATTTCATCGCAGCCGGAGTAGATCATGAAATCCTTGCCCAGCTGACGCTTCAAAGCACCCAGCTCATCGTGGGAACGTGCGGTGTACTTCATGCCCTTGACATTAGGGATTTCTGCCAATTTGAGTAATAGGTTTTTGTCCATAATGCCAGCCAGCTGAATGTTATAGACGATCATAGGCAGACTGGTTGCCTCTGCGATGTCCTTGTAGTAGTTATAAATAGAATCAGCATTAAACTTCCAGTAGAACGGAGGCACAGAGGAGATAGCATCGGCACCGGCGGCCTCTGCGTGCTTAGCAAAATCAATGCTCTTCTGGGTACCGATGTCACCCACGTGTACAATGACAGGGATTCTGCCTGCGACCTGATCGCAGACAATGTCTACAACACGGTTGCGTTCCTCTGCTGTCATGGTGAAGCAGGCACCGGTGCTGCCCGTCAGGTAAAGGCCCTGCGCGCCGGATGCGATCATGTACTCCGTCATTTTACGGGTACGTGCTTCGTCAACCTCTTCGTTCTCATTGAAAAAGGTAAGCATTGCAGGGATAACGCCCTTGATTTGTGTAATATCAAATTTACTCATAACAATTTACCTCGGTTTATTTTAAATTCTCTGCCAGATGACAGCAGACCATATGTTCCTGACCATCACGAATGATGGTAATGGGCTTGGGTTTTTCTGTCTTACACCGTTCCGTGCACTTGGGGCATCTGGGGTGGAAGGGACAGCCGCTGGGCGGGTTGACAGGGCTGGGCACGTCACCCTGCAGCGGAATACGCTTACGCCGCTGGTCAATGTCCGCAACAGGAATGGCGCTCAGCAGTGCTTCGGTATAAGGATGCAGCGTGTTGTTAAACAGCTCTTCGGTTGTTGCCATTTCCACAATGTGCCCCAAATACATGACAATGATGCGGTCAGAAATGTATTCAACCACAGAAAGGTCATGGGTGATGAACATATAGGTCAGATTTTTCTTTTCCTTCAGCTCCTTCAGAAGCTTCAGCACCTGCGCCTGAATAGAAACGTCCAGCGCAGAAACCGCTTCGTCACAGATGACAAATTCAGGATCCACAGACAGCGCACGAGCTATGCCGATACGCTGCCGCTGACCGCCGGAAAACTCATTGGGATAACGCTGCATATAGTCCTCAGGCAGATTGACGTCCTTGAGCAGCTGGGCAATTTTTGCCTTTCGGTCTGCCTTTTTCTTCATACCGAAGTGAATCAGCGGCTCCTGCATGGTATCGTAGATGGTAAAAGAGGGATTCAGTGAGGAATAGGGGTTCTGAAAGACGATCTGCATTTTCTTGTGGGCATCAGACATTTCCTTTTTTGACAGCTTCAGCACATCCTTGGGGCCGTCCTCAAACTGGTACATGACCTTGCCTTCCTTGGCAGGAATAAGCTTCAGCAGGCTTTTCCCCATGGTGGTCTTACCGCAGCCGGACTCACCTACAACACCCAAAATCTCGCCCCGGTAAACATCAAAGCTCACATCGTCAACAGCCTTGACATAGCCGACAATCCGGCGGAACACACCCTTGCGAATGGGATAATATGTTTTGAGTCCCCGGACGGAAAGAAGAACGTCACGCTTATTCTGTTCCATTACTTCTTACCTCCTGTGTATAGATTGTGGTAGCACCGGCACATATGTCCGCCCTCGACCAATGTCTCAGGAGGCATCTGCTGATTGCACTGCTCCGTGCAGTAGTCGCAGCGGGGTGCGAACTGGCAGCCCTTGGGGCGGTTGTAGGGGTCAGGGGTCGTGCCACGGATGGGCTGCAAATCCTGCTTTTTGCCTCGACCCAGCACAGGAATGGAATCCAGCAGAGCCTTGGTGTAAGGGTGAGAGGGATGCTTCATGATTGAACGGGCATCGCCGGATTCTATGATATTGCCCATGTACATAACAGCGATTTCATCGGCCAGCTCCGCCACCACGCCCATATCATGGGTAATGAGCAAAATAGCAGTATCCTCGTTGTTTTTGAGATCCAGCATCAGCTCAAAAATCTGAGCCTGAATGGTCACATCCAGAGCGGTAGTGGGTTCATCGGCAATCAGCACCTTGGGGTGGCAGCTCATGGCCATGGCAATCATGGCACGCTGGCTCATGCCGCCGGAAAACTGATGGGGATATTCTGCAACACGCTTTTCGGGCAGAGGAATTCCCATATCCTTCAAAAGTCCAATGGATTTCCGGGTAGCTTCCTTCTTGTTTTTTGCCTGACCGTGATAAAGCAGCGCCTCATTGATCTGAGAACCCACAGAGAAAACGGGGTTCAGGGATGTCATGGGGTCCTGAAAAATCATGGAAATACCTTCGCCACGGATCTTGCGCATGGCCTTTCCCTTCCGGGGCAGCTGGTCAATGCGAATATCCTTGTCTCCATCGTAGTAGTGGATTTCACCCTTTTCGATGCGGGACAGATCGGGCAAAAGGCCCATGATGGAATTGGCAGTAACAGACTTTCCGCAGCCGGATTCTCCCACCACGCACAGGATCTTGCCTTTTTTCAGGTCGAAGTTCACGCCTCGAATGACCCGGTTGCAGCGGTTATTGTTATAGAAGCTGACATGGAGATCCTTGATACTTACAACGACATCGTTATTCATAAATCGAACCTCCTTAACCAATCTGAGACGGGTCGGTTGCATCCCGGAGACCGTCACCGATGAAATTGATGCTCAGGACAAACAACGTGACCATGATACCGGCAGGCACCCACAGCCACCAGGCTTCCTGCAAAATTTTCATATCCCGTGCAACGCTCAGAATGTTACCCCAGGTAGCCGTCTCCAGAGGAACGCCCACGCCCAGAAAGCTCAATGAGGTCTCCTGAATGATAAATCCGGCAGTGGATAGGGTAATGTTGACGAAAATAGGACCGATGGCATTGGGCAGGATATGCCGGAAGGCAATGCGCATAGGCGAGATATCGAAGGCTCGCAGTGCCTGCACATACTCCTCTTCCCGAAGGGACAGCATCTGAGATCGGGTCATACGGTACATACCGGTCCAGCCGGTAACGGCGAAAATAAAAATCAGGTTCCACATGGACTGTCCGGTAATGGTCACAAGGATCATGACCAGAATCATCTGTGGGAAGGACATCATCACCTCAGAAGCCTTCATGGCAAGTCCGTCCAGCCTGCCGCCCTTGTAACCGCAGATGGTACCCAGTGTCACGCCAATCAGGGTTGCAATCAGGGCAGAGCCAAGACCGACAAAAATGGAAATACGACCGCCGTACAGGATACGGGCAAACACATCACGGCCAATTTTGTCGGTGCCCAGAATATGCACACCGGAAGGAGGCTTCAGGATACTTGTAAGATCCATTTTCTCGGCTGACATGGATGTAAACAGCGGTGCGCCGAAGCACATAAGCATAATCACGGCAAACAGCACAACGCCGACAATAGACAATTTATTGGAAAACAACTTACGCAGGGTGCGGTTTTGAATGCCTTTTCGAACTTTTCCGGACTGCTCTCGCTTCAGAATCGCATCCATCTGACGATCCAGTTTAGACTTCATCTAACGCACCCCCTTAGCTTAGTTTAATTCTGGGATCCAGCATAGCGGTGACGATATCCACCAGAATACTGGATATCAGGACGATCAGCACCGAGAAAAAGCCGATGGTCATAACCACGGGCGTATTCTGGGAGCGAATGGCCTGTGTAAACAGACTGCCGACACCCGGCCACTGGAACACATCCTCAATGACCACAGAGCCGCCAATCAGAATGGGAAGTCGGAAACCGATCAGCACAACAACCGGGGTAACTGCCGCACGCAAACCGTGAAGCAGGTTCACACGCCATTCGGGAATACCCTTGGAGCGTGCGGTTTTCATGTAATCCTTGCCCATGGAATCCAGCATACTGCCTCTGGCATACCGCATAACACCGGCAGTCATGGCAAACCCGTTTACCGTTGCAGGCAGGATCAGATACTTGAATCTTTCAAAGAAATTGTCTCCCGCACTGCCCATACGGCCGCCCACCGGGAGGATTTTCCAGGTTATGGAAAACAGAACGATGCAGATCAGACCCAGCAGGAACTGGGGAATTGCAACGCCGATCATGCCAATGACATCCAGCGTGTGATCCAAAACCGACCCTTTTTTAAGGGCACTGATCATACCAAGCAGAATACCAAAGACAGAAGAAATCAGCAAAGATGCAATAGAAAGCTCCAGCGTAGCCGGCAGATGATTCCTAAGAATCTGCGAAACAGGAACGCCGGACTGGAGAGAATAACCAAAGTCGCCCTGAAGCATATCTCCCAGCCATCTGAAATAGCGAACGATAAACGGATCATTCAAGCCCAATGCTTCACGCATCTCGTTCACCTGTTCCGGGGTCATACTTCCCAGTGCATCCGGTGGGATCATAAAGTCCACCGCATCACCGGGCATTGCTTCAACACCGCAGAAAATCAGAAAACTGATGACTAAAAGCAGAGGAATAAGTGATAGAATTTTTCGAGCAATATAGGTACCCACGATTCTATTCCTCCTGTTCTGATGTCGCCAAAAACTGACAATTCATTTTCTATGTGAGGCGGTGAATCCAAAGACTCACCGCCTCACTGGAATCTAAAAATTACTTGATATTAGCCTTGTGGGGGAACTTGTTGATAAAGAAACATCTGGTGTAGCGGATGTTGGCATCATTAACGGTCATGTTCTTCATATCCTCAATGGCAATACAGTCATCGGTGGACTTAGACCATGCGTAGTCGATCTTACCAGCGCCGGTATTGAGAACCAGATTGCTGTCGGTTTCTGCGGAAGCGGTCATGTAGATCTTCTCAATGTTGCCGTTACCGGTCTTCCAGTAGCCGTCATAACGCTCCAGCGTGCAGTAGTTGTTCATCACAACGTCGCCGATCTTGTAAGGACCGGAGCCGATGGGCTTCTGCCAGAATGCATTCTGCTGCAAAGTTGTGGGATCGGCATTTTCCAGACAATGCTGGGGCAGGATGGGCCACTGTGAGAACACCAGCAGTGCGTCAGCAGCAACGCTCTTAAACTTGAAGGTCACCTTGTTGCCGTCAACGACGATACCTTCGCAGTGCTCGGCAGTACCATTCTTGAATTCCTCAGCGCCGACCAAAGCGTTCAGGACGTTGGTCATCACGGAGTTTGCACCGGGGGTCTTCATGTACAGCTCATAAGTAAAGCGCACATCTTCAGCTGTCAGAGCCTTGCCATCGTGCCAGGTCAGACCGTCACGCAGGGTAAATTCAACGGACAGGTTATCCTCAGAGAGGGTGTATTTTTCTGCGATCATGCCGTCGGTAGGAGTCAGAGAGTAGTCAGCATTCAGCAGGCGATCGAATACCAGCTCCTGATACAGATACTGACCGGGGTTAATAGTGGGATCAAAGAAGAATTCCAGAGGACCGCCGTTGGTGTACAGCGTCTTGTCGGTACGATCTGTAGTCCAGTTGAGGATGTCCTTCTCGTAGGAGAACTGGTCATTGCCGTGGACACAGTTGCCGGTCTTGATGTGATCGCTGGTGTAAACGAAGCAAACCTGATGATACAGCGGCATAGCCAGAACGTCGGAAGCCAGCTTCTTCTGGATCTCACCGAAAATCTGCTTCTGCTCATCGGTGTTCATGGTAGCAGCAGCGCCTGCAATCAGCTCATCCATACCTTCAACGGGAGGTGTGTGAGAGTTGTTTGTAGCAGTAGAAGCGTAACGGGTGTAGAACTCGGACTCAGACAGCGCAGCAACAGCTGCATATGCCAGATCCCATGCAACAGCGGAGTCGTCGGTAGCGGGGTTAGCAGGTGCAACCCACAGCTGTGCAGCCAGGTCGCCTTCCAGCTTACGGAACTGAGCCTTGACGCCAACCTCAGACCAGAATTGACCGATGATAGTCATGAGGTCAACGGTCTGCTGGTCGTCGTAGTAGTAAACAACATCCAGTGTGTAGTCAGCGGGCCAGCCGGCTTCTGCCAGCAGAGCCTTTGCCTTTTCGGGGTTATACTCATAGGTGTCGATATCAGCGTTCAGCCATTCACCGGGAGATGTGAAGCTGATAGCCTTTTGAGCCTTGCCGTGAAACAGAGAATCAATGATGGAATCCATATCAATTGCATAGGCCAGTGCCTTACGGACACGGACATCCGCCAAGGGCGTGCCCAAATCCGTACATTTTACATCAGATCCGGCATTTCCGCCCTGATCTGCTGTACCCTGTGTGTTTTCGGGTTTCGTGTCTGTGTTGCCTTCATTCTTGTTACAGGCTGCAAACATACCAACAACCATGGTAAGTGCCAGCAACAGCGCAAACAGCTTCATTGTGTGTTTCTTCATTTTTTTCCTTCCTTTCGTTTCACTAAATGATGTACCGAAGTACATAATTTCCATCGCAAAGGGGACGGCTCCGATCAGCAGGACAGCCACATTCCCCAGCAGGAGCGTTCAGTGTTTTCTCCGCCTGTTTCCTGTGACTTTGTCCTACAAACACTATACTATATCACGCAAACTCAGAAATCAATTCGCAATTCAAACAATCACACATTTGCTTTTTTGTTGTAAAGTAACAATTTGGCATCCGATCCTCCATTTCATTTATGGTATTTGCACAATCAATTGACATTAGACCCGGTGTGTTGTATAATTATTCGGTAAAATAAAAGAAGCGAGTGATGAGGTTGGACAAAACGAACCGCAAGAAGTTATATTTACAGGTATTTTACGAGCTTCAGGCGTACATTAGGGAAAATAATTTGAAAGCCGGAGACAAACTCCCCACAGAAGCGGAGCTTTGCCAGCAGTTTGGCGTCAGCCGCAACGTTCTGCGTGAGGCAATCAAATCCATGGAGATTACCGGTATCGTCACCTCTAAACCCGGCGTCGGTATTACCATTTGTGAGGTTAATCTGAACTTTGTATTGTCTACGCTCATATCGCAGCTGAATTATTTCAACGATGATATTGTAGTACAAAGTATCGAGGAAATGCGCAGTGTGCTGGAGCTTGGATTTGATTATGCTGCGTTCAGTTCTGTCACCGACGAAGATCTAGCTGTGATGGAAGAGCAGGTCCGGATCATGGAAAGCAGGGCCAAGGAAATCAACACCACTTCCAAAAACTCTCTGGGCATTATCTTTGCCACCGCCGATGCCAAATTCCACAAGGTGCTCTTTTCTCGCATCAAAAACATTCTGGTATCGAGTATTATTGAGCTGTTCTGGGCATATGATCGGTATTTCTTAAGAAAAAACGATATTGATTTTATTGAAACCACTGTAAACAAACACAAAAACATTCTGATTGCACTTCAAAATCGGGATTACACCGAATTCCATAATGCAATGGTCTACCACTTTACTCATTATTACGAAAAGTCTGATCCCCACGCAAAATAAATGTTTTTGCCATAAAAACAACAAGAATAGGAGCTAACTGACATGATTTACGGAAACCTGAGCGACCTGCCCAAATATCTGGGTATTCACAAGAATATGGATACCGCCATTCGTTACATTCAGGAGCATGATATGGATCTGCGCTTTTTGAACCCCGGTCGTAACGAAGTTGATGGCGACAACGTATTTATCAATGCGTTTCATTACACAACTGCGCCGCAGGAGGAGCTGAGCTTCGAGGCACATAACGCCTATGCAGACATCCACATTCTCCGTTCCGGCACCGAATGTATCGGTGTTTCCCCGGTATCTGACCTTGTGGAATTTGAACGTGACAACGACAGCGACTACGTCGGTTACCGTGGAGACGTGCAGTGCCTGTCCGTTATGAATACAGATAAATTCCTCATTGCCTTCCCCGAAGATCCTCATATGGTAAAAATCGCAAACAAAGCCCCCTCTTTTGTAGAAAAAGCGGTTGTAAAAGTAAAAATCTATTGATGATTCTATCTCCGCTCACTCCGCAAAACACACACAAAAAACAACACAGCCCCTATCCGCTGACGCAGATAGAGGCTGTTTTTTTACAGATTTTTCATGATCCCGGAATATTTTCACACTCGGTTATTCAAAATTCAGGAGGGCGGCTATGCCGAAGCACAGCCGCCCTCCCATAGAAATAAATCTTAGATTGTATAGTCTGTATTCCGATGGAATACTGCCCAAAGCGGGAGCTTCTGTTTCATAATTGGCAGAAAGTAAAAGAATTTCAGAAGAAATTACTTTTTATACTCACGCTTACGAAGGTAGATGTCCATAACGATGCCAGCGGAAGCCAACACAAGCGCAGCCATCCACAGTCCCAAATTGGCGGTATCACCGGTAACAGGAACCGTTCCGTCAGGCGTATTCGTGTCGGGCGTAGTGCTGTCCGGCTGAGTAGGCTTATCAGAAGGCTCGGTGACATCCGGGTTCTCAGGCACAGTGGGCTTATCAGAGGGCTCGGTAACATCCGGGTTCTCAGGCACAGTGGGCTTATCAGAGGGCTC